>Ga0194120_10002375_pt1 | contig 32517 bp, 28 predicted proteins | sample TA2MahCa65mmetaG_FD_148642 | JGI IMG/M metagenome (GOLD analysis project Ga0194120, IMG submission 148642) | Freshwater microbial communities from Lake Tanganyika, Tanzania - TA2015019 Mahale Deep Cast 65m | ecosystem: Environmental > Aquatic > Freshwater > Lake | place: Tanzania: Lake... | reverse complement strand
CCGACCCAAGCTCGATCTCCGCCTCCCGAAGCAGCCGTATGATCTCGTCTGCTGCTCGCCGTTTCCTCGGCATCGAGAGTCTCCTTCAGCAAGGACGACTCTCATTGTAACTGGTTCACTTTTCGGGAGCAGGCCAGTCCTCCTGAAACATCGGATCCCTCGCGCGCACAAACGGATGCAGAACATCCGTCGCGACGCCTATCAACGGTGGATACTCCTCGTCGCACCCACTGTCCCAACTTAGCCGAGCAGGTCAGAGCCTTGCCGACCTCGCTGGCGACTGCTGAGGTTGGCTTGTGTACGGACAGATCGAACGCTACAGTTCCCGTGATCCCGTTTCGGTGAGGGATACGACCAAAGCGAGGGTATCTACATGCTGACGGACGCGCAGGTCCGCGAGTTCGATGAGCGCGGCTTCATCAAGTTGGGGAAGGTCTTCTCGGACGAGGAGTGCGATCGGCTCTACGACGACATGCTCCGCGTCATGCACGACCAGACGGACCGCAAGCCGGTCCTGAACCGGAATCTGACCAACGATCCCACGAACGTTGTCATCCAGATCGTCAACATCTGGGAAGCGAGCGACCTGTTCCTCGATCTGGCGCGCCGCCCCGAGATCACGGTGGCGGTCGCACAGCTCTGCCGTACCGACGTGCTCCGCATCTGGCACGATCAAGTGCAGTTCAAGCCGCCGCGCGAAGGCGGACCCACAGGCTGGCATCAGGACCATCCCCTCTGGCCCACGATCCAGCCGGCGGATCTGATCTCGGGCTGGGTTGCGCTGCAGGACGCCAACATCGACAACGGCTGCATGTGGATGGTTCCCGGAAGCCACAAGTGGGGGAACCAGCAGCGGTTCCTCGGAACGCGCGATGAGTTCACGCCGATCCATCGCGATCCGTCGCAGTTGCCGCCCGATGTCGTCATCGAGAAGGTCCCAGCACCGGTCAAGAAGGGCGAGTGCCACCTGCATCACTGCCTGACATGGCACGGCAGCCCACAGAACAGAACCGATCGGCCGCGTCCGGCGATCGCCGTCCACTACATGCCCGGACACACGCGATACGAACCCATCGGCTGGCACCCGATGGAGCAGTTCGTCAACGTGCCGAAGGGGGCGATCCTCGAAGGGGATTCGTTCCCGGTCGTTTACGACAATCGCCGACGGGTCGCCTGACGCGTCGGTTCTAGCGAACGGGGCGCTGTCAGGAGTACGGCGCCCCGTTCACTCAGTTCTGCCTGCGGCGCGCCTGCCGTGCCGGCGGACCCATTCTGACAAGCTCTCCACGAACGCCCGCTCCTCCCGATCCAGCCCGTCGAACAACGAGCCCTCGCGCAGGTCGAAGGAACGACGCGGTCTGCCGTCGCTTCCGGGCATGCGAGTATCGCCGTTGTGGAAGCACCAGCCCGCCGCGCCAGCGTCGAACGCTGCGTCGAGGTCCTGCACGAAGTCCGCAGCGACTGGGTTCCACCGGCCCGGATCGTAACCCCGTCGGAAGGGCTCCTGATAGTGAAGGGCAACATCTTGCCCGACATCGGTGATCCAGGACAGGTACTCACGCGTACGCGCGGGCGTGTCGCCAGGGGACCCCGCGTAGCGGTCGCGGTGCGGCGTCAACAGATCGACGCCGACCTCGTCGATGTATGCGCGAGCGTCCTCGGCGATCATGTCGCCGCCATGAGATGCCGTCACGAGACGATCGGGGTCTATTGACCGGACCATCTTGCGCAGAGCCGCTAGCTCCGAAATCGGCACGAACCGGTCATCGCCGACGTTCCGCTCGTTCGCCAGGTCGATGTAGACGTTGCGCCGGTCGCGGAGCGTCTCCGTGATGGTCTCGACCGCACGCTCATGCGCCGCGAAGTCCGGGAGCTTTCCCCACAGCCTCGACTCACCGTCAGATCGCTTGAGACCGCGCGTCAGCGTCACGTCGACGACCATGCCTCGCGCATCCGCCATGTTGACGAGGCGCACGAGGCGGCTCACATACGGCTCGCGCGGCGATCCGTCGTCGTTGACCGCGGAAACGTCCTCGCCGAACGCCGTCCACGTCGCCCACACGCGCAGCCAGTTGAACCCGCACGCGGCGATCCGGTCGAGGTCGGAACCGAGTACCTCGTCCGAAGCGCCAAGACCGCCATAGTAGCTGATTCCCAGCAGGAAAGTCGGTTCGCCATCGATGACGAACGACCCATCGTGGACTTCGAGCACGGTTGCAGACCCCGATCTGGCGTAGGACGTCAGCAAGACGAAGGCGCACACCGCGATTCGAACCCACGCCGACGCGGTGGGAAATCGCCTAAGCGAGCTGGAGGTACTGCGGCGCCTTGTCGCTCGGACCGGTGAAGCGGGCATCGGCTCCCATGTAGCTGACGATCATCGCACGACGCGGGCGATCCGAGAGATTATCGGACGTCGCATGAAGCAGAAGGCTGTGGAAGAACAGCACGCCGCCTCGTCTCAGCGGCACGCTGACTTCGGAGCTCAGGTCGAGCGAGCCCTCATCGACCTGGAAGTCGCGGATCGAACGATGTTCGACGACGCCCTGGCGATGGCTCCCCGGCAGGACCCGCATACAGCCGTTCTCGAGCGTCGCATCATCGAGCGCCGCCCAGACTGAGCACAGGTTCATCGGTTCGATCTGCCAGTAGGCGGAGTCTTGGTGGTACGGCTTCTCAGAGCCGACTCGCGGCGGCTTCATCATGAGCGCGTCGCGGAACATCCGTATACGGTCGCCGAGCAGGTCTCGGATGCGCGGCAGGATGTTCGGATGCTGCGCGAAGCCCATGAAGAGATCGTCGTGCTCAACCAACCCTTCGACCTTGCGGATCGACTTCAACCTCGATTCCGCAGCCAGCTCGCCCTTGGCGACGCGCGGCTCGACCTGGACGCGGACTCCCGAACGCTCTTCCTCCACGATCTTCCCAGCGCGTTCGAGCAACGCGTCCACCTCGGCGTCAGACAGCAAGCCCTCGAACGCCAGGTAGCCGTCGCGCTCGTACGCGGCGATCTCGTCGCGACTCAGAAGCCTCCCCACGCCTCACCTCCAGTCGGCGTCCATCTAGGCGGACGGACGCCAAAGATCGATCGGTCGCTTCGCGCTCGTCGTATACGGGAACTGGACCTTCCTGCCGGTTCCGGCGGATTCGTACGCGGCAAAGATGATCTCGAGAACCGCTCTGCCATCGTCTCCGGTCACGAGCGGCTCCTTGTCGTCTGCGACGCAGTCGATGAAGTGCTCGAACTCCTGCGGAAAGCCGTAGTTCCACGCCTCCTCGTAGATCGTGAACGACCAGCCCTTGGTGCTCCCGGCTTTCTCGACGGCGTATCCGTAGCCCTGCGAGCTGTAAGTGCGGATCGAGTTGCCGTGCAGCAGGTCGGCGTACGCGACGCCGCCCGATCCGTAGACTTCGGCAGTGTCGTCCATGCCGCCCGGTTTCGCCCAACTCTCCTCAGCCACGCAGGACACGCCGTTGGCGAAGTTGACCACGATGACCGCGTTGTCGTCGCCCTGTGTCTTGTCGCGATGGACGTAGGTTCCCATCTCCGCCCAGACGCTCTCCACGGGCGGGTTCCCCAACATCCATCGGAAGAACTGGAACGCGTGGCATCCCATGTCGAGCGTCACGCCACCGCCGGATCGGGAGACGTCCCAGAACCAGGGAGAGTGGGGTCCGTCGTGCTTCTCGCACTGCTTGATCATGTAAACGTCGCCGAGGGCTCCCTCGTCCACCAGGGTCTTCAGCCGGACGTACTTCGGCGTGAAGCACAGTTCCTCGGCATACATGAGCTTGACGTTCGCCTTGCGGCACGTACGGATCATCGCATCCGCTTGTTCGAGGTTGACTGCGAGGGGCTTCTCGCAGATGACGTGCTTCCCAGCCTCTGCCGCATACTGCGCGGCTTCGGAATGCAGGTCGTTTGGCAGACCCAACACGACGACGTCGATCTCAGGCATCTCGAGCATGCGCATGTAGTCGGTGTACGCGTGCGGGATATCGAAGCGCTTGGCGAACGCCTCCACATGCGACGGCGTGCGTGAAGCGACTGCCAGAATGTTCGCCCGAGGAACGCGCTGCAACGAATGGGCGTGAATGTCAGAGATAAACTGCGAGCCGATCAGTCCGACATTAACCTGTTTCACGGTAGGTCTCCTCAGAGCGCCCAATAGGAGAGCGCCCAATGGGCTGCGGCAAATGTGTGCACGCGGTCCGAGCACGCGCCGTACGAATCGCTGCGTCGAGCCGTCAGACCTGCGTCGCGCGGATGGGACCGGCATTCCGTGCTCGAGAGACTGGTCTCAACCACGCAGACGCCGGAAACGGACCTGTTTGTACTAGGTCATAGCTCAGTCTCGCGGCTCTGTCCAAGCGGCTCGAGGGCAGATCGCATCCGCCGGAATGTCACCGGATCATTCCGGCTGAGGCATGAACCACGCAGCAACCGGTAACGCCGCGAGTACCACCCACATCACGCGGAACGTCGCCGGAGCCAGCGTCTCGCTCCCAGGAGCGCCGAAGAGCCCACCGATCGGTGTGAACGGAACCACAGCCGCAAGGAACGCCGACACCGCCGACCCAGCGATGAGCCAGCGGTTCGCTTTGGCGAACTCGGCTCCGGGTCCTCGCCTGCCAATGAGGTCACGCAGCAGCAGCACGAGCGATGAAGACACCAGAACAAACGCCGAAGCTGCTTGATAAACGGCGGCTCGTGACGGTCCCGCCGGCACCGACCGCGAGACGACAATCCCCGCGGCGAGCGACATCAGCGCGAGCACCAGCCCTCGCGACGCGACGTGCTGCCAGGCGATTCCCTTGGGCACGTTGCGGTTCGCAGTAGCCCAGTGAGTCGGTTCAGGGAACCGCATACCCACCGCAGCCAGCGAGAACGGAACGCCGAAGATGAGCAGCTCTGCCCAGACGAGCTGCGAGAGCTCCAGCGGAACCTTGGGTCCGCCGAGAAAGAGCCCGACCACCGCGCCAATCGCGAGCAGGAATCCCAGCGCGGCGTGCACGGACAGGCTCCAATGAGATACCCGCCGAATGACGCGTCCCGCATCCTTGGCGAGTCGGAGCACGCGATAGAGACCCCCGAGCGTCGCATCTTCCAGGACGATCCCAGCCTCGTGGACGGCGGCATCCGCGCTGAACCGGGCAGGGGCGATGCTGACGTCGGCGTGGCGCAACGCCGGGATGTCGTACATGTTCCTGCCCATGAACGCCACGTCGTTCTCTCGGCGTCGAAGGATCGACGTCACACGCGCCTTCTGGTCGCCCCGCAACTGGGAGTAGACGATGACCCGGTCCACCATGGGCATCAGGTCGTCGTCTTCCATCAGGTTGAGCTGATCGCCTGTCAGCAACTGTGACCGATGATCCAGCAGACCACACTCCCGTGCGATGCGCCGAGCCACCTGCGGTTCCGCATCCGCCATCATGACGAGACGCATCCCAGCCCGCGAACACGCATCGAACACCTCGGGCAGATCGCCACGAAGCGGATCGGAGAACCCGATCATCCCCAGGAAGGTCACTCCGTCCTCGAGCCGTTCGATGTTCTCCGCTGCATGGTCGATATCGCCGAAGATCCGTCGATAGGCGACACCGACCACGTGGGTCGTGTCCGACCGCATGACGTCGTGAACGTAGAACAAGGTCTCCCGCTGCCGGGCTTGGAGCACGTCTTCCTCGTCGTTGAGGCGGATCGTCTTCGACTGCTCCAGGATCGGCGCCACGCTGCCGATGACGAACAGGTATCCGCGATCTGCTTCGGTGCGGAAGAGAACGCTCTGTCGGCGACGCGTCGAGTCGTAGGGCAAGTCCGCGACTTTGGGCATCAGGCCGCGGAAGCTCGATGCGTCGATCCCGGCGTTGCGTGCCAGTTGCAGGAGGGCGTCCTTGACGCGTGGCTCCATCGCTTCCCGACCGTCTTCTCCCGCGTCTGCGTGGAGCGCGCACATCGCCGTGCTCACGAGCAAGAGGTACAGGTCCGGCGGCGCAGTCGGACCGTCGGACGTGTCCTCCGGCGCGTCGGAGTACTCGACATCGGGCATCGAATACCGGAGCAATTCTTCGTTGGGTTCGATCTCTGTTCCCGCTCCGAGGAGCCTGGGTACGGCGCTTCCGTCGAAGACCTGCCCGTCGACGAACACGCGATGAACAGCCATCTCGTCACGCGTGATGACTCCCTGCGGGTCGAAGCACACGGTCGTCGTCAGCGCGAGCGACTCCAGCATCTCCGGGTCCTGTACGGAAGCTCCTAGCCGCACCAATCCCTTGAGGCTCTTGGCGAACACCAGCAGTGTCAGCAGTTCGGATTGCGCAGGGAGCACCGCCAAGACAAACGCGACAGCGACACTGGCAGCGTGCAGCGTCTCTCCGGCGTTCGCCGAGACGCCACGATGCACGAGCGCTGCCAGGATGAGCGCGCCGACGGCTCCGAGCCAAGCGATCTTCGGATAGGCGCGCGCCACGTGGTCGTGGGTCGCGACGAGCGGAAACTCGGCGTGCCGGTTGGCGTAGAACTGACAGATCGTTCTCTCGTCACCGACGGCAACCACGACGGCGCTGCCGGTACCCGAATGGACGAACGATCCCGCGAACAGCATGTTCGTCTGTTCTTGAGGCGAGAGCTCGCCGGTCAACGTGCTCGAGGTCTTCTCGGACGGGTCTGAGATACCGGTGAGAGGCGACTGGTTGACGCACAAGCCCTGGCACGCGAACACGCGGGCGTCGGCTGGAACTGCGTCCCCGGCGCGGAGTCGGAGCACGTCTCCGAGGACGATGTCCAACGGGTCCACATCGACGGGCTCGCCGTTGCGCAGAACCCGCGCCTTCCGCCGTACTCCAGCGCGGATCAACGACAGGTCCCGGTCTATCCGAATGCGGAGCCATACACGGATAGCCACCATCGCGATGCCCACGACGAGGCAGACGATCCCTTGCCAGTATGCGGGTGTTCCCGTCGCGAGCCCCCCCAACACCGATCCCACGCCCGCCGCCGCCAGCAACGCGGTTTGGGCGTTCGTCGCCTGCTCGACGATCACAGACCAGAGGGGCTTCGGCTGCGCCATCGCCACGTCCGCATTCGTGGAGTCGTGGGCGCGAGAAGCCGCCTCCAGCGTGGTCAGCCCGGTCCTGAGATCCGTCTTGAGAGCTCGAACGATGGCGAGGATATCCTGCGCATACCACGGCGCGGACATTCGGGGCTCCTGTTGCCGGGCTCTTGGGAGCGGGATCGACGAACGAACCCGCGATCATCACGGCATCGACGTCGATCGCCTGCGAAACGAGATCGCCCTCGGGGATTCAGGAACCCATCAGTCCGCGACCTTCGTGCTCGCGCCGCGAAAGTCAATCGTCGTGATGTGGATTGTCGCATCGATCCGAGCCCGTGCAAAGGTACTTCTCATCGCCTCGGCGACCTCTTCGGCAGCGCCGATGCAGAATGCCGCGATCGTCGGGCCCGATCCGCTCAGCGCAGCGGCCCATGCCCCAGCCTCTCGAGCGGCGGTGAAGGCTTCGCGCATTTCCGGCACAAGTGCCTCGCGGTAGGTCTGATGGACACGGTCTTCCATGCCGGCAGCCAGGTGCCGGTACTCGCGCGTGGCGAACGCAGCCACGAGGAGGGCGACTCGGCCGATGTTGAAGACGGCGTCTTGGAGGGGGATCGATGGCGGGAGCACGGATCGCGCCGCCGCTGTCGGAACCCGAACCTTCGGGATTGCGATCACGATCTGCAGGTCGTCCGAGCACTCCACCGGGAGGGAATGGACTCGTTCGCCATCTCGGCACGCGACGCGGAGACCGCCGTACAGCGATGCTGCGACGTTGTCAGCATGGCCGTCGAGGCGTGTGGCGAGCTGAAGCACCTGCTGAATCGGCACGGGCTCGGAGACCCACGCGTTGCTCGCGAGCAGTCCGGCGAGGATCGCCGACGCGCTTCCACCGAGACCCCGTTCGAGAGGGATTCCGTTGACGATGTGAATGGCGACCGGCGGGGGGTCCAGTCCCGCGAGCTCGTAGAGCGAGCGGTAGGCGCGGTAGGCAAGGTTCGTGCTGTCTCGCGGGATCTCGTCCGAGTTCAAGCCCGAAGCTGTGATGTGACAGAGACCTTCGCCATCCCATACGGCAAACGTGTATCGGGAATGGATCTGGAGCGCCATTCCGAGGGTATCGAAGCCGGACCCGAGGTTCGACGTGCTGGCGGGAACCTGAACGACGATCTTCGGATGGCTCACTGACACCGACCACTCCTTCGCTCGAACGGGCGGAACACGGCGCGTCGGCTGGCACCCGGGCGCTAGCCCTTCAGCTTCTCAACGTGCTTGCGGATGCCCGCGAGCCCGAGTTCCAGTTGCTCGCGCCGCGTGGCATAGGAGAGCCGCAGGTGTCCCTTGCCCTGCGCGCCGAAGGATGATCCCCACAGCGTCGCCACTCCCTGGTCCGCCAGCAGAGACTCGGCAAACGCCCGATCATCGTCGGAGACTCCGCGAACGTCCGGGAACGCGTAGAACGCACCGTTCGGACTTCCGCACCGTATGCCGTCGATGCCGTTGAGTCCAGCGATGAGCATGTCGCGACGAGCTCGGAACTCCTCGAGCATCCGGCGTAAGGGCTCCCGTGGTCCGCGCAACGCGGCGATCCCGGCGTGTTGGACGAACGTCGCCGTGCACGAGTTGGAGTTCACCATCAGTCGGGAGACCGCTTCGACGACCGCCTTGGGCATGACACCCCAGCCGAGACGCCAGCCGGTCATCGCGAACGTCTTGCTGGCTCCATCCACGAGGATCGTCCGGTCGCGCATCCCGTCGTGGCTCAGAGGGCTCACATGGGAACCGGAATAGACCAGCTCTGAGTACACTTCGTCCGCGAGCACCCAGAACCCGTGCTCTGCGGAGAGCTCGCAGATCAGTCGAACATCCTCCTGGCGGAGCGTGCCGCCCGTTGGGTTCTGCGGCGAGTTCAGGATGCACATCCGTGTCTTGGGCGATACCCGACGTCGCAACTCCTCTTCCTGGAAGCCGAAGCCGAGCTCCGGGCACAGCGGCAGCGGCACTGGAACCCCGCCGGCGAACCGGATGACCGATTCGTAGATCGGGAACCCAGGATCCGGGTAGATCACCTCGTCGCCGGGACGTACGCAGGCGAGCGCAGCGAAGAACAGAAGTGGCTTCGCCCCAGGCGTGACGGCTACCTCTTCGGGCGAGACCTCGACGCCGCGCGACGCGGAGATCTGCTCAGCGACCGCCTCTCGCAATGGGCGGATACCCTCCGTAGCCGAGTAGCCGGTCGCTCCATCGCGGATAGCGCGAATGGCGGCGTCACAGATGTGTTCGGGGGTAGGGAAGTCCGGCTGACCGATCTCCAGATGCACGACCGACCTGCCGGACGCCTCGAGCGCTTGGGCGCGGCTCAATACGAGGAAGGCTGACTCCGTACCGAGCCGCGCTATCCGATCGGCGAGTTCCGGTGAGCGTGGCTGAACCGTCACGCGATCCCCGTCACTTGGCGACGAAGTAGATGACTCGCCCGAAGTCCGTCATCGCCCACGCTTCGTTCTTGATGGCGGCGATGTCGCTGACCTTCGCCGTCAGCGGCTTCGACTTGCCGCCAATCGTCACTGGAACCGACACGGAGTTCCACTTGGTTCCGCCATTCGTCGTATAGGCAATCGCCCCGTACTCGCCGGAAGCCCACACGTTCTTGTCGTCTCCGGCTTCGACGCCGATCAGGTCCTCTTCGCTGCCGCCGGGCTGCGCCTTCCAGGTCGCCCCGCCGTCCGAGGTCATGATGACCGTGCCGAACTTCCCAACCGCCCATCCCTGGCGCGGGCTCGAGAACGAGATGTCGAACAGCCCGTCTTCGGTTGTGTGGACGACCTTCCAGGTCTTCCCGCCATCGGTGGTCGACCGAATGACGCCCGTCTCCCCGGCTCCAGCGGCGAACCCGACCGTCTCAGAGATGAAAGACACGCCCATCAGCATCACTTCGCCTTCGCCAACCTGACCGCTGGGCTGCCCGCCGGCGAGTACCTGCCATGTGCGCCCGCCATCCGAAGTCGTCACGACGGTGCTGTTCGCACCGACCGCCCAGCCTTTGCGCGGGTTGAGGAAGAAGACGTCGTACAGATCGACGAGAACCTTGCTGGTCTGAGACGTCCACTTCTTGCCGCCGTCCGTCGTGGCGACCACTGCGCCGCCCTCACCTACAGCCCACCCGTTCATACCGTCCACCATCGTGACACCCAGCAGGCGCCCGCGAGTGAGACCCTTGACCAAAGCCCACGTCTTGCCGCGATCGGAGCTGACCGAAACGACACCCTTTTCGTTCTCGAAGACCTGCTCACCGGCGAGCACAATGGTGCCCGGCGCGGCGACCGACATCGCGTTGAATGAGATGTCGGTGTTCGGCTCGCGCAATTGCTGGAACGATACCTGGCCCATCACGCTCTGCGTGATGCCGACGAGCAGCGCCATGCCGAACGTCAGCGCGATTCCATTCGCAGCGCGCGTCCGATCCCGCCTACACCGGGTCATGTGTTTCTCCTTCGTCGTGCGATCCATTCTGCCCATGGCAATCGCGGCCCGTTGCGGTCAGAGCCGCTTCGTCGCGCACCGTGACGGCCGCCAGAGGCTCCCGCGACCGACGTACCAGTCAAACGTCACGCACCCATTACCGGTAGACATCGCTTCGATGCTCGAACCCAGCGCCGGAGCCATCACTCCTCGTGCCAGTCCCAAGACAACCCCAGATCGGAGATCATCGACAGATCGTCCTCTGCCCGACGACCCGATGTCGTGAGATAGTGTCCGACCATCGTCGCGCTCGCTCCCGCCATGAACATCATGCTCTGCAGGTCCCGAAGGTTCACCTCGCGCCCTCCAGCGATCATGATCTCCTTGTCGGGAAGGACGAACCGGAACAGCGAGATCGTCCGCAGGCACTCCCTAGGCGACAGCGGGTCCATGTGCTCGAGCGGAGTTCCGGCAATCGGATTCAGGAAGTTGATCGGCACGATGTCCACGTCCAGTTCTCGGAGCTCGAACGCTAGCTCGACTCGCTGTCGAGGCGTCTCCCCCAGACCGATGATGCCTCCTGAGCACACCCGCAGACCCGCCGCCTTCAGGTGGCGGATGGTCTGGACACGCTCCTCGTACGTGTGTGTGGAGCACACCTTCGGATAGTAGCTCTTCGCCGCCTCCAGGTTGTGGTTGTAGGCGACGAGCCCGGCTTCTCTCAGCCGATGTGCCACGGACTCGCTCTCGATGATCCCCAGAGACGCGTCCGCTCGCACGGTTCCGCTGGCGGTGAGCTCGCGCACGCGCTCCAGCACGCGCTCCAACATCGGGCCCTCGCGCAAGCCCCGCCATGCAGCGACTAGTCCAAGCGCCTGCGCATGGCGTCCGTGCGCTTCGCGCGCTGCTTCCAGAACCTCGTCCGTCGCTAGGAACGGATACACGCTGATCTGTGTCTGGTGTCGGGCTGATTGAGCGCAGAACGAACAATCCTCGGTACAGCCGCCGGACTTGGCGTTCACGATCGAACAGAGGTGGATCTCGTCGCCTCGGAAGTGGCGCCGGATTCGATCCGCCCACGACATGAGGTGCGGCAAGAGGGACAGGTCCAAGTCGACGAGGCGGAGCGCGTCTTCGAAGCCCAAGGGGTCGCCGTCCAAGACTCGCATACCGAGCTTGTCGACGAGAGCGGCGAGGTCGAGCTCTGTGGCGCGGGTCGGGGCGGCGCTTGTACGGGGTCGCTGCATGGGGTTACACCTCGTCGGACGCGCCGTCGTCTGCCTCGGCGAGTTCATCGATCGGTCGTCGGTTCGCGTACCCGGCGTCTACGTCATGCCAATGGCGGACTTCCGGCTCGCCGGACTTCCAGCACAGGTGGATCTCGCGATCCAGTCGCATCGACGGGAAGTCCACCAACCCGATTTCGATGTCCCGAAGCAGGATGCCCTCGTGCTCGATCTGCCGCTGCAGGGAGCGCAAACGGCTGGACAAGCATAGGAACCGACCGGCATCGCGGCTGCCGGCGTCCAGATGCGCATGGTGGACGACAGCCTTGACCGGCTCCTCGAGAGCCGACATGGACGCCCACGTCGACCGCATGTCGGCAAGCCACGCCTCGAGCATCGGGATCATGCGGTTCGCATCGTCGAGAGTGAAGAACCGACGCAGCCCACTGCCGAGTCGTTGCCGCATGCCGTCCGGTCGTCGCATTGGGCAGCGCCCGTCCAGTGCTGGAGTCATGAGGACTCGGTGGGCTCGTCTTCCTCGATGGTCATCTTGGGTCCGGCGCTGCGATCCGTCGCACCTGAGTCACGCCGTTTGGACGCCTGGGCTTCGACGCGGTCGATGCGCGCAATCTTGTCGGAGATGCAGGCGTCGACGCACGCTCGGATGCCCCGAAGCGCCTCGCGGCGAGCGGTGGCGAAATGCGAAACCACGTCCTGGGGAAGGTGCGACAGCAGGAACGCCGCTGTATCGTCGATCAGGCTGGCAAACATCGGACTTCTCCTCGCGCAGCAGCCAAGTCGCCCTGATTGTAGGCACTGGCAGAGAGCCCGTCAAGCACGGCGGCGTCATGACGCGCCATTTGCGTCCGTCGCGGACCCTTGTCGCTCAGCGGGTCGCAGGGTACTATCGCCCACTGAGGCGACTCGCACTTCATGCTGTCACGCATCTATCTCATCCCGATCGGGCTCGTTGTCGGAGCCTATGGCACACTCGTCGGCGCGGGCGGCGGGTTCATCCTCGTTCCGATCCTCCTCTTCCTGTATCTCGATCTGGAACCGAGCGTCGTCGCCAGCATCTCGCTCGCCGTCGTGAGCCTCAACAGCGCTTCGGGTACGGTCGCGTACTTCCGCCAGCGACGCATCGACCTGCGAGCCGCGATATGGCTCGCGCTCGCTGGTCTGCCGTCTGCGGTTCTGGGCGCGTTCTCGACGCGTCTGCTATCGCGGGAGCAGTACGACGTCGTCATCGGCGTCGTGCTGACGGGCATCGGCACGCTGCTCTTCGCGTTCCCGAAGGCGCGGATCCACCATGACCCGACGACATCCGGCGGACAGTGGAACCGCACCTTCGTCGATGCCAACGGTGTGACGTACAGCTACTCCTTCAACCGCTGGTTTGGCGCAGGTGTCAGCGCCGCGGTCACGTACCTTCCGAGCCTGATTGGGATCGGCGGCGGCAGCATCCACGTCCCGGCGCTGACGACTGTGCTCGGCATCCCGCCCCACGTCGCCACGGCGATGTCCCAGTTCGTGCTCTCCGTCACGGCGCTTGCGGCGACGAGTGTTCACGTTGCGAGCGGACATTTCTACGTCGGCGTCCGTCGCGCCGCCATGCTCGGAATCGGCGTGATCGCAGGAGCCCAGATCGGGGCTCGCCTGTCTGGACGATGCAGGGCACGCTGCTGATCCGGCTGCTGGCGGTGGGGATGGCGGTCGCAGGAATCCGGTTGCTGATCCTCGCCCGCGTGAACGGATCGCTATGACGAAGCCGGCGTTTGTCCTCTCAGTCCGCGAGCACGGCAACGAGCTGCTGCGCGCCGAGTGTGCGTCACTCGCCCGATGCGAGCCGGACGCCGACGGATTCGCCTCGTCGCATGGCAGCGTCGATATCGCGCGAGCGGCATACCTGCGCGTCGCCGCCGATGTCGTCGCGTCCGATGACACATTCGATGGGCTTCTGAATCGGGTTCGACGCGCCAGAGCGGGAGCCTCGGAGTTCCGCATCGACGCGGTGACGTTGCCCGGAACCGAACGCCGGCTCACGCGCGAAGACGTCATCGCCGCAGCAGACGCGTTCGAGGGGTTCTACCCGAACCTGCGCGACCCGAAGAGCCGCTTCCTCCTCGTCTCTCGTCAAGGCTGCGTGCTGCTGGGAGCTGTGCGCTCCGAGCCAGATCGGTCCTACGAACGCCACGACGCCAAGCCCTATCGCACGTCGAGTTCGCTCCCGTCGCGGCTCGCCCGAGCCGTTGTGAACGTCGTGGCGGGCCCGGGCGACACCGTCGTCGATCCCTGCTCGGGAACCGGTTCCCTCCTTTTGGAGGCGTGCGCCATCGGCGCTCTTGCCATCGGTTCGGACTGGAACCCGCGCATGGTCGGGATGACACGCGCCAACCTGGCGCACTTCGGCTACGAGGGCGAGATCGCCCTGGCCGACGCCCGCGCTGCCCGACACGCCGCCGATGCGGTCGCGACCGACCTGCCCTATGGCAGGAACCTCGTCGCGCCGGAGGGCATGCTCCGCGAGATCATCGCCAACTGCGCGCGAACGGCTCCGCGAGCGGCGTTCGTCGCGCTTGCCGACATCACCGGCTGGTTGGCGGACGCCGGATACGAAGACATCCGCGTGTATCGTGTTCCCAAGTACACGGGCTTTGTCCGCTACGTGCACGTGGCGCGTAGCTCGCGCCCGACGCTTCGCTAGCAAGGAGATAAGATGCGTTCCGTCGAGTTTGCCGTGTGTGCCGGGGGTCTGGGTCAGCCGAAGCAGTCGGCGTGCGATCTGAGCCGCCAAGGGGTTCGAGCCATCGAGACGGGCCCGCCGGATTTCATTCTCAGCACGGATGCGGCACGTCTGCGAGAGATTGCTGACACTTTCGCCGGAGAGGGAGTGCGCATTCGGTCGACCCATGCGCCGTTCGGCAACGACTGCAACCTGTCATCCCCAGATCCAGCGGCGCGGACCAAGGCGGTAGAGGTGCACTGGCGCTTCATCGAGAAGTCCGCTGCGCTGGGGACGTACTGCATCGTCGTCCACCCGGGCACCGACGAAGCCCCGGGGCGGGTTCCAGAGATGCGCGAATGGCTCATCGAGAGCCTCGCTCAGCTCGCGCCTGCCGCCGAGAGCACGGGCGTCCGACTCGCCCTGGAGAACATGCTGCCGAAACACCCTGGGACGACCGGCGAAGAGCTCATCGCCACGCTGGACGCCGTCGGATCCGATTCCATCGGCATCTGCTTCGACTCCGGTCACGCGCACGTCAACGGCGCATTGCGCGGCGTCTTCGAGGCGGTCAAAGACCGGATCATCACCTTCCACATCCACGACAACGACGGCGTACGCGACAACCACTATCAGCCGCCATACGGCACGACGAACTGGGAGCACTTCCTCCGCATCTTCCGCACGATGGACTTCGATGACGCCGTCACCATCGAAGCGGCTCCGTGGGGACGTGCCGACTACGCGCGGATGATCGACGAGGTGGGCAGGCTCTTCACCCACTTCGAGGAGCAGATCGCCGGTTCCCAAGCGTCGTCCTAGGTCGAGCGCGTGGACTCGCCGACGCGGTAGTGCGCCAACGTCCTCGCGAAGGGCTCGGGCACCCGCACGACCGCACTAGCCGGGTTGACGAACGCGTGCAGCGTGCGCGCCGTGGCGACGACCTGTCCCGTCTGACGATTGCGCAGCTCGTAGCAGAGCTCGAACTGCGTCCGCCGGAGCTCGACAACGCCGATCTCGATTTCGAGCTCGTCGTCGACGCGCGCTGGGGTGACGTACTCCACTTGCAGACGCCGGACGACAGGGCATGCGCCCCACTCGTGGAACATGGCGTAGCCGTGTCCCATGGCGCGAACCAGGTCTCCCCGTGCCGCCTCCAAATATTGCACGTAGATCGCGTTGTTCACGTGTCCGAAGCCGTCCGCTTCGTACGACCGGACGATCAACCGTGTGACGAACCCGCGCTCGGAACCGTGCATGTCTCGCAACCTCAGTTGGGGAACACGCGATACATCGGTATGTCCAGGATCACGCCAGCGATGCTCCACAGGCAGGCGATCACGTAATCGCCAAGCAGCAGACCGATGAAGAAGGGCAGCGCCTTTCGATATGCCCGGATGCCGCCGACGCGCAACACGATCACCTTCAGCGCCCACGAGACGAACATCGGCATCCAGATCAGGTCGATGATGAACGTGGTACCCACCGCGTACCCGATGGGATGCAGGGCCCACGACACGAATCGGAGGTGCATGAAGCTCAGGAACGTCACGGCGGCGAACCCGAGCCCGACGGTTCCCATACTCGCGGCATCCGCGCCCGAGGGGTTGTCGAGCCATCCGCGCAGCCATCGGTACGGAATCAGCCCCATCTGCATCCGCCAGGGGTTCACGTTGGGCGTGCCGGCTCCCTTCGCGTAGTACATATGGAGCACCGTCCACAAGCTGAACACGATGCCGAGACCCATCGCCAGGAGCATGACCCCGGTGAACTGTCGGAGCGGCAGACGCGCTCGTCTGCCGATGTGCATTCCCTCCAACTGGTGAGGCATCGGCGCGCAGCGATAGTCCAGATTGAACCATTGGAGAACGGTCAGCGGAACCAGGCTCGCGGGACCGATCCGTCGCGAACCGACCGCGTCGACGAGGAGCTCCGCCGGGTTCCGCCAGGGTCCGAAGTGCCAGATGACCCCGCCCTCGCTGCGGATGCGTGTCAAGGCGAGCATGTAGACGACGTAGAGCCCGAAGAACGCGACAGCTACCCACAACCGGATGCCCGCCGCAACCGCGAAGCCGCACAGAAGCACCATGCCCGCCGCGAAGCCCGCTGACGCAAGGCGGTACGGCATCGGCTCGTCGTCGTCCGCTGCGCGGTTCCTGCCGAGTGCCATGCGCCACACGGCGCGCAGATGGCTGCGGCTCAGCCACAGAGCGATCGCCGAAAGCCCCAGCCACGCGCCGGCTCCCTGCTCCGCGTGACCTGGGAACCGGATGCCTGCGACGTATCCGCGAAGCCCCGCCGCCGAGGCGAACACGTCTTGGAGCTTGCGCAATACGTAGAACGCCCAACAACTGAACGACACGTCCAGCGGGATGAAGAACGTCAGCCCGATCACCGACGGGTGGAACCCGACGGGAACCCATCCGACGGCGTTCCACGGTCGGTCGCGGAACAGGTATCCGACGTCGAACGGCTTCACGGGGATATACGGCAGCGACGGCACGTGGAACTGGACGCTGTTCCACGACTGGATGACGCACGGGATGACGAACCCGAGCCAGAGCCATCGGTTCGCGAAGTAGTCCGTGAATCGGTGCTCGCGAAGACTCATCTCGACAGGCAGCGTCGTAATCGGATAGGTGAGCTGCTCCTGCTCGCTCCAGCGGCGGCGCAGGATCGCGTTCAGGCAGAACGTCGTCCAGAGCAGCGCTGCCGTGAACCCCGCCCAGACGATGCTTGGAACGAGCCAAGACCGCAGATGATCCGGCGTGTAGAGGGTCGAGTTTCCCTCGTAGAAGTGCGCGATCGCCGTTGGGCTCTGCGGGGCGAACCACGAGGGCATCGGCGTCCAGTAGTCGCGCCACCGGTTCTCAAGGGTCGCGTAGTAGTAGGGATTCGTCAGAGCCGTCGTTAGGAAGCCGAACATGCCGATCCCGTTGATGCTCATCGCGAGCGTGACCATTACGTAGATGGTCAGCATCTCGCCGCCAGTCAGGGCGTAACGCGGTGAAACGCGCTCCGTCGCGACGTTCGCGAGCACCAGGCAGAACAGGATGAAGACCGCGCCGATGAGGAGGGAGGTCGAAGTGATCTCGGTGACGCCAGTCGCCATCTCCGAGTTCGTGATCCAGAAGCACGATACCGGGATCAGCGCCGCGCCGATGATCACGGCGCGCGGCGTCACGCCGTCATTTCTCGCGCGTCTGGTAGGTCGCACGGTACTGCCGGATCGCCGTCGTGTCGGGATAGGACTCGGTGGACGCGTAGGGATAGCCGGACATGGCTCGGAAGGGCAGCGGCTCGACGGTGTCGGGGAACGCCGTGTAGAGGTCCATATCCTTGCAGTAGCCGAAGGTGTCGAACAGATACGTGCGCTCGTAGCCCTCCGGGATTGGCGGGAGGTCCGCAGCGCTGAACGCGACCGCGAGCTCCTCGCCGCGCCCCAGGATGACGTATTGGTCGTCGGCATCGGCGACGACGGGCGTTACGTCGCCGTACCGCGTGTGGACCCCCCGCGTGTTGCGGAAGGCGTAGGTGCGATCCATCGTCGAGTAGTCGTAGAGACGCGGCATCCTGCCGTCTGGGCTGGCTTCGCGCGGGTAGCCGGCGTGTTCGAGTGTCGCCCGCGATGCCCGTATCTGCGTCTGGCGAACGGCGTCCGTGCCCACATCCTGCGCGATGAACGCCTCGTCGATGTAGATCTCCATGTTGGTCCGCAGTCGGATCGCCTGTGTGTCTGGCGTTACGTACGGGCTGATGTCCAGCGTCATCGTCTTGGGCATGCCTGCCGGATAGCCAGCGGACGTCAGAACGGTTCGCCAGTCGCCTCCGCCGGTCCTAACGTCGACGCTCATGCCGGAGCCCTCGATCCCAGCCTGCTGAGCCGCGTAGACGACATGCGAGTAGGGGTACTCGATCCATCCGTACAGGTTCAGCACACACGGCTTAGACGCGTCGAGCGTCGAGAACCGGTTTCCGAAGTCGAGTTCGAGCGAGTGCACGCGGGCGAGATAGCCGAGGAACCGGGGATGGCGGTCGAGAGTCGGGTATCTGCGATCTCGGTCTGTCACGGTCTCCGTCCAGTCTGCTCCATCCTGGTCGATGGCTCGGATCGGATGAATGCGGCGTTCGTAGACGTACGGCTTGCCGGATGGCATCTGACCGTCCGTCGAGAAGCGCTCGTCCGGGTAGACCTCGGTGCCGACCGGATGATCGACCGCTGTCAGACGCAACTCATCGACGTAGGCGACCTCCTCCATCGGTTCCATGACTCGGAGCTGGAGCTCGCCGTCTCTTTCGCGGAGTTGGGAGCCTTCGATACGCACGCGCTCCGAAGGATCGGGAGGTCCGTACGCGCTGGGCGCGACGAAGAAGCCGATGCCGCCCCCTCCCATGAAGTCGGTCACGAACTCGAACCGCTCTCCGTTCCAAGCGAACAGGATCGGGCACGAAGACGCCTTCCGCTGCACCTCTGGGATGGTCAGCCGCTGGTTCGCCGCCACCTCGAGCTCCGACTGCAGCACCGCGTTGGACCACACGATCCGCACGAAATCCGCCGTCGAGGCGTCCGCTAACCCGAACTCAAGACGAGGGCTCGACGACGCCCCGACGCCGCCGACCATCTGTAGCTCCGACTTCTGCCAGAGACTGCCGCACTTCACCTCGACCGTCGAGCCGTACCCGAGCCGATTCGCCATCTTGCCGGCGAGTCGGATCGACAACCACTTGTGGCGATTGGCTCCATCGTTCCGCAGGACGACCGGCGTGTCGCCGTTGCGGGCGATGACCAGATCGCTGTCGCCGTCGCTGTCGATGTCCACACCTGCCGCGCCGCGCGCGTTCGCGATGACGACGCCGGCGAGCCCCACAGTGTTCGAGACGTCGGTCAGCCGACCAGCGCCGTCGTTCGCGAGGAGAACGCAGTGACCCGACTTCTCCCCTCCGACCTTCCCGTTGGCGATAAAGACGTCCACCGCGCCGTCGTTGTCGTAGTCGATGAGCGCGCCGGTGCTGCCCGTAACGCGATCGCTCCACTCGTACGCCTCGAAGGAGCCGTCGCCTCGGTTCCGGTAGAGCCGCGCCGGGGTCGAATCGCCAAGGAGCGCCAGCACATCGGCGTCGCCGTCCTTGTCGAAGTCCGCCGTGAGCACCGACACAGCGCTCGACACGAACGGTGATGGCGACGGACCGGTTGCCCACTGGTTCAGGCGCTGGTTCAGTCGAAGCTGCGCCGAGCCGCTCCGAGGGACGATCAGCGCATCCACGTCCGCGTCGTTGTCGAAGTCCGCGAGCGAGAGCCCCCAAGGGTTCCCAGGCAAATCGCCAAGACCCGAACTCGCCGTCACGTCCGCGAACGAACCGTTGCCGTTGTTCCGAAGAAGCGCCAAGCCGTCCGCGTTGAGGATCAGCAGGTCGAGGTCGCCGTCGTGGTCGGCGTCGGACCACGCGCCAGCCAGCGAGCGCGCGTCGCCTCCGGATGCTCCGGCTGCATCGGTCACATCGGCAAACGAACCCTTTCCATCGCCGCGCAGCAACGCGTTCGGACCTGAGCGAAGAAGATACAGATCGGCGTTCCCGTCGCCGTCGTAGTCACCGAACAGGGCAGCGACCGAATCCCGCGCGGAACTCGCCCGGCTATTCGGAAGCGGCTGACTTCGGAACCGCCCGTTGGCGTTCACATAGAGCACGTCACGAACCGTTCCGTCGGTCATTCGGACTGCCGGAGCCACGATATCCAGGTCCTCGTCGCCGTCCACGTCGCCGATCCCCAGCGATCCGCCGAGGCTCGCGGCGTCGTTGGCGGCGAATGCGAGCGGCACGCCCTTTCCGGCGTGCGATAGCGTCAGACCCGCGTCCGTCGTGGTGAATCGCACGGCAAGTTTGCTCGCGCGGGGAGCGTCCTTGGCGGGCGGGAAGAGGCGGACCACGTCCGCGAGCGAACCCATCTCCGTGTAGGCGACGGCGCGCTTGACGCCCACCTTCGCGGCGTCGAGTCGCTGGAACGTCGCCAAGACGCTCAATGCCTCTTGTCGTTCCTGGAGCCGTATGAGCGCCTGTGCGAGCGAGTAGTGCGCCGACAGCAGGTACGGGTTCCGCTCAATGGCTCGTCGGAAGTAGTCGACGGATGCTTCCATCTGCCCCGACGAGAGCAGCATCGTGCCGATGAAGTAGAGCGCATCGGGGTCTTCCGGGCTCAACCTGAGCGCCTCCTGGAAGTACTTGAGTGCTGCCGTGGAATCGCCTCGGTACCGGCTCAACATGCCGAGACAGTAGGGCGCATTGGGCATCATCGGGTCGAGCTCGGCAGCCTTCCTGAACGCGGCTTCCGCCTTGTCGAGAGCCCCACCGGGCTTCGACGGGTCCGAAAGCGCGTTCAGGTGCGCGATGCCCGCGTTCAGGTGCGCCACCGCCCAAGTGGGAGCCCTGGCGGCGAGGGCGTCGAACGCTGTTGCCGCGTCGGTGAAGCGGAACTGCTCCATGAGGCCGACGGCGCGGTTCATCCCGCGCACCATTGCCTCATCGGGAACATAGGCGGCGGTTGCCAGGGATGCGCGAGCGAGCAGCACGCACAGGACAGCGAACGCGAACCGACGTGATGCCACCGTCGCAGGCCTCCTGAAACGCGGTGCTAAGACTCGATGGGAATGCCCAAGACCGTCATCGCGGCGCGCATGTAACCGATCGCGTACGCGATTCCGGCATGCCACGGCGCGTCGCAGGCGGTCGCTGGCGTGTGGTCGGGGATCAGAACGCCGTCGTAGCCGGATTCGGCGTAGGCGCGCAGGGCTTTTACCATATCGACGTCGCCCTCGTCGATGAAGACCTCGCGGTAGTTGGGAACCTTCCCACGGACGTTCCGAAAGTGCACGTACGCGATCTTTCCCTCGGAGGCGTACCGGCGGATCGCGTCGTAGACATCAGCCCCCTGCATCTCGGACACGGTTCCCTGGCAGAACTCGATGGCGTTGGACGAGCTCGGAGCGATGTCGAGCAGTCGTCGGTAGTAGTCGGGGTGCGTGATGAGGCGTGCCGTACCGCGCAGCACGGGTAGCGGCGGATCGTCGGGGTGCGCGGCGAGCCGAACGCCGGCTGCCTCGGCGACGGGCACCAGGTTCGTCAGGAAGTACTCGAGGCGGCTCCACATCTGCTCGTGTGTGACAGTCCCGATGTCACCCGGAGGCACGTCGGATCGGACGCGGGTGCCCCAGACTTCGCCGTGGGGAATGGGCTTCTGTTCGGGAGCCTGATCCTCCAGGAAGCCGACCGACGTCGCCCCGCCGCGCGCGAACTCGCCGGAGACGCGTCCCCAGACACCCGCCAGACTGAAGTAGTAACCCATGACGGGAATCCCCGCCTTGCCCATGTTGCGGATGGTCTTCTTGAGGTTCTCCATCTGCGCCGCCTTGCCGGGCAAGTCGAGCAGCACCTGATCCCAGTGATGCGGGGCGAAGTTCTCGATGGCGGCGAGCGCCAAACCGTGACTCTCGATATGGACTCGCAGGCGCGCCAGGTCGTCGTAGGACCAGTAGCCTTCTCGCGCCGAGGGGAAGGTCTCCTCGCCGGGGAGGTGCTGGACGATGTGTCCGACGCCGATCTGGCGGGCGAACTGGAGGTTGCGGTCCGTCGCCATGCCCGCGTAGATGCCCATGCCGAGTTTCATGTCAGGGTATCCCCTTCGCTCTATGGCACGCGCGTCTTGTCGTAGATCAGCCGGAGCACGTCTCGAACGTCCCGGTGCACTTCCTCGGGGCGCATCGCGCTGGCGATGTCATGGCGCGTATAGATCAGACCGTGGTCGTAGAGGCGCGCGTTCAGCGCATCGTAATGGTTCAGCGCTTGCCGCGCGTCGAAAAGCAGCAGTTTGGCGCGGCTTGTGTTCAGACTCTCGACGGTGTCCGAAAGCCAATCGGTTCGATCCGAGAAGCCCTGCTCGTCGAAGAAGAACCCGTCGACTATGTTGCGGTGGAGCTCGAAATCGCGTTCGACAACCCTTTGCCACGGATGAGGAATCAACAGGTAGTTCTCAACGTGCCGCCGCTTCCACACGCGCAGGACAGGATTCCCGTCTGTGTCCGCCGGCAGTGTCGCCCGGTTGTTCCGATCGAGCAACATCACACGCTCCGCTCTGTCGCTGAGAAGGCGAGCGCCGTCGAAGTGCCGATCCGCGCGTTCTTTCATTTCGTCGGCGCTGCCCCCGCCAAGCGGGATGAACGCGACGCGCGATTCTATAGCCGACTCGATCCCCTCGAACTCCGCCGTTCCGTCCAGCACGCCCGCCCATGCGCGCAGGAGTTCCGCGTCCGTTTCTCCTTCGACGTAGACGAAAACGCGCCTTTCGATCAGGTTCACCAGATCGAGGTTGCTGATCTCGCTGAGCGCGAACGTTGCAGCTTCGACGCGCTTGATGGGTCGCGGTCCTCCCGGTGTCAGGAACGTGATCTGCGACGCGTCGACGTTGCGGATGAACTCCTCTGCATGCGTCGCGATGAGCATCTGTACAGACTCTTCGCGCGCGGTCTTGCTCAGGAACTGCAGCAGCGACCGCTGCAGGTTCACATGAAGGTGCGCGTCGGGTTCGTCCAGTAACAAGACGTCGGGTTCGAATCCGTAGAGGAACGAGAGCACAATGAGAGTCTGAAGGAGTCCACTCCCAGCGTTGACCCAATCGAGTTCAACCTGATCCGCGGTGCGGTAGACGGATGTGATGTACTGGTCTTGCCCTCGCCGGTACTCCGGCTGGCATACGTCTACGCCGAACCAGTCCTTGACCCTTGACGTCAGTTCTCCGAATGGAGTCCGAACGCCCAGTCCACCTTGCCGTTCAGCAGTGCGAAGAAGCACGTTACGGACGATGCTACCAGGCTGGCCGCGTCCCACCCGCGCGCCCAGCACAGGATCGTCAACCCATTGCTCTCGATCCTCGATATTGGATGTCGGAGGCACATAGACGACGCGAGGAAAGGCTCCTTCGCGGTCCAATGCACGGAATCGCTCCCATCCTCCAACCGGTCTTGCGTAAACGGTCTGTCGCGTCTGGTATCGAAGCTCAACGCGGAACTGATGGGAGGTACCAACGCGAGTCTGCCACTCGACGTCCAACTCAATGCGGATGAACTCCTGAACTCGCTTCATCTTGCCTGACGCGGGGTCACTAAGCTGTGTATACTTGCGTTCCGTCTTGTTCAGCCACAGAAGTCGGAACTCAGGCAACGGCAACGGTGTGAAATTCGGCAGCGTGATCTCGATGGCGCGCTCACCACTTCGCGCAGACATCCTGAACTGCTCGATGCAGAAGGACCAGATCGCAAGCGCCTGAAGGAGCGTGCTCTTGCCGGAGTTGTTCTGCCCGACCAACAAGTGGAGGCTGCCGAGGTCGCCGAACTCCTGCTCTTCGAATCGCTTGAAGTTCCGGATGATCACGCGCGTAATCATCGTCCGGGCAGAGCCTCCGACGTCGTCGCGCCGACCGTTACGGCTGCGACTTGGTTTCCGTGTTCGCCTGACACGTCCGCAGCCACACGTTGTTCGGCGGCGTTTCGACGCCCTTCCACGCGTAAGGGTCGACGCCGGACACGTGGACAATCGCTCGCCGGTCGGCGGTCGCGGGACGTTCGCCCTCGCGCATACTCCACGGCAGCAGCGACCATGCGTTGCAGTAGTGATTCACCAGAACCCGTCGATAGATGCCGCTGCGGTTCTTCCGCGAGCGGTGCAGCAGATAGCCGTTGAAGAACACGACGGAACCGCAGCTCACCTCGACGGGCACCTCGGCGGTCTCGTCGAAGCCGTAGCTCTCCCCGGCGAAATCGAACTCCTCGGGGTTCTTGTGCTCTCGCTGGGGGTACAGGTACCCGGATCGGTGCGATCCGGGAATGATCCACAAGCAGCCGTTCTCGATGGTCGCGTCGTCCATGGCGATCCACGCGCCGATGAGCGAGCGGTCCCTTGTCGGGATGTAGACTTCGTCCTGATGCCACGCCTGCCCCTGGAATCCCGGCGGCTTGACGAACAACATCGATTGCATGCACTTGGCGCTGCCATCCCAGTGAGGCAGATGCGCCGCCGTGATCTGACTCAGCACACCGCAGATGCGTGGGTGGCGGACGTACTTCTCCATCACCGGACTGATGTAGTGCGGTTGATGGATGCACAGGATGTTGGCGAGCGCCTCGGTATCGGACATATCGCCCGGCAGGGGTTTCAGGGAGTCGCACGGGTAGGCGCCGCGCGCCAAGTTCACCGTGTCCTGGCGCAGATCGGCGATTTCATCGACAGTCATCAGGTTCGGGACGACGAGGAATCCCTTATCGACGAAATGGCACACGTCAGCGTCAGATACGATCTTCGGTACGGCGATCGGATCGCTCGCGCGCTGCTCCAGATCGACACTCACCTCACAAGCCTCCCACAGCAGGGGTCGTCGGACACGCTGGGCAACGCGTTGAGAGTACGACGGCGAATCGCGGCGGTCAAGGGACGATGGGAACCAGCACGTCGCACTGCGAGAAGTCGCGGTTGTGATATGCCGCGCCAACCCGTAGAATCTCACTGCTCGTAAGAATGAGGACCCCCCATGCCAGCGACTACGCTCTACTTCGCTCAGCTCGACCCCGTGTGGCAGGACTGGATCCAGGTCGTCAACGTGGGAACCGCCAACGGGAGAGTCGTCTGCATCGCGCGCGACGAAAACGCGCAGACGGTGTGGAGCGCGGAGAACACGATCGCTCCGTACCAGGCGTGGACGCCCGCCGTCGAGACGCCCAAGGTGAGCACATCCTTCGAAGTGAACTGCAACCAGCCCATCGTCGCCGAGCGCCACTGCCATTTGGGGAACCAGGTCCTCGACTTCCCGGGCGCCAGCGTGTTCGGACGAACGGTCGGAAAACGGCTGTTCTTCCCGGAGCTCGTCTCCGGCGCCTACGACTACTTCCGCTTCCTGAACGTGGGCAACGCCGACGCGCACATCTCGTTCATCGTGCGCAACATCACCGACGCCCGCGTCATCATGCAGCGGAGCCGCGCCGTAGGACCGTACCGTTGGTGGCAGCTTCTCGATGAGGAGACCGGAGCGACCGTGTCCGGCACTATCGAGATCGTCAGCACTCAGCCCATCGTCGGCGAGCGCCATCTGCACTACAAAGGGGGCGAGACGGCGGTCGGGCAACTCGGGCGCGTGCTCGACTGATACCGAACCGCGCCGTCTGCTAGAACTGCACGACCCCGTTCGAGAGCACGCCGATGGAGGGCGCGGCAATCTTCACCGTGTCGCCGCCCTTCAGCGGCAGCGTGTTCGGGACGATGATCCCGGTTCCGCTAGAGACGACGGTTCCAACCGGACAATCGTTATCCCGCAGCAGGTAGGTCGTCAGTTCGTCGAACTTCCGCTTGATCTGCCCTGTGTTGACTGAGCCCTCCCAGAGCGTCGATCCATCCCGGATGATCGTGCACGTCAGGCCGATGTCGTAGATGTCGTCCACCTCGCTGGGCGTGATGAGCGCGGGTCCGAGCGCGCAGCACCCGTTGTACGTCTTCGACTGCGGCAGATACAGCGGGTTGTCGCGTTCGATGTCCCATGCGGACACGTCGTTGCAGAGCGTGTAGCCGACGATGTCGCCGTCCGCGCCGAGGACGAACGCGAGTTCGGGCTCGGTCGCCGTCAACACGGAATCGCTCCGAATGCCAATCGCGCCATGGTGTCCGACACATCGGCTCGCGGTCGCCTTGAAGAAGATCTCCGGGCGATCCGCCGAGTAGACCCGCGAGTAGATGTTCGTCTGGCTGTCCTCGTCGCGCATGTCGGAACTGCGCTTGTAGGTGACTCCGCAGCCCCACACCTCGGGTGGGTCGAGCGGCAGGAGCAGATGCCGTTCCTCGGGCGACGGCGCGTTGTCCAAGTCCTCGTACCGAAGGCTGGGAACCGAGTCGCGCTCCCACGGAGCTACCACGGGGCGTCCCTGCGACGCGCGTTCTTGCATCTCACCGACGAGGATGTTCAGACTCACCTGTTCCCGCGCAGACGTCTCGAGCAGCGACAACACCGTCGGGCACTCATCCGTCGTGACATCGATCACGACGTTCTCGCGAGTGACGACTCCGACCCGCTTGCCTTCACCGGGTTGGTGGTACTGGATCAGTTTCATCTCTAGCCCTTCGTCATGGCGGGGAACCGCACGAAAGCCGTGTTGGCGCGATCATACCGGGATGAAGCCGGCGACTCAAGAACCGATCCGCAGTTCCTGGCGCAGACCGGCGCGTGACGGGTTGCCTCCAGTCGGCTATTCTGAGCCCGTCGCGTCCGTCCGACCCCACAGGAGCCCTGCCATGCCGACCATCGATCTGCGTCCCGAGGAGTACCAACCGACGCCGCCCGACCGCAAAGACTACGGCATCGGGTTCATCGGCTGCGGCGGCATCGTCCGGGGAGCCCACCTTCCCGCCTACCAGCGGTTCGGCTATCGAGTCGTGGCGGCGTGCGACGTCGTCGAATCCGCCGTGAAGCAGGTCCAGGAGCGGTTCGGCGTCCCGCGCGTCACGACCAGCATCGACGACATGCTTGAGAACCCCGAGGTCCAGATCATCGACCTCGCGGTACACGGTTCCCAGCGCCTTCCCATCGTCGAACATATCTGCGCGAGGCGTCCGCGACACCTGTTGGGCATTCTGAGCCAGAAACCATTTGCGATGGACTGGGCGGCTGCGACTCGCATGGTCGAGTTGTGCCGGCAGGCGTCCGTTCCGCTCATGGTGAACCAGCAGGCGCGATGGGCTCCAGCGCACCGAGCTCTGAAGGTCATCCTCGACCGGGGCGTTCTTGGGCATGTCTACTGCATCACGCACTTCCATCGGTCGTTTCAGGACGCGCCGGGCTCCTGGTTCGTGGCTCTCAAAGACTTCAACATCATCGACCACGGCATTCACTACATTGACCTGTGCCGGTACTACACGGGTCTCGATCCACTGCGCGTCAAGGCGACGGCGACGATGCAGCCGGGACAAGCGGCGGTGTCGCCCATGTGCCATACGATCCTGATGGAGTTCGCGCCAGAACGCCAAGTGATGGCGATGAGCCACTTCAACAACATCGTGCGCGTCCGTGGGCTCCATCGGTACGACTGGATCGCGGACGGCACGCTGGGCAGCGCCATGGTCTCCGGCAACGAGATGACGGTCTGTCTGTTAGACGAGCCGGAGCGCCGTCAGACTTTCCACATCGAGGGCAGTTGGTTCCCGGATGCCTTCGGCGGGTCGATGGGCGAGTTGATGCGCGCGCTCAACGACGGCAGAGAACCCATGACCAGCGGACGCGACAACCTGAGGTCGATCCGTATCGCGTACGCCGCCGTGGAGAGTGCGTCAACAGGTCGAACGGTCGAGTTGAGCTAGTCGGGACTTGTGGCTGCGTCGTGTGTGATGTGGTGCCGGAGGTCGGACTCGAACCGACACGACCGCTAAGAGTCGGGAGATTTTGAGTCTCCTGTGTCTGCCAATTTCACCACTCCGGCGCGCCGTCGGATCGGCTAGAACACTTGTACCACACCGGATTGCCGAAGGCAAGCGTCCGCTGTTGACCGTGCCTGTCGTGGACGTTAGCATTCCGCCATCGTCTCGATCCCGGAAAACAGGGCAAACGCATGCTGCCGACCATCACCTTCCCGAGCCCCGAAGCCGAGCGTTTCCTCGCGCGGATGTCCCAGCGTGGCGGATTCGGTGACAGAAGCCTGCTGTCGTCGGTTCGGGAGATCATCGCGCGCGTCCGCTTAGACGGCGACGACGCTTGCCGCGAGTTTACCCGCATGTTCGACTCCCCGGACGCGCCTAATGAGCTACGCGTGTCGATCGAGGACATGGAGCGCGCCTACTCCCACGTCACCGACGCGTTCCTCGACGCCGTGCGGTTGGCAATCGGCAACATACGCTCGTTCCACGAGAAGCAGCTCTCGCGCTCCTGGATGATGACCGAGCCCGACGGTTCCCTGCTCGGACAGATGGTCTTTCCGCTCCGTCGAGTCGGGGTCTACTGCCCCCCGACGCTCTTCTCGTCGTTGATGATGAACGCGATCCCGGCACAGGTCGCCGGCGTCTCGGAGATCGCGCTGGCAGCGCCGCCCCAACGCACTGGGGGGGTGCATCCTGGTATGCTCGTGACGGCGCGCGAGTGCGGCATCGAGGAGGTCTATGCGTGCGCCGGCGTTCCCGCGATCGCCGCCATGGCTTACGGCACGCGCAGCATCCCGCGCGTCGACAAGGTCGTCGGGCCCGGCGGAGACTACGTACAGCTTGCCAAGCGCGAGGTCGTCGGGATCGTCGATATCGACAAGCTGGCGGGTCCCAGCGAAGTCCTCGTGATCGCCGATCACACGGCGACTCCCGCCTATGTCGCAGCCGACCTCATCTCACAGGCGGAGCATGGCGCGCGGTCGTCGGCGGTCCTCGTCACGACATCGAAGGCATTGGCGGAATCGGTCTGCGAGGAACTTCGGTCGCAGGTCGAGACGCTCCCGCGGCAGGAGGAGATACGCGGCTCCTTTGAATCGTTCGGGGCGTGTCTGGTCGTGTCGGATATAGACGCCGCCATCGGGATCGCGAACGAGGTCGCGCCGGAGCACGTCGAGGTGCTCACGCGAGACCCGATGCCCGTCGCCGTGAGGATACGCAACGCGGGGGCGGTCTTCGTCGGCGAGTCCACGCCGGAAGCCGTAGGAGACTATGTCGCAGGTCCGAGCCACGTCCTTCCGACCGGGGGAACCGCGCGGTTCTATTCGTCGCTGTGCGTCGCGGACTTCCTCAAGACGACGAACCTGCTCGCCTACACACCGCAGGCGCTTGACCGTGTGACGGACGCGATCGTAGCATTGGCGCACGCGGAAGGGCTGGAGGGACACGCCGCCTCCGCCACGATCCGACGCAGGAACCAGAACCCGCCTACCTGAGCTCAAAGCCCGTGCAAGAACGCCCAACGGTCTCGGCGCGCTTCCTCAGAGACGACCTGGCTGCACTGCAGCCGTACCACGTGGAGCCTGTGCCGCACCAGGTCAAGCTCGATGCCAACGAGAGCCCGTTCGATCTGCCGGAATCAGCTAGAAACGAGATCGCTGAGCTCTTCGCAGCGATGCCGCCGAACCGGTACCCGGACGCGGACACCGTCGAGTTGCGAGGAGCCCTGGCGGAGCGCCTTCGGCTCGATCCCGGTTGGGTCGCAGTCGGCAACGGGTCCGACGAGCTGATCTCCTACCTCATCCAGGCGCTGGGTCGCCCGGACTGCCGCGTGTTGTCGCCGGAACCGACCTTCTCGATGTACCGCATCCTGAGCCAGGGGCATGGCGTCGAGTACGTCGGCGTGCCGCTCGACGACCGGTTCGAGATCGACGCCGACGCGTTGCTCGGAGCGCTCCGAAGGGATAGCACGAACATCGTCTTCCTCAGCTATCCGAACAATCCCACCGGCAACTGCTGGGACGCGACCATCGTCGAGTCGCTGCTGCGCCGCGAGGACGTTCTCGTCGTGTCGGATGAAGCCTACTTCGAGTACTCCGGGCTGAGCTTCATCGCGCTCCTCCGCGACCACGTGAACCTGATCGTCCTTCGGACGTTCTCAAAGGCGTACGGCATCGCGGGTCTGCGGGTCGGCTACATGGCAGCCCGCCCGGAGTGGATCGGCTGCGTCAACAAGGTGCGGTTGCCCTACAACGTGAACGCGTTTTCCCAGGCGGCAGCCGGCATCCTACTGCGACACAGCGCTGCCGTGCGAGAACAGGCAAAGCGCATCGTCGCGGAGCGCGACCGCGTCTTCGCCGCGATGGTGAGTGACAGCCGATTCGAGCCGTTCCGATCCGACGCGAACTTCGTCCTGTTCCGCGTATCCGGCGGGGCGACCGAATGCTTCTATCGACTCGTCCGAGGCGGAGTGCTCGTTCGATGTCTCGACCGACCCGGTGCTCTGTCGAACTGCCTCCGAGTGACCATCGGCACTCCCGAGGAGAACGACCGATTCCTCGGTGCCTTGCTCGCAAGGGACTAGCCGACCAGACGGTGTGGGTGTGAAGGAGCACGCCAGCCCAGGAGCGGCGCCATGCTGCGACTCCCACGGCTGCGCGGGCTCGACCCGGAGTTGACTTCCCGCGTTCTGCCGTTCTATCTTCGACCCAAGTGGCTCGTCGCCCAAGCGGCGGCGGCGGTCGCTGCTCAGTTCCTCTGGGCATGGCTGACCTCTCACGGATCGGCTCTAGGCTTCAGGGCGCGGCTCGAATTGAGCGTCTCCGTGTTTGTGCTCGCGTGCTCTGTCGGCTACTTCTACGCCCGACTGGCGACCCGATTCCTTGGGGTCTCGTGGATCAACATACGGCGCGGCAGGGAACGCCTGGTCGACACATGGCTGGGTCGCGCGACGCTCGGATGCGGCTTGACGTTGATCGCCCTGCCGCCGATCATCAACGGGTTCCTCAGAGCGGAATTCCTCGTGCCGGTGCCGTTCTACAGCGGAGCGGTCGTCGGCTCGGCGTTCGCGTTTCTGCTCTGGGTGATCGGACTACCCAGCAAGGAGGGCTGTGGTGAACCGTAGAATATCTCTTACGTGTCTTGGTCTCGTCCTCGCATGGAGCGTTGGAACCGCCCACGCAGCGATCGATGCCAGCGCGCTGGTGGGCTTGTGGATGTTCGACGACGGCAAGGGCGATATCGCGGTGGACGGCTCGGGAAACAAGCGAGACGCCAAGCTGATCAAGGAGCCCAAATGGGGAACCGGCAAGTTCGGCAAGGCGATCGAGCTATCATTCGCCACCGGCAACTACGCCATCGCGCCTATCGTTCAGAGCGCGTCGATGAGCGTCGTCGCCTGGGCGAAGTACACGGACCTTCCGACTACGAACTCAGGCATCGCGCACGTGCAGGCGGACGAAGCGCAGGACGGCGCGCCTGAGTCGAAGACGATCGGCATCTGGGTCGAGAACACGGGCTTGCTCTGGGGGCGGTTCATTCCGGCAGGCGGCGGCAACGTCAACCTGCCCAAGAACCAGAAGCTCGACAAGGACAAGTGGTACCACGTCGCCGTGGTGCTGAGCGACAAGGACAAGAAGGGACGGCAGTACGTCGACGGCAAGATGGTCGGCGACGCCGACTACCCGGGCAAGCTGAACCCCGTCGCCTTCATCAAGATCGGCAGGCAAGGTAACGAGTCGTGGACCGGTTTGCTGGACGAGGTGGCGGTCTTCGGCAAGGCGCTGTCTGAAGACGAGATCAAGTCGATCATGGGCGGATTCGAGGCAGGGCTCGCCGTGTCGCCAGGAGGCAAGGCGGCATCCACCTGGGGAGCTCTGAAGTCGGAGTAACCGCGAGAACCACACGCGGGCGCTCGCCATGCGCGGGGGACGCTCGCAAGACAGGCTGCACGCATGGGACGCATCGGCGAGATCGAGCGGAAGACGCGCGAGACGCAGATCGAGCTCCGAATCGACCTAGACGGCACAGGAACCTGTGACGCCGCGACGGGCGTCGGGTTCCTGGATCACATGCTGGAGCTCTTCGCCAAGCACGCGTTCTTCGACCTGCGCGTTCGCGCCCAAGGCGATCTGCACGTCGACGCCCACCACACGGTCGAAGACGTCGGCATCTGCCTGGGCATGGGGGTCGCGAAGGCTCTGGGTGACAAGGCTGGGATTCGTCGCTTCGGCGGCGGGACGGTTCCCATGTACGAAGCCCTTGGGACGGTGCACTTAGACTTGTGCGGGCGTCCCATCGTCGTGTTCCAGACTCCGCTGGACGGGGGCAAGGTCGGGGACTTCGACGTCGAACTCGTCGAAGAGTTCTTCCACGGCTTCGCCAACTACTCCGGCACGACGATCCACCTGTTGTGCCCGTACGGGTCGAACCGCCACCACATCATCGAGAGCCTGTTCAAGGCGTTCGCGCGGGCGCTCGACCAGGCGACGCGTCCCGACGACCGTGTTGTTGGGGTTCTCTCCTCGAAGGGCAGACTCGAATGATCGCCGTCGTGGAATACGAGGGCAATCTGCGCAGCGTGCAGAAGGGCTTGGAGGCAGTCGGAGCGGATGTCGCC
>Ga0194120_10002373_pt1 | contig 32529 bp, 27 predicted proteins | sample TA2MahCa65mmetaG_FD_148642 | JGI IMG/M metagenome (GOLD analysis project Ga0194120, IMG submission 148642) | Freshwater microbial communities from Lake Tanganyika, Tanzania - TA2015019 Mahale Deep Cast 65m | ecosystem: Environmental > Aquatic > Freshwater > Lake | place: Tanzania: Lake... | reverse complement strand
TCCTGCGCGGTGACGCGCGCCCCGGACACGCCCGGCGTGCCGGCGGCCTCAACCACCCGGCCCGAGACCGTAAAGGTGAGCGCGGCATTGGGAATGACGGTGACGGTCGCCGTCGCGCTCTTCCCCTCGGAAGTCGCGGTGATGAGCGCGGTGCCGAGGGTGAGGCCGGACACCAGCCCCGCCGAGGACACTGTGGCTACCGCGGTGTTGGACGACGACCAAGTAACGGTCCGTCCCGTCAGCGCGGTCCCCAGCGAATCAGCGAGCGCGGCCGTCAGCTGAATGGTCGCTTGCACTGCTACGGTGGTCGTAGCGGGCGAGATCGTGACGGTTGCCACGGGGAGCGCGATCACGGTCAGCGTGGCGGACCCCACCTTGCCGTCGACGGTGGCCGTGATGGAGGCGGTGCCCGCGGCGACGCCACGCGCCACGCCCGCGGCGTCCACGGTGGCCACTTGAGGGTTGGAACTGGCCCAGGTCGCCGCTTTCCCCGCGACCACAGCGCCGCTGCTGTTCAGGGGCGCCGCGCTGAACTGCTGGGTCTGTCCGACGCTGACGGAGGCCGTGGACGGCGTGACGTTGACAGTCGCGACAGCCTTGGGCGACGGTCCGGACGCGCCGTCGCCACACGACACGAGGAGCGCCACGGCCCACGGAACGATTCGACGAACGACGCAAGGCGACATAGGGAGTCGGGCGCGGGGAAGACGACGACCTTTAGACGCTGCCCACGGCGAAATGTTCATCGCGGGGCGAACGACGGCAGAAGATACAGGGCGCAAGGACCGACGGCGAGCCGCGGCAGGGCCGACCAGCGACGTTCATCGCGCGGCTCGCCGAGAGTGTAAATTGCATTCTGGCGTCCGGCACGATCGCCGCGGCGCCCGTACCCTGTGGAGAACACCGTTCCAATGGCCAGCATCAATAGTGGCAAGAAGCGCATAGCGATCCTCACCGGCGGCGGCGACGTCCCGGGCCTGAACCCGGCGATCCGGGCCGTCACCATCCGCGCCCTCCGCGAGGGGTGGGACGTGATCGGCCTGCGGCGCGGGTGGGCCGGTGTCACGGAGATCGTCCGCGACCATCTGCACGACAACAGTAACAACTTCCAGTTCCTCTCCGAGGAGATCGTCAACCGCGCGGGCCGCACCGGCGGCACCTTCCTGCACACATCGCGCACGCGGCCGAGCAGCATGAAAGCCGAGAACGTGCCGGGGCACCTGAAGCACATCTATAACCAGCCGGTCAACGACCTGACGCCCGAGGTGCTGAAAAACCTCGACTGGCTCGGCGTGGACTACCTGATCCCCATCGGCGGCGACGACACGCTGAGCTACGGGATGCGGATGCACCAGGAAGGTGTGAAGGTCATCGCCATTCCGAAGACGATGGACAACGACGTCCCCGGGACGGACTACTGCATCGGCTTCAGCACCTGCGTGACGCGCACCATCGAGATGGCGCACCGTCTGCGCACCTCGGCGGGGTCGCACGAGCGGCTGCTCATCATGGAGGTCTTCGGTCGCTACGCCGGCTTCACGGCGATGCTCCCGACGATGGCTGGCGCGGCCACACGCTGCGTGATTCCGGAGCATCCGTTCAGCTTTGACGTCCTGACCGAGATGCTGATGTACGACCGCAACCGGAATCCGTCGAAGTACGCGGTGGCTCTCGTGTCGGAGGGGGCAGTGCCGCAGGGCGGGCAGATGGTGTGGCAGAGCGACGTGCAGGACGCGTTCGGCCACGCCAAGCTGGGCGGCATCGGCGACATCGTGTCGAATGAGGTGCAGAAGCGCACCGCGCAGTTCAACAACGGCAAGGAAGTCCACATCATCAACCAGAAGCTTGGCTATCTGGTGCGCGGCGGTGATCCGGACGCGATGGACTCGATCGTGCCGATGGCGTACGGCAACCTCGCGCTCGACCTGCTGCTGCAGGGGGTGCACGGGCGGCTGGTCGTCGTGAAGAACGGATGCTACGGCAACATCCCGCTCGACGTGGTGACGAGCACCAAGAAGGTTGTGAACGTGGAGCGCTTCTACAACGTCGAGCGCTACCGGCCGTACTTCCACAGCTTCGAGATGGCGCCGCTGTTTATCATGACGAGCGAGGGGTAGCTGTAGCGGAGCGCGCGAAGTTCTCGCGCCAGCGGCGGCGGGGGTGCCGGCAGAGCTTCCATGAGACATAAGCTCTGCCGGCACCCCCGCCGCCGCTGGCGCTTCCTACCCGTGCGAACCGACGCGGGTAGGAGAGGAGCTACCGGCCGGCGGCCGGCCGGATCCGGATCGCCTGCCCGCCGCCCTTGGCCAGACGGATGGTCAGGCGCGAGGCGGACGTCACGTCCACCTTGCTGATTGCCACCGACGTCGGGTTGGTCAGGAAGTGCGCATCCTTGCCGTCGGCGTAGATCTCCGCGACGTATCGCTTCCCCGGCGTGAGGAATGACAGCGGCGCCGTGAACGTGCGCACCTCCTCGTCGGTGATCGCACCGATGAACCATTCGTCCTTGGCTGCCGCCTTCCGCGCGACCACCACGTAGTCGCCGATCCTCCCTTCGAGAACGCGCGTCGTGTCCCAATCCACGGCGACATCGCGGATGAACTGGAACGCTGGCTGCCCCTCGTAGTTCTCGGGCAGATCGGCCGCCATCTGGATCGGCGAGTACAGCACGACGAACAGCGCCAGCTGCTTAGCCAACGTCGTGCGCGGACGCGACGCCTCCAACGGCCGCGGTTTGCCGGTGGGGCGGGTGATGTTGATGTCGAAAATCCCCGGCGTGAAGTCCATCGGGCCGGCGAGCATGCGCGTGAAGAAGAGGATCGTCTCGTGCTCCGGCGCGTTGCCGCCGTCGCCGCCCCACGCGTTGTACTCCTGCCCGCGCGCCCCCTCGCGGCTGATCATGTTGGGCCACGTGCGCCGCTCGCCCGTGTCGTGGATGGGCTCGTGCGCATTGATGGCGATGCCGTACTTCGCCGCGGTCTCGATGACCTTCCGGAAGTGGCGCACCATCGGCTGGGAGTGATGGGCGTCGCCCTCCTTGGTCTTGTCGCCAACGTAGCCGGTCTTGACCGCCGTGATGCCGAGCCGCCGGTACAACGCAAACGCGCTGTCCATCTGGCGCTCGTAGTTGGCGATCCCCATCCCGGTCTCATGATGGCCGATCATGCGCACGCCCTTGCTCTTCGCGTACGCCGCGACGTCTTGCAGGTCGAAGTCGGGGTATGGCTGCGTGAACGAGAACTTGTCGCCGTTCTCGATCCAGTTGCCGTCCCAGCCAAGGTTCCACCCTTCCACGAGAAATCCGCCGACCTTGTTGGCCGCCGCGAAATCGATGTACCGCTTGGCATTCGCGGTGGTCGCGCCGTGAAGCGGCCCCGACTGCCACGTCATCGTGTTGATGTGCATCCCCCACCAGATGCCGTTGTACGTCATCGGCGTCACCCAGCTGGGGTCGGCGATCTTGCTCGGCGGGTTCAGGTTCAGTCCGATCACCGACGGCACGAGGTCGGCGGCGCGGTCGGCCAGCTGGATCGTGCGCCACGGTGTCACGAACGGCGTCGCGCCGCGCACCTTCACGCTGTCGCGCATCGGCGCGAGCATCACGCGCAGCGTCCGGTTCTGCTCCTTGCCGCCGCGGATGTTCAGGCCGGCGTAGTCGAACAGATCAGCCTCGTGGATCACCACATGGAGACCCGTCGGCATCTCCAGCGTCAGCGGTGTGTGCACCGTGTCGATGGTCGAGAGCGGCGACGCGCGGAAGAGGTACTCGTACCGGTTCCACTGGAACGATGGAATCCACCAGGCGCGTCCATCGCTCGCCATCGAGAACTCCGTCAGCTCTTCCATGATCTCGAACTGACGCAGCGCTGATTGCTCGGGGAGCTCGTAGCGGAAGCCGACGCCGTCGTTGAACACGCGGAAGACGGCGACGTAGCGGCGTCCCGGCGCGGCGGTCTCTTCCACCGTCACGCGGAGTTCGTTGTGATGGTCGCGCACGCGGCGCACTTCGCCCCACGGTTGCGTCCACGTCTCGTCGTGCGAGGCGCGCCGTGCGCCAATCGCGCGCAGCCCGCCAAACAGACGCGGGGCGCCGCGGAACTCGAAGCCGAGGGCGCTAGGCAGGAGGACGTTGGCGCCGCGCCGCGTGACAGTGTAGCGGAGAACACCGCTGTCGAGCGCGACGGTGACGATGTTGCGCCCGTCTGGGGACGCCACCGACGCCGGCAGCTGTGCCAGCAGGGACGGTGCCGGACGGAGGAGGCCGAAGCCTCCCAGGGCGGCGGCCACGGCGAGGGTTCTGGTGAGATGGGCCATGGCGCATAGAATACCATCAACGGCCCGCGAACGGATGGGCTTCACGTCGGAGGGACGATGAGGACGGCGATGCGGATTATCGGCTGGATTGCCTTGGCGCTGTCGGCGGTGCTCGTGGCCCTCGGGATCCTATCCTGGCCCCCCGGGGGATTGATGTTCGCGCTGCCGTTCGTCTTCCTGATTCCGGGTCTCGCCTTGCTCGCCCTCGCGGTGCTGCTGCTCTGGTTGAGCGGGCGTGCCTCAGCACCCAGCGAGTCCAGTCCCTCCGCCGGCTCCGGCGCCGGTTCGACCACCACCTGAACAACGGACGTCCCCATGGCCACTGATGCCAGCTACGCCAAGTACGTCTGCGACCAGTTGCACGCCGCCGGCGGGATCACCATGCTCAAGATGTTCGGGGAGTACGGGTTGTATCGGCACGGCAAGATCGTGGCGCTTATCGCCGACAATCAGCTCTTCGTCAAACCGACACCGGCGGGCGAGGCGGTGCTCGGCACGCCGACCTACGGACCGCCGTATCCTGGGGCGAAGCTGTTCTTCAACGTCTCGGACCTGCTCGACGATCCGGAGTGGCTGGTGCGGCTGATCCTGGCAACCGACGAGGCGCTGCCCGCGGCGAAGAAGAAGTCGGCAAGCCATGCGGCGTCTGCGGGTCGGACGGCGAAGCAGACCGCTGGCGCCAAGCCCCCGAAGCGTGCGGCCGCGAAGTCAAGCCGAAAGAAGCCTGCCGCCAAGGGCGCCAGTGTTAGGGGACGAACGAAGCGATCACCACGCGGCGGGCGGCGACGTGCGACTTGAGCTCCTGCAAGGCGTTGATGAACGCTGCGGGACTTGAGAGGTACGTTGCGCCTGGCTGCTCGCCATTGGGCCCGACCGCGTAGGGCGTGACGAGCGTGTGGTACTTCGTGAACAGGGCGTCCATCGCCGGCTGCGTGAATACCTCGGTGTAGAAGGCGCTGAGGTGCGCCTTGTACGCGGCCTGGTACACGGGGTCGTCAATGATGTAGCGAATCAGCGGCCACTGCGGCCCGACCTCGTTCATGGCGAGGGAAAGCCCTCGGTTGCCCGGGCCCGGCGCACCCTGCGTCGTTGCCACGGCGCTCGGGTTTCCGAGCATGGCCTCGTTATGGTCCCACGGGATCCACAGCAGCTTTCGGGTCGAGTGGTTGTAGAGATAGTAGTTGTGCGCCATCGTGCCGTAGCTGTCCCAGTTCACGATCGCGCTATTCACCGCGAGCCACTTGAGGAAGTGGCCGACATTGAAGGCAGCCTCGAGGTTTGCGCGCCACTGCACCGAATTCGACACCCTCAATCCGCTATTGAGTGCGGTGATCGCCGCCTGCACGTCGGCGTAGTCGGAGGTCTTGTTGTTCTTCTTCTCGAACTGGGACTGGAGAAACGAGGAGAAGCGCGACTCGGGCTTGTAGATGTTCCCCTTGTCCTCGCCGAACTGGTCCTTGACCATCGTGTCGTCGATGACCTCGACGGCGGTGTACACCCCCACATAGCGCGCGCCGGAGCCGAAGTCGATGAACACCCGGTACATCGCCGTGCGCGCAGCCGGGACACCGGCCAGGCGAAAAATGTCCGCGGTGACTTTCTCCCGAATGAGCGACGGATCGCTGCGCCCAGGCGAGAAGGAGAGCTCCTTGAAGCCGTAGAAGCGCTGCCCCTTGACCGCCGGAATCGAGTCTTCCCACTCGTTGAGCTTCAGCCGGAAGGGCAGCTTGAAGTTGCCGGTGCTCCACGCGCTCTGCAGCGTGGAGTTTCCCTTGAGCCTCCATCCGACCTTCTTCCACACCTTGCCGTTGTAGCGCACCAATACGGCGATGTAGTCAGGGTCCTCCTCGGGGAACCCGCCCGGCCTGGCGCCGCGCGAACCGAAGTCGAAGCCCCAGAGCGCGGTCATGTTCGCGCGCACTCCCACCCATTGCGCGGCGGTGATGGAGATCTCGATGGTGTTCACGCCGTCCTGCGGCAACGCCTCCGCGTAGTTCGGCGTCACCTTGCCATGCGTGGCGTCGGTCCAGTCGGGGTTGAACACCGCCGGGGCCGAGGAATACGGAAGCTCGGGAAGCTCGGCGCTGGCGACGGCCGTCACCGAAAACGTGGTGTTGGCCACCGCGGCGGTGACGATGATGGTGCCCGCCGTCGCGCCGAGCTGCACGCTGGTCTCCGCCAGACCCGCCGTATCGGTGAGGACCGAGGCTGGCGTGACGGACGCCACCCCGGTCGTCACGGCGAAATCCACACGCGCGCCGGCCAGGGCGCCGCCGGCGGAACTCGTCACCCGGACGCGAAGGGGCGCGCGAAGGGCGGTCCCCACCAGGCCTGACTGGCCATTGCCGGAGGCCAGCGTGATGCCAGACGGTGTGGCCGCTGGCGGCACCGGCGTCGAGGGCGGCGCGGGCGTGACGGCGGCGGTGGGAGCGGCCGGCTTGTCGTTACCGCACGCCAGCAGGCAGGCCAGCAGGCATGCCAAGCCCGCCCGCCGGCCGCGGCACGGTAGATTTCTCATCCTCCCTCCGCACATACCCCAAATACTGAACGTCTGACCCTGGCGTTCGTTAGGGGCGGGCACCGTTGGCAGGGATGGGCAGGATCACGATCCGGCCGCTCGACCAGAGGCCCACGCCATCTCAGTCACTCGCCTCGGCGCCGCGCGACTCCCAATTTGCTGGCGCGCCACGCTCACCGCCCAAACCCCTGTCACCGATGACCAGCCCTTTGCAAGCGGTTCGCGACGGCTATGACCGCTGGGCCGCCGTCTACGACCACGACGACAATCCGATGCAGGGCCTTGAGGGCCCGTTGCTGCGCGCGGCCGTCGGTGACGCGCGCGGCCTGCGCGCGCTTGACGTCGGATGCGGCACCGGGCGCCACGCGGTCTGGCTGGCCGCGTCAGGCGCGTCAGTGACAGCTGTGGACTTCTCCGAAGGCATGCTGGCCGAGGCGCGCCGCAAACCGGGCGCCGACGCGGTGCGCTGGGTGCGGCACGACCTCACGCAACCGCTCCCCTTCACCGACCGCTTCGACCTCGCGGTGAGTGGCCTGGTGCTGGAGCACATCGCCGACCTCGGGACTTACTTCGCGACGCTCCGCTCGGCGCTGGTCCCCGAAGGACGCGCCGTGGTGTCGGCCATGCATCCCGCCATGTTCCTGAAGGGGGCGCAGGCGCGCTTCACCGATCCGGCGAACGGTGAACTCGTGATGCCCGGCTCCCTGCCTCACTCGGTGGCCGAGTTCGTGATGGGCGCGCTTCACGCCGGCTTCACCATCGACGCCGTCACGGAGCACGCGCCCACTGACGAAACGGCGTTGCGCTACCCGCGCGCGGCCAAGTACGTGGGCTGGCCAATGCTGGTGCTGCTCGTGCTGCGCGCTGGGTGACGACCCAAGACTTGCCGCCGCATCTCGGTGAGAGGCGCGACACAGGTAACTGATACCACGAAGGGCCGAAGGGCACGAAGGGCCACAAAGGACAACTGGGAGGAACGACAGCGCGCCACGCACGGATCTGCATGGCGCGCCGTCGTTCCCCCAAGTTCTTCTTCGTGGCCCTTCGTGCCCTTCAGAGCTTCGTGGTATCAGTTGCCGTGTGCAGCCTGCGCTTACCCAGCGAACACCTCGAACACCCCCGCCGCCCCCATCCCCCCGCCGATGCACATCGTCACCATCCCGTAGCCGCCGCCCGCCGCGCCGAGCGCGTGCACGAGCTGGGTGGTGAGCTTGGCGCCGGTGGCGCCGAGTGGATGCCCGAGCGCAATGGCGCCGCCATTCACGTTGGTGCGCGCAGCGTCCATCCCGAGGTCCTTCATCACGGCGAGCCCCTGCACGGCGAACGCCTCGTTGAGTTCGATCATCTTCATGTCGTCGAGCTTCAGCCCGGCCTTGGCCAGCGCCTTCGGCACCGCCTTTATTGGGCCGATGCCCATGATATCGGGCGCCACGCCGGCCGTGGCGAACGTCACAAAGCGCGCGAGCGGCTTCATCCCGAGTTCCTTCGCCTTCTCCGCGCTCATAAGCAGCAGCGCGGCCGCGCCGTCGGAAAGTGGCGACGAGTTGCCCGCCGTCACGACGCCAGCGGCCGAGAATGCCGGCTTCAGCTTGGCGAGCCCCTCCAACGTGGTGTCAGCGCGCGGCATCTCGTCCACGGCGAACGACACGGTCTCCACGGTCTTCGTCGTCCCCTTCCACGTCACCTTCTGCACGGGCACCGGGACGATCTCGTTCACGAACGCGCCGCGCTGGATGGCGGCCGTGGCCTTCTGCTGTGAACCCAGCGCGAACTGATCAGCCTGCTCGCGCGTGATCCCCCAGCGCTTGGCCACGCGTTCGGCAGTATGTCCCATCCCGATGCTCGATTCGGTCATCTCGGGGTGCAGGCGCGTGTGGAAGCCCGACATCGGCACCGCGCTCATCATCTCGATACCACCGGCGACCACGACGTCGTTGATCCCTGTCATGATGCTCTGCGCGGCCATCGCCACGCTCTGCAGTCCCGACGAGCAGAAGCGATTAACCGTCGCCCCGGAGACCTCGACGGGATAACCGGCGCGCAGCGCGGCCAAACGCGCGATGTTGAGCCCCTGCGACCCCTCCGGGAAGGCACATCCCCAGAGGACATCGTCAATCACCGCAGGGTCCACCTTGGCGCGAGCCGCAACGGCCTTCAGCATCTCGGCGCTCAGGTCCACCGCGTGTACGGTGGCCAGGGCCCCGTCCTTCTTGCCGCGAGCAACGGCCGACCGCACCGCGCTCACGATCACTGCGTCCTTCAGTTGCATCGTATCATCTCCCGGCGCGTGATGTCGCGCCCGCAGTCGTCGTGGGTTCGGTCAGTTGCGCAGCGGCTTGCCCGTCTCGAGCATGTGCTGGATGCGCGCCTGCGTCTCCTTGGTGCCGAGCAGGCGGAGGAATCCCTCGCGCTCGAGTTCGATGAGGTCCATCTCGGTGACGTCGCGCGGCGGGCCATCACCGCCCGACAGCACCAGCGCCACCTCGTGGCCGATGCGCACGTCGTGCGCGGAGGCCATCCCGCTCTCCTGGAACGAGAAGAGCGCGTAGTCGAGGTTGGCCAGCGCGTCGCGTCCGAGCGCGCGCATGGTCATCGGCGGTTGCGGGACGTATCCCGGCGCGAGGTCAATCACGCGCCGCTTGGCGTCGCTGAGCAGGACGTCGCGGTTCATCGCGATGCGGTCGGTCGGGCGCAGGTATCCGAGTTTCTGCGCCTCGTGGGCGCTGGTGCTCACCTGCGCGAGCGCGATCAGCTTGAACGCGCGCTTGATCCCCTCGAACGGATCGGCCTCCTCGTACGCGGCGAGTTCGCGCGTGAACCGGAACGCCAGTTCCTTGGTGCCGCCTCCACCCGGCAGCAGCCCCACGCCGGCCTCGACAAGCCCCATGTACAACTCGGCGTGCGCCTGCACGACGTCGCAGTGCATCGAGAACTCGCAGCCGCCGCCAAGCGTGAGCCCGAACGGCGCGGCGACCACCGGGAACGGCGCGCGGCGCAGGGCGAGCGACGTCTCTTGGAAGCCCTTCACGCCCGCCTCCAGCGCCTTCCAGTCGCCGCTCATCAGCGCCGGCCCCTGCTGGGCCAGGTTGGCGCCCGCGGTGAACGTGCGCGGGTCGTCATTGCCGATAACAAGCCCGAGGTACTTGCCCTTCGCCACCCGCTCGAGCGTGCGGTGCACCATCTCCACCACGCCCACGCCCAGCGTGTTCATCTTGCCGCAGAACTCGAGGCAGAGCACGCCGTCACCGAGATCGAGGACGCGCGCCTCCTTGTTCTCGTCCACGACCTTGCCGTCGGCGCGCAGCGCGGCGAGATCGATGCGGCCGGCGATCCGCGGCACGGGGGCATAGCCCGCCGTCGTCGCCATCTGCTCGGCGCTCCCGGCGCCCGCGTAGAATCCCTTCGTCGCCTGCGCGAACAACGGCGGCTCGACGAACCCGTGCGCCTTGAACTGTGCGCGCAACCAATCCAGGCCGAGCGCGTCCATCACCCGGAACGGCCCAATCTCCCAGCCGTATCCCCACTCGAGCGCGTGGTCCACGCCGGTGATGTCGTGCGCCAGCTCGGGCGCGAGTCGCGCGGTGTGGTAGGCGACGATGGTGAGCATCTTGCGCAGGAAGTCGCCGTACTTGCCCGGCAGGTCGCGGACCTTCGCGAGCCGTTCCGCGGGCGGCAGCTTGAGCAGCGCGTCGATCTCCGGCGTGGAGAGGCGCGCCTGCGGCACGTACTCGAGCGTGTGCCAGTCGAGCGTCTTGATCTCCTTGCCCGCCTTCTTGTAGAAGCCGCCGCCGGTCTTGTCGCCCAGCCAGCCGCGTTTCACGATCTCGTGCACCCACGGCGGCAGGGTGAAGTCCTCGCCGGTGGCCGCGGACAGCCCCGCGCTCACGTGCGCGAGCACATCGAGGCCGGACAGGTCGCCGGTGCGGAAGGTGGCTGTCTTCGCGCGGCCGATGAGCTGGCCGGTGAGGCCGTCCACCTCGTCGATGGTGAGGTCGAACTCCTCCATCAGCTTGAACGTCGCGAACATCCCGAACACGCCGAGTCGGTTGGCGACGAAGCCGGGGACGTCCTTGCAGAGCACGATCCCCTTGCCCATGCACCGCTCGGAGAACTCGCTCATCGCGTCGAGCGTCTCCGGCGCCGTGTACGGCGTCGGGATCAGCTCGAGCAGGTGCATGTAGCGCGGCGGATTGAAGTAGTGCGTGCCGAGGAAGTTCCGCTTGAAGGCGTCGTTGCGCCCCTTGAGCAGGACTTCCATCGGAATGCCCGAGGTGTTGGACGTGACGATCGCGCGCGGCGCGATCTGCTCGAGCCTGGCGAACAGCTCCTGCTTCGGCCCGGGCTGCTCGATGATGACCTCGACGATCCAGTCGCAGTCAGCGAGCAGGTGCAGGTGGTCGGCGGTGTTGCCAGTCTCGACGAGCGCGGCGCGCTCGGCATCCATGAACGCGGCGGGCTTGGCCTTGCGGGCCTTCTCCAGTCCCTTGCGAGCTGGTGCCGAACGGTCGGGCGAGGCCGCGTCCTCGCTGCCGGGAATGTCGAGCAGGACGACCGGGATGCCGGCGGAGGCGGCAAGCGCGGCGATGCCGCTTCCCATCACGCCGGCGCCGACGACGCCCACTTTCGTGACGCGCATCAGGGCTCCATTGGGGGGCGTGCGAAGTGTGCAGAACGCGGCTCGCAGTGCTCGCCGCCTCTCCACGAATCTACCGAACGCGGTGCGCCGCGATAGGTTGGGGCCATGAAGATCCCGTCCACGCAGGCAGTGCGCCATCTCCGGTCGGCGGACCCGGTGATGGCGACCGTGATTGACCGCGTCGGTCCATGCCGGGCGCGCGCCTATCCCGAGTCATCGCACTTCGGGGCCATCCTGCGCTCCATCGTCTACCAGCAGCTCAGCGGCAGTGCGGCGGCGACGATTCACGGCCGCGTCCTCGCGCGGTTCGGTGGCCGCGTGCCCGCGCCGCGCGATCTGTTGCGCACCGAGGACGCGATCCTGCGCGCGGCCGGGCTCAGCGGGCAGAAGACGCGCTACGTGAAGAGCCTGGCGACGCACGCCGCCGACCGCCGCTTTGGGATGGAGCGCCTGCACGAACTCGATGACGCCGCGGTCATCAACGCGCTCACGCAGATCACGGGCATCGGCCGCTGGACCGCGCAGATGTTTCTGATGTTTCATCTCGGCCGGCCGGATGTGCTCCCCGAGCTCGATCTGGGGATACAGAAGGGAATCCAGGTCGCCTACGGCTTGCGGCGCCTGCCCAATCCCAAGCAAGTGATGCGACGCGGCGCGCCGTGGGCACCGTACCGCACGGTCGCGAGTTGGTATCTGTGGAGGCTGCTGGAGCTTCCGCAGGACTGATCGAGGCGACGCGGGAGGGGCATGCGAATTGGTGTGACGGGAGCGAGTGGATTCGTGGGGCGGCGGCTGACGGCTGACTTGCAGGCGGCCGGACACGAGGTGCGCCGCATCGGGCGCGGATCGGACGCCGACATCCGATGGGATCCAGCGCGGGGAGAAATCGACGCGGCCCGATGCGCCGGGATCGAGGCGTTCGTGCACCTTGCCGGCGCCAACGTCGGCGAGCGCTGGACGCCCGAGCAGAAGCGCGCCATCCGGGAGAGCCGTGTGGATGGCACCGCGCTCATCGCGCGCACTGCAGCCGCGCTGCAGCCGCGCCCGCGCGCGCTCATCTGCGCTTCGGCCGTCGGCATCTACGGCAACGCCGGGGACGCCGTGTTGGACGAGCTGTCGCCGACGGGCTCCGATTTCCTGTCAGAGGTGGGGCGCGCGTGGGAAGCGGCGGCAACGCCGGCGCCCGAGGCCGGCATCCGGACCGTGCACCTGCGCTTCGGCATCATTCTGTCACGCCGCGGCGGCGCGCTGGCCAAGATGGTCCCCGCGTTCCTGTTGGGCGGCGGCGGTCGGCTGGGATCCGGATCGCAGTGGATGAGCTGGCTGTCGATGGATGACGCCGTGGCGATGATCCAGTTCGCGCTGGCTCGCGCCGACCTGGCCGGCGCGATGAACGCCGTGGCGCCGGAACCCGTGACGAACACCGAGTTCACGGAGACGCTCGCCCGCGTCCTGCGGCGCCCCGCGCTCTTCCCCGTTCCCGATTTCGCGCTCAACTTGATGTTTGGCGAGATGGCGCAGGCCACGCTGCTGGCGAGCCAGCGGGTAGTGCCGCGCGCGCTCCTCGCCGCGGGGTATTCCTTCCGGCACGCTTCCCTCGAGTCGGCGCTTCGCGCCGCGGTGAACGAATGACGCTGCGCCCCGCCACCGACTTCCATAGCCATCTGATGCCGGGAGTCGATGACGGGGCGGCCGACCTCGCCGAGTCGCGCGCCGCCGTGACCGCCTTCGCGAACGATGGCGTGCGCACCGCAATCACGACGCCGCACTTCGATGGATCGCTCACGCGTTCGGCCGAGCTTGGCGGGGCGCGGTTGGCGGAGTTCGACGCCGCATTTGCTGCGCTGACCGGCGACGCCGCGGTGCAGGCCGCCGGCGTGCAGCTGCTCCGGGGCGTGGAGTTGATGCTGGACATTCCCGATCCTGATGTCGGGGATCCGCGCCTGCGACTCAACGGCGGCCGCTTTGTGCTCGTGGAGTATCCCGGGCTCCAGCTTCCCCCGCAGCACGCCGAGTTCGCCATTCGTGCCCTGCGCGATGCCGGCTGGCAGCCCGTGCTGGCGCACCCGGAGCGCTACCGGAACGTGGACGACACGCTCGAGGGGCTGGTCGCGCTCCGCTATGCGGGCGCGCTGTTCCAGGTGAATGCCGGCTCGTTCGTCGGCCACTACGGAGCCGGCCCCAAGCGGCGCGCGCTCTCGCTCCTGGCGCAGGGGTGGATCGACTACGGCTCCAGCGACTACCACAGCCGCGGTACACCCTCGGTCAGCGCGGCGCGCTCTGCTCTCAAGGACCTCGGAGCGAGCGAGCAGGCGGAACTCCTGTTCGTCGAGAACTCGGCGCGGCTCGCCCGCGATGAATCGCCGCTGGCCGTGCCGCCAGCAGCTCCGGACCGGCAAGAGCCGCGCTCGTGGTGGGCGCGGCTGGGACTCCGGGAGCGCGAATGACGACGTCGCGGTGGACGCTGGCGCGGCCCAGCCTCTGGATGACGGCGCTGGCCCTCACAGCGATTCGCATTCTCTTCGCGGGGGAGCAGCAGACCGGACGTGACCGCTTTCTGGCGGTTCCCATCGCGCTTGAATCCGGGTGGCCGGGAACTTATACGCCGAGCGATGTCCTGGTGCAGGCCGGCCTGCACTCCGGGTTTCATCTCTACGTCGGCTTTGGCCATCTCGCCGCGATGCTCGGCATTTCGCCCGTCCTGCTGTGGGAGATCGGGTTGCTCGTATCGCTGTTCGCGATCAGCCTGCTGATGCTTCGATTCGGGGAACTGCTGACGGGTCGGCGCGACCTCGCGATCCTGTCCGCCATGCTGTTGATCACGATGCCAGGGTTTCGCGGTGGCCTAGCCTGGACGCCCTTCCCGTCATCGGAGTTCACCACTGGAATCGTCGCGGGGGCGATGGGCTTCTATGGCCTGTGGGCGCTGTGGCACGGGCAGTGGTTGCGCGCGGGCGCCACGGCGGGGTTGTTGTTCAACGTGCATCCGAGCATGGGGAGCATCTCCGCCGTGTTCGTGGCCGTCACGGCGCTCGCGTCTGGTGGCGATCGCCGCCGCGCTGCGCAGGCGCTGGCGCTCGTTGCCCTGCTGGCCAGTCCAAACGTGATCGTGATGGGACTCCACCTGTTTGCCGGCGGCGCGCCGTCGGCGACCTTCGCGGAGGTCACGCAGTACCAGCGGCAGCATACCCTCAGGAACTACTGGGACGTGGGCCTGCCGTTCTACGCGGCGCTCGTCGCGCTTGCCGTCGCCGGCAGCGGGACGCTCGACGCCGCGTTGCGTCGCCACGTGCGCCTTGCGATCGCCGCGGTGCACGCCCTGTTCCTCGTCTACATCATCGGCGTGGAACTGCTGGAGAGCACCGCGGTGCTGATGTTCTTCTTCTTCCGGGCGTCGGCGTACCTGAAGGTGCTGGGCGTGATGCTCGCCGCCCGACTGGCTGGATCGCCTTGCCACGCTCTTTCCGGCGCGGGGCGTGTTCGTGCTCTCGCGAGACTGCGCGGCGGCGCAGGCGCGCATCTGGCCCCGGCGACGGCAGTGGCTCGTCTATCCCGGCGCTTCCCTCGAGCGGTTTGACGCGGCGCGTGCCGAAACGCCGGCGGCCGCGCGCACCGCGCTTGGCTTGCCATCAACGGGGCCGCTGATCGGCATCATCGGACGCCTGCAACGCTGGAAGGGGATGCATGTCCTCATCGACGCCCTCCCAGCCGTCCACGCGCGGCATCCCGATGCGCGAGTAGTCATCGTTGGAGGCGCGCACGAACCGGAGCCTGACTACCCCGACGCGTTGCGCGCGCAGGCTCGGCGATGTGGACTTGAGGATCGCGTGCTGTTCGCCGGGTTCCAGACCGACGTGCCGCGCTGGATGCAGGCGATGGACATCATCGTGCATGCTTCCGATCGCGAGCCGTTCGGCATTGTGGTGCCGGAGGCGATGGCGCTCGGCAAGCCGATCGTGGCGGGCGCCGCGGGCGGTCCGGCGGAGATCATCACGCCGGGCGTTGACGGGCTGCTCTCCCCCTTTGGCGACGCGCCGGCGCTGGCCAAGGCGCTGCTGGCGTACCTCGATGATCCGGCGTTCGCCGCGTCATGCGGGCGCGCCGCGGCAATCCGGGCGCGCGACTTCTCGGCGACGCGCTACGCCGCGGCGTTTACCGATGCGGTGATGGACGTGCTGAAAGCCTAGCGCCAGCCGATGCCTGCGGTCAGGCGGAACCACATGCCGTCGGGTCCGAGATCCGGTCCGCCAATCACCTTGCGGCCGTCCAGTTTCCACGCCGCGCGATTCGGCGCGATCTTGACCCCGAGTCGGGCGCCCAGCGTCAGTCCAAAGCGATCGCCGACTGAACGGAGCACCAGCCAGTCACCGCCGACGGCCGGTTCGAACAGCAGGTAGGTGGCTTCGACCTTCGACGAGTAGTTCGGGTGCAGGAGAATGTCGGTGAAGCTCGGATCCACGCCCGTCGGCGGCGCACCGCCGCCGTTCCGGTCGGACAGCGTGACGACCATCGTACCGGCGCCCACGCCGAGCATGGGATAGAGGTTAAGGTGACGACCCGCGTAAAAGGCGTAGCCCACCTGACCAAGGTAGAACCGGCTGCGTAGGGCGGAGGTGCGGCCCCCTTTGGCATCGCCTTCCTCGCCGAAATCGGTCACCGCGAACTCGCCGCCGAAAATCATCCGGCCGTAGTTGAGACGCGCCCCGCCGCCATAGGAGATCGCATCGTTGGAGACCGCGAAGTAGTTGGCCGTGTCGAGGCGGGTATTGAGGTCGCGCGTGTTGGCCACGCTGCCGCCCGTTCCGACGAAGAACGACCCGTACGGAAAGGTCCCGCCCAGGCCGACGCCCTCGCCGCGCGCCCCCTGGGCGTGCAGCGGGGCGATCGAGAGAGCGGCTGCGAGCGCGAGGGTGGCGGCGCGCGTGAACGCCATCGGAGTCGGAATCGGCATACGGGTCGGCGGAAGTGATCGTGCCCCGGGCGATGGAGCGCACGAATAATGGCGATCATTGGCCCTTCGCGCGCCCCGGCAACTGCCGCGCGGCAACGCGCGCGGCCTCGACGCGTCTCGTAGCTCGTGACGCGATGGATGCCAGAATGCGGCGCAACGGCCGAGGTGCAGGGCAGGGAAGCTCAGCGCGCTCGACCTACATTGTGGCCAGCATATACTGCGCGAATGATGACGTAATACTGTACGAATGCTGGCGCATACTAACGGGGAGTAGCCGCCAAACCTTGCGTCTAGCTTGCGCTCGTCCCACCCGTCGGTGTCGCGGTGAGCAATCGGAGGGCAGCGGCGACCGCTTCCGAGGTGCCGGCGAGAGCGAGCACATCGCCGGCACGAATCTCGTCGCCGCCACGCGGAATCAGGATGCGTTCGTCGCCGCGGGTGATCGCCAGAATGCCGGCTCCCGTGCGCGCACGCACGTTCAGTTCGCGCAGCGTACGCCCCGCGGCGGCGTGCTGGGCGGTGATGGCGACGCCAACGGGTGCGCCCATCCCCGGCAGCAGTTCCTCGGCGTGCGCGATGGGCTGCGGCACCGGATACGTGCCGGTCTCCTCCATCTGATGGCGCAACGCAGAGACGAGCAGTTGCGCGCCGGCCTCGGCGTGGCCCTGCAGGTTGGCGGCGCTGCGCCAGACGAGAATGCCGATGATCAGCACGAGCACGAGCAGCGCCGCGGTGCCGCGCAACGGCGGCAAGAAGGGCTGCGCCACCGCGACCACGGGGAATGCGGCGAGCAGCATCACGCCGCCCTGCAGCGAGACGCTCAGCGCGCGACGCGGGGCGAAGCCGAAGTCCGCGCCCCGGCTCGGCAAGGGAAGCGCGCGTTCCGCGAGGAGTTCGCCCAGGCGTCCCGCGGAGCGGAACAGTCCCAGCACGAGCGGCGCGGCGGCGAGCGCGGCCAGCGCGAACACGCCGAGCTGCGCCTTTTGCGGTCCCGCCCCCGTCCAGCGCTGGAGCAACTCGACGCCGCGCGGCATTTCGACGGCGGCCGCCACGACGATGACGATCAACACCGCGACGTCCAGCGCGATGAACCCGACCAGTTGGCGCGCTCGCGAACGCTGCTGCGTGCCGCCGCCGCGCCGCATCGCCTCGAACCAGGAGCCGTAGAGCGCGACAAACGTCTGCAGGGGCGCGGGGAGCGCACGGTCGATGCGCGCCGCCACCTCGGCCGAGGAGGCGATCAGCCACGGGGTAAGCAGCGTCGTGATGGCCGAGACGGTGACCGCCACGGGGAGCAGCTGTTCGCCCACGGCGCCTGACGCGGTCCCGACGCCGACGATGATGAACGAGAACTCGCCGATCTGCGCCAGGCTCATCGCCGTCCGCACGCTGGTGCGGACGTCGCGGCCGGAGAGGAAGACGGCGCTCGAGACGATGAGCACCTTGCCGACGAGCACCACCACCGTAATCACCAGCGCGGCGACCCAGTGCTGCGCGACGAGCGCCGGGTCGATGGACATGCCCACGGCGACGAAGAAGACGGCGGCAAAGAAGTCGCGGAGTGGGCCGAGCAGCGCCTCCAGCCGGCGTTGCGCCCCCGACTCGGCCATCAGCGCGCCCATGATGAACGCGCCCAGCGCCACGGAGTAGCCGAAGGCCACGGCGAGCAGCGCGGCGCCAAACGCCAGCCCGACCGCCGTGACGAGCGTCGTCTCGTCATTGCGCAACCGCACCACCGAGCGCATCAGCCGCGGCACCACCAGCAGGCCGATGCCGATGAGTGCGGCAAGGAATGTCAGCAGCTGCAGCATCGTGCTGCCGAGCTGCAGCGCGGACGGCGTGCCGCCTCGCCCAACGGCCGAAAGCGCAGCGAGCAGCAGGATGCCGATCAGGTCCTCGAACACGGTGATGCTGTACACCGTGTCGCGCACGGGCCGCTCCACCGGGAGCTCGCGAAAGGCGCGCGCGATGATGGTCGAGGACGACACGGTGACGATGGCCCCCGTGAAGATCGCCTCCTGCAGGGTCCACCCCATCAACTCGGCGACGGTGACGCCCAGCCCGAACATCGCCGTGGACTCAACGAGCGTGACGAGCCCAGAGACCGGCGCCATGCGGAGCATGCGGCGCAGGGAGAACTCCAGGCCGATCGAGAACATCAGCAGAACGACGCCGACCTCGGCGAGCGATGAAACCGTGCCGGTGTCGGCGACGAGCGGGACGGGGACGTGCGGCCCGACGATCATCCCCGCCAGCAGGTAGCCGAAGACCACCGGCAGGCGAATGCGCTGGCAGAGCACCGTGGTCACCGCCGCCACGGTGCAGACCACCGCCAGTGTATAGAGGAAAGAGCCGGAGCCGAGCATCACCCGGAGAGTGGCGCGGCGACCGCGATGCCGCAACCGGCTGGCGCGACCCCAAGGGGAGCGCCGCGGAACGCGTCAGCCCCTATTTTTCGGGCACCCCGATCACGCGTTCGTGAGGATTCCATGCCCGTCATCTCCTTCGATGAACTCCCCGCCGACGGCCAGCTGTGGCTGTTCGGCGCGGCCGCGCCCATTGACGACGTCGATGAACGCCGCGTGTTGGCCACGGTGGACGGGTTCTTGAAGACCTGGCAGGCGCACGGCCATCCGCTGTACGCGGCGCGAGACTGGCGGGACGGGCGATTCCTCGCGGTCGGGGTGGATGTCTCGCGGGAAGGGGCCTCGGGCTGTTCGATCGACGGGTTGCACCGCGCGCTCAAGACGATCGAGGCTGGCATCGGCACGACGCTGCTGGACCGCTCCCTGGTCTTCTTTCGGGATGCCGAAGGTTTGGTGCACGCCGTGTCGCGAGACGACTTCGCGCAGCTCGCCCGCGAGGGGCACGTTGGCGCGGACACGCCCGTGATGGACCTGTCCATCACCGACGCCGCGTCCTACCGGTCGCGCTTCGAGCGGCGCGCCGGGGACAGCTGGCACGCGTCGCTGATCCCCGCTCGGTAGCGGCCGTCGCGGGGCCGAGGGGCCGGGACGCCTGACGCCCGCGGCCCAACCAGGGCCGCAGACGTCCGGCGCCGCGTCGCTCAGGCACGCAGCCAGTCGGCCTGCCAGTCCTTGATGGCGGCCTTGATGGCCTTCTGTTCGGCCAACTCGCCCGAGAGCACGCGCTGCACGAGTCCCGGCAGCTCCGCGTCGCTGGCGAACCGCAGGCCGACCATCTGCCGCGCGGACAGGCGCATGATGTCCGCCTGCGGCACGCCAAGTTCGCGCAGCTTCAGGCGCATCTCGAGGCGAATGAGCCGATCCTGCACGCGCAGCGCCATCAGGCGGGCCGACGCAACGATGGCGAAGAAGCCGATCGCGAAGACGACGTTCCACCACGCATAGCGCGTCTGGTAGTAGTACGCGTGCCGCACTTGGACCACGAGGTTGAGCAGCGCGATGGGGCTGGCGATGAAGTGGTAGAACGGCTCCCAACGCGTGTGGTGCTTGAAGTCCTGGGTCTTCTGGGCCATGGGGTCCTCGCGGATTGAGCTACGGGGGGAAGTTGGTTGCCGGTGATCGTCGGTTACAGCCGTCGGGTGCGTATCACCAATAGCACCCGACCTCGATGTCGCGCCAGCGGGGTGGACGGCTCTCTGCCTCGGGACGGGCCACGCTTCGTTGAAGGGCGGCGTGCCCTGGGCCATGGCGTCCCACCGCTGGCCGCGGATCCCGAAGAGAGTCTGCGTGACGTTGCCAACTTGCACGGCGGCGCGCGACGGCGCAAACCCCGGCTGTTTGCGACGGCGCACGCGTGGCGCGGACGCTGGTGTCAGCCTAGCGCCACCCGTGCAACACTTGGCATTATTGGCAGCAGTGCGGGCGCCGGCCGGGACGCTGTCGAAAGTGCGCCGGCCCGGATGGGCAGGCGGGCACTGACCCCTGATCTTTGCTCCTCTCTCAATGTCCTTAGGCACTGCCGTCGCCGTTCGCGGCCTTTCGAAGGCGTACACGATTTCGCATCAGGCGGAGCGGCACTACACGCTCGCCGAGACGGCGCTGGCGCGCCTGCGCGCGGCGAGTGCTGCGCGTTCACGGGAGACGTTCTGGGCGCTGCGCGACGTGTCGTTCGAGGTGCCGGTGGGCGAAGTCATCGGCATCATCGGCCGCAACGGCGCCGGCAAGAGCACGCTGCTCAAGGTGCTGAGTCGGATCACCGAACCCACCGCCGGCGAAGTCGACCTCTACGGCCGGGTGAGCAGTCTGCTGGAAGTGGGCACCGGGTTCCATCCCGAGCTGACCGGCCGCGAGAACATCTTCCTGAACGGCGCCATTCTTGGCATGCGCCGCGCGGAGATTCGGCAGCAGTTCGACGCGATCGTGGCCTTCTCCGGGGTCGAGCAGTTCATCGACACGCCGGTCAAGCGCTACTCGTCAGGGATGTACGTGCGCCTGGCGTTCGCCGTCGCCGCGCACCTCAATCCCGAGATCCTGATCGTGGACGAGGTGCTCGCGGTGGGTGACGCAGCCTTCCAGAAGAAGTGCCTCGGCAAGATGCAGGACGTTGCCACCCAGCAGGGCCGCACCGTGCTGTTCGTCAGCCACAACATGCCCGCCGTCGAGAATCTCTGCGGCCGGGTGATCGTGATGGACCAGGGGCGCGCCAAGGAGCCCATGGAAACCAAGGCGGCGATCCGGCACTACCTGCACGACGTCGTGGGCGCGGCCGTGTTGGAGGCGCCGCTGGCGCAGCGCACGGATCGCACGGGCTCCGGCGCGGTGCGGCTCACGAGCTGCCATCTGGAGGATGCGCACGGCCGTCGCATCAGCCACGTGCCGAGCGGATCCGACGTGACGGTCGTCCTTGGGTACGCGGCGCTTGAGGGAGAGCGCCTGCAGCGCGTGGACGTGGGCGTATCACTCAGTACCGAAAGCGACCAGATGCTCTTCGTGTTGTACAGCGGCTACACGGGCCAGGTGTTCGGGCCGCTGGCCACGTCCGGGTGCTTCCGGTGCAGCATCCCGCGATTCCCGTTTGCTCCCGGACGCTACCGTCTTGGCGCACGGGTGCTGGCGGGCACGGACGAGGCCGACTGGCCGCGCGACGGCGTGGGGGAGTTCGATGTCGTGCCCGGGGATTTCTACGGCACGGGGAGCTCAGGCTACGAGGGCACCGCGCCCGTGATGATCACCGGGGAGTGGTCGCACCGTGCTTAAGGCGCTGGCTCGTCGCTTGCGCGCGCTGCTCGGTGGTCCGCGAGCGGCGCCTGGCGCCGACTACTACCGGCTCTCGTTCTCGCAGGAGGGCGAAGACCTGGTCCTGCTTTCCTTGTTCGAGGGCGTTACGACGGGGTTCTTCGTAGACGTCGGGGCGCACCACCCGCGGAAGTACTCGAACACATTCGCGCTGTACGAGCGCGGGTGGCGCGGGATCAACATTGACGCGATGCCCGGCAGCATGGCCGCGTTCCGCGCCATGCGCCCGCGGGACATCAATCTCGAGCTGGCCATCTCGGACAAGCGCGAGACGCTGACCTTCTTTGAGTTCAACGAACCCGCCCTCAGCGGGTTTGATCCGGATGTCGCGCACGCCCGCGAGGGGGTGGTGCCGCCAGGTTCGCCGGAGAGCGCAGCGTTCCACATTGTCGCCGAACGCCAGATCAAGACCGTCACGCTGGCGGAGACGCTTGACGCCCACCTGCCGCCCGGTCAGGCCATCGATCTGCTCAGCGTGGACGTGGAAGGCGGTGACCTTGCGGTGCTCGCGTCGAGCGACTGGGCCCGGCACCGTCCCACGCTCGTCCTCGTGGAGGACGCGGCGGTCGAGTCGATGCTTGACCTCTCCGGTTCTCCGGTGGCGCAGTTCCTGCGCGCGCGTGGATACGTGCCCATCTGCCGGACGCGACTCACGTTCTTCTATGCCCGAGAGGACTGCGTGGTGCGCGGCATCCTTGGACTGGGACTGGCGGCGGCCCGGCGCGATGGCGCGGATGACGCCGCCGCCGGGTCGCCGGAACCGGCATGACGGCGCCGGTCGTCGACGTCTCCATCCTCATCTGCACGCGCAACCGACAGCACGAGCTGTCCCAGACGCTGGCGGCGCTGCAGCGCGTCGCACCCCCCGCGGGACGCACGGCGGAACTGCTGCTTGCGGACAACGGCTCCACCGACGGCACCGCCGAGGTGGCGCGGGCGTTCCGCTGGCAGCACGGGACCGTGCGCGTGGTCAGCGTTCCCCAGGCGGGCAAGGGACACGCGTACAACGGCGGACTCGCCGTCGCGGCTGGCAGCGTGATCCTGCTCACCGATGACGACGTACGGCCGGCTCCGGAGTGGATCTCCTCCGTGTGCGCTCCCATCTGGCAGGGCAGGGCGGAAATGGTGGCTGGGGGGGTGAGTTTCCCGCCGCACCTGCATCGTCCGTGGATGACGCCGTCACTGCGCTCCTTCCTGTCATCTACGGAACTGCTGGACGCCGCCAATCCCGAGTGGGTGGTCGGCGCGAACCTGGCGTTCTCACGCCGCGTGCTCGAACGCGTGCCGGCGTTCGACCCCGCGCTCGGTCCCGGGGGGCTCGGCTTTGAGGACGAGGTGCTGTTCGCCTGGCAGGTGCGCGAGGCCGGGTTCCGCATCGTGGGCAGCCTTGAGTACCCGGTGCAGCACTGGTTCTCGCCCGACCGCCTGCGGCGTTCGGCGCTCGGGCGCTACCTGCGGGCGCATGGCCGTTCGAAAGCGTATGTGGAATACCACTGGGAGCATCGTGTCGTGCGGCGGCCGCGACTGGCCTTCGCGCGCGCGCTGCTTCGCTGGCTCGGCTTCCACGCGCGCCATCCGCTCGCGTGGAGCCGGCGAGAGGGCATCAGCGAGCGGGAGGCGGACGCGTTGCGGGCGATGGGCTACTTCGCGCAGTTTGCCGTGGAGCGCCGTCGTCCGCGTCAGTATGCGCGCCGCGGCCTCGTCCGACAGGACGCGACGTGACGTCCATCGGCGATCGTGAGGACACCGGGAGGTTGTTGCGGTCATGACATCGCATCCGCATCGCGCGACGATCGCGCCGGTCCCGGCCGGTGCAGACCGGCCGCGCTGGTCGGTGATGATCCCCACCTACCATTGCGCGGCGTATCTGGCGAAGACCCTCGAGAGCGTGCTGCAGCAGGACCCCGGTCCGGCGGCGATGCAGATCGAGGTGGTGGACGACTGCTCGTCGCAGGACGATCCGGAGGCGGTGGTGCGCGCCGTCGGCGGCGGGCGGGTCGGCTTCTTCCGGCAGGAGCGCAACGGCGGTCACGTGCACAACTTCGCCACCTGCCTGGCGCGCAGCCGCGGCCAGTTGGTGCATCTGCTGCACGGCGACGACTACGTGCAGCCGGGTTTCTACCGCGCGATGGGGGCCGCGTTCACCGCGCAGCCCGACATCGGGCTCGCGACCTGCCGGCACCTCTACGCCCACGCGGATGGACACTGGTTCGGTATCTCTCGTCTCCGTCAACCGACGCGCGGCCTCTGGGAGGCTGCCCTGCGCGAGTTGGTGCTCCATGGCGACTTGCAGACGCCATCCGTGGTGGTCCGGCGCGAGGTTTATGAGCGGTTGGGCGGTTTCGACGATCGGCTGCGCTGCATGGAGGACTACGAGATGTGGGTGCGCGTCGCCGCGCACTACCCCGTCTGGTACGATCCGGAGTGCTTGGCCGTCTACCGCTTCCATCAGGGCTCGAACACGGCGCGCGACTCCGCCACCGCAGAGAACATCCGCGACGCGCGCCGCGCCGTGGATGTCATCGCAGAGAACAACCTTTCGGGACTACCCGCTGGATGGCGGCGCTTCGTGCTGCGCCGGAACGCGCGGCAGGCCATAGAGCGTGCGGGCACGTTCCTGGATCGCGGGCGCTTTCGGTCAGCGTTGGTGACGCTGCGCGAGGGTCTGCGGCTCGATGCGGGAGTGCCCGTCGTGCTGCGCGCGCTCCGGTGTCCCGTGACGGCCCTGCTGCGGCTGGGACGGCGGCTGTTGCGCGGCGCCTAGGCGCGCGCCGTCTCCGCGCACGCTCACTCGCGCGCGTCAGATCTCGTCAGCGAACGACCGTTCGGCGCGGCGGAAGACGACGACGCCCGCGATCCACAGCCCCGCGGCCACGGCCGCGGAGTATCCGATCTGCCCCCACGCCGGGAAGGGTGTGGCCAGCAGCGACCAGCGCACGAGCTCGAGTGGCGCCACGAGCGGGTTCAGGTCGTAGGCCGTCCGCCAGGCAGCCGGCACCGCCGTCGCCGAGTACGCGACGGGGCTCGCGTACAGCGCGAGCTGGATGGCCACTGGGAGCACGTACTGCACGTCGCGATAGCGCACGGCCAGTGCGGCCGCGCCGAAGCCGGCGCCGAGCGCCAACGTGCCCATCAGCAGGGCGGCCGCTGGAAGGCCCAAGAGGGCGAGCGTGGGAGCGCGCCCCGAGACGAGGCCGATGAGGAGGCACGCCGCCGTCGTGACAAGGAGGTCCACGATCGCCGCCGGCACCACCGACAGCGGGAGGATGAGGCGCGGGAAGTAGACGCGTGTGATGAGCTGCGGATTCTGGAGCAGGCTCGCGCTGGCTCGCGACAGTATCGTCGAGAAGAAATTCCACGCGACCATGCCCGCGAGCGCGAACAGCACGTACGGCTGGCCCTCCGTGGGCAGGCCGGCCACCTTGCCGAACACGAACGCGAAGATCCCAGCAGCCGCCAGCGGCTGCAGCACGACCCAGGCAATGCCAAGGAGCGTCTGCCGATAGCGCAGCCGCAGGTCGCGCGTGCCGAGCGCCGCGAACAAGTCGCGGTACTGCCAGATCTCGCGCAGCGTGCGCCACGGCGAGCCACGGCGAGGCCCGATCCGGACGACGGGAACCCCGGCGCTCACGCGGAGCCCCGCGCCGAAGTGACGGTCGCCACGCCGGAGGCGAGTGCGATGCCCTCGCGCTGGAAGGCAGAGTACACGCGGAGCAGGATGGCCTGCCGCGCGTCGAGCCCGGTGAGCCAATCGGCCGTGCTGACGTGGAACGCCGTCTCGAACTCGTGGCCGGCTGGCGTGGTGCCGATCAGGTGCGAGCGCTGGAACGCGACATACGGCTGCCCGTCGATGGCCTGCCGGAAGAGGTCCGGAATGCCGGAAAGGCGCACGGCATCGGTGCCGAGGGCGACCGTGGTGTGCAGCACGTACCGCCGCTGCGCGCGGCGGGCGAGGTTGCGGATGCGGCTCTTGAGCAGGTCGGCGTTGGAGAAGATGATCTCCTCGCCATTCACGCTCCGGATGCGCGTCGTCTTGAGACCGACCTTCTCCACGGTTCCCTCGTGCTGGTCCACCACGACGTAGTCGCCGACCACGAACGGCTTGTCGAGCACGATGGACAGCGCGGCGAACAGGTCGCCCAGCACGTTCTGCACGGCGAGCGCGATGGCGATGCCGCCGACGCCGAGGCCGGTGATGAGCGTGGTGATGTTGACGCCGTAGTTCTGCAGGGCGAGCAGGACGAGCAGCACCCAGAGGACGACGCGCACGCCGAAGCCGAGCGCGGCGATCGTCGTGCGGTCGGACTGCTGCGGGTTGTTGCGCGACCACTGGCCGAGCCAGAACGCGACGACGACGTTGGTCCAGGCGAAACCCTGCAGCACGAGCGCGAGGATCTTGACGATCCGCACGGCCTCGTCCGCCGGGGACGGGAAGTCGATGAAGGCATCGAGCCCGACCAATGCGACGAAGACGAACAGCGAGGTGCGGATGCCGCGCACCAGCTCGATGGCGAAATCATCGGCGACGGTCTCCGTCTCCTTCGCCAGGCGCGCGAGACGCCGCTGGGTCACGGTCCGCAGCGCCCACAGCAACGCGACGCCCAGGCCGGCGGCCGCCGCGGCCTGCAGCCACCGCTCCGGCGTGCCGCCGAGGAACGCTTCGCCGGTCATCAGGCGATCGGCGGCATCGGCCGCGCGGGTCAGGGTGCCGGTGGTGTCGGGAGTCTGCATCGAGGGCGGCGAGGCGGGAGGCGCAGGCGAACGATTGGCGCGGGCCTGGCGTTCAACAGGCGACGGGGTGGTTGCCCATACCCGTTGGTTGAAGTTACGCTCCCGCTGCGCACCCGTCAGCCCGTCCTTTTGGAACCGGGGGCGGTGCGCGACGGTACGTCAGCCATCCCTTGCCCCCCATCGCATGCTGATCCGCCCCGCCGTGCCGCGCGACCTTCGGTCGTCGGACATCACCCCCGAGTCGCAGTACTGGACGCGCCGTGAGTGGCTCGCGGCGGCCGGACTGACCGTCGGCGCCATCGCCGGTGCGTCCGCCCTGCTCGCGCGTCCCGCCGGCGCGCAACAGGCGCTGGGCAAGCCGTACGGGCTGCAGCCCGACGACAAGCCGACGTCGTGGGACGACGTCACGACGTACAACAACTTCTACGAGTTCGGCACGGGGAAGGAAGATCCCGCGGAGCAGGCGCGCGGATTCAAGACGCGTCCGTGGACCGTGCGCGTGGAGGGGATGGTCAAGAAGCCCGGCGCGTACGCCCTCGAGGATTTCCTGAAGCCGTCGAAGGTCGAGGACCGCATCTACCGGCACCGCTGCGTGGAAGCGTGGTCCATGGTGGTGCCGTGGCGCGGCATCATGCTCGGCGACGTGCTCAAGCGTGCTGAGCCCGCTCCCGGCGCAAAGTTCGTGGAGTTCACAACGCTCTACGACCCCGCGCGCATGCCCGGCCAGCGGTATCCCATCCTGCGCTGGCCGTACACCGAGGGGCTGCGCCTCGACGAGGCGATGCATCCGCTGACGCTGCTCGTCACCGGCGTCTACGGCCGCGAGCTCCCGAACCAGAACGGCGCCCCCCTGCGCCTCATTGTGCCGTGGAAATACGGGTTCAAGGGGATCAAGTCCATCGTCCGCATCCGGCTGACCGACACGCAGCCAGCGACGGCGTGGAACGTGTCGGCCCCCGACGAATACGGTTTCTACAGCAACGTGAATCCGACGGTGGACCACCCGCGCTGGAGCCAGGCGAAAGAACGTCGCATCGGCGAGTTCCTGCGCCGCCCCACGCTAATGTTCAACGGCTACGCCGAGGATGTGGCGGCGATGTACGCGGGGATGGACTTGAGGCGGAACTACTGAGTGGAACGAGGAGGAGGTAGGGACTTGGCGAGGGGGGACGGGAGACGGAACGGGTGAAGGGAATCACCCGTCCGCGCTGGTGGCCGTGGGCGGTCTGGTTGATCGTCCTTGCCCCGGGCGTGCTCACCGTGGCCGCACTCGTCTCCGACTTCCTCCTGGGCACGCGCTGGCTTGGGGCGAATCCCGTGAAGGAGGGGGAGCATCTCCTCGGTTCGTGGACCATGAAGTACCTGGTCGCGACGCTGGCCGTGACGCCCATTCGGAGGGCGACGGGCTGGAACTGGCTGCAGCGCGACCGCCGCACGTTCGGCCTCGCCGCGTTCTTCTACGGGCTCGTGCACTTCCTGTGGTACGCGCTTGTGGACATCCAGCTCGATGGTGCGCAGCTCGCCGAGGACCTCACCAAGCGCGCGTACATCATCGTGGGGTTCGCGGCGCTGCTCGTGATGCTCCCGCTGGCGGTGACCTCCACCCGGTCCGCCGTGGCGCGGCTGAAGCGGCGCTGGGCGTCGTTGCACCGGCTGGTGTACGTAGTGCCCGTGCTCGGCATCGTGCACTGGTGGATGTCGGTGAAGGCCGACGTCGCCGAACCCGCGCTCTACAGCGCGCTCTTCGCCGTCCTGCTCGGCTGGCGCTGGTGGCAGTGGCGGCGCGAGACTTCGGGGAATGCCGCCACGCCGCTCTTCTGATCCCGCGCGCGACGCGCTGATCATCACCGCTCCCGGCCTCGAGGCCCTCGCGCGGCGCGAGCTGCTCGCGCTGGGGATCAGCGCGACGTCCGAGGAGCCCGGTGTGGTAGAAGCGCCGCTGAACGCGCGCGACCTGATGCGTGCCAACCTGCACCTGCGAACGGCGAGCCGCGTCGCCGTGCGCCTCGCGGCATTCCGCGCGCTGACCTTCGCCGATGTCGAACGCCACGCCAAGCGCGTGCCGTGGGAGTCGGTGGTCACGCCCGGTCGGCGCATCCGATTCCGCGTGACGTGCCGCAAGTCGCGGCTGTATCACTCGGGGGCCGTGGCCCAGCGCCTGATGGAAGCGCTCGCGGCGCGCGTCTCCGGGGTGAGCGACGCGGGCGCCGCGTCGCACGATGAGGACGACGGCCAGGGAGAGCAACTGTTCATCGTGCGCCTCTTCCGCGACCAGCTGGTGCTGAGCGCCGACAGTTCCGGCGCGTTGTTGCATCGTCGCGGCTACCGGCAAGCGACGGCCAAGGCGCCGTTGCGCGAGACGCTGGCGGCCGCGATGCTGCTCGGCGCGGACTGGGAAGGGCACACGGCATTTGCGGACCCGATGTGCGGTTCCGGGACGCTCGCCATCGAGGCGGCGCTGCTGGCGCGCCGGATGGCGCCCGGGCGGGCGCGAGCGTTTGCCTTCGAGCAATACCCTGGTCACGACCCGCGGGCCTGGCAGGCCGTGCGCGACGATGCCGCGGCGGAAGAGCTTCCTCGGACTCCGATTCCTATTCAGGCCAGCGACCGAGACGCGGGCGCCGTGACGGCGGCGCAGGCCAACGCGGCGCGTGCGGGCGTGATGAACGATGTGGAGATCACGCGCCAGTCGCTGAGCGCGCTGACGGTGGGCCCCGCGCCCGGTCTGCTCGCGGTGAACCCGCCGTATGGCATACGCGTGGGCGACAAGGGCCCGTTGCGCGACCTGTTCGCGCAGTTGGGTCACGTGGCACGCGCGTGCGCGCCGGGCTGGCGGCTTGCCATTCTCAGCGCCGACCGCCATCTCGAACGGCAGGTGCGCCTCCCCTTTGCCGAACAATGGACATCAACCAACGGGGGCATCCCCGTGCGGCTCGTCGCCGCGGAGGTCCCGACCCATGCCTGAGCGCGGCACGATCGTATCCATCAACGTGTCGGCCGGGGGCGTGCCAAAGCTCCCCGTGCCCTCGGCGCGCCTCAGCGCCGCCGGCGTCGAAGGCGACCGCCAGCGCGACCGCGAGCATCACGGTGGCCCGGACCGCGCGGTCTGCCTCTACGCCATGGAGCGCATCGAGGCGCTCCAGCGTGAGGGACACGCCATCGCGCCGGGCACCACGGGGGAGAACCTCACCGTGCGCGGCCTCGACTGGGACGCCATCGTGCCGGGGGCGCAACTGAACGTCGGCGGCGTGACGCTCGAGATCATGTCGTTCGCGTCGCCGTGCAAGAGCATCCGGGCGTCGTTTGCCGACGACAACTCCAATCGCATTTCCGCCAAGCTGCACCCCGGTTGGAGCCGCGTGTACGCGCGAGTAAATGGCGAGGGAGAGGTGCGCGTGGGTGACACGATTCAGCTCGTGGTTCGGCTCTCGAATCCCGGGATTCCTGATTAGATTTGTCCCTCTATGAGCCTCCCAGTTTCGTCCGTGTTCAACGACGGGTACATCGCCGAGCAGTTCGAGGCCTACCGGCGCGATCCGAACTCAGTTGACGAGTCGTGGCGCCAGATCTTCCGCCTCGCCGAATCACTCGGCGGCGGCGTTTCTGCCCCTGTTGCGCCGACTTCCGCAACGACCGCGCCGTTGGCAGGCGACCTGCAGGAGTTCGCGCGCAAGGTGGCAGGAGTGGCGCGCTACATCTCGGCCATTCGCCGTTTCGGTCATTTTGCCGTGCAGCTGGATCCCCTAGGCTCCCCGCCGCCGGGGGCGCTCGAGCTCACGATGGGGCATTACGGCATCACCGACGCCGATCTCGACCTGGTGAGCGGCGCCGCGATCGACTTCCCGCATCTCGCCACGGCGCGCGACGTTGCCGAGCGCCTCAAGTACCGGTACACGCGCAACCTGGCCGTTGAGTTCGTGCACTGTGGGTCGGAAGAGGAACGCCAGTGGTTCCGCGCGGTCTTCACCGCGGAGCAGCTCACCCGCCCGCTCTCTGCCGACGAGAAGCGCGCCGTGTTGCGCCGCCTGTCCGAAGTGGACGGGTTTGAGCGCTTCCTCGGCACGGCGTATGTGGGCTACAAGCGGTTCTCGATCGAAGGCACCGACGCGCTCGTCCCGATACTGGACACGGCGATCGATGAGGCGGCGGGCGCCGGCGTGCGCCACGTGGCGATCGCGATGGCGCATCGGGGCCGCCTGAGCGTCCTCACGCACATCCTCGGCAAGCCGTTCGAGCAGGTCTTCGCGGAGTTCGAAGGGCGGCATAGCCATCTGTCGGGCACCTCGACGGGCGACGTGAAGTACCATCTGGGATTCGAGGGGAAGAAGGTGACCGCGGGCGGCGCGACCATCGACGTGTCGCTCGTCCCCAACCCGAGCCACCTCGAGGTCGTGAATCCGGTGCTGATGGGGCTCGCCCGCGCCGAGCAGCGCGTGGCCGGACATCCACTGGATCGCGACGAGCGCACGGTCCTTCCCGTCTGCATCCACGGAGATGCCGCGTTCCCGGGTGAGGGAATCGTCGCCGAGACGCTGAACCTGTCGCGCCTCGCCGGCTACTCGGTCGGCGGCACGCTGCACATCATCGTGAACAATCAGGTGGGCTTCACCACGAACCCCACCGACTCGCGCTCCACGCAGTACGCGAGCGATCTCGCGAAGGGCTTCGAGATCCCCGTGCTCCACGTCAACGCCGACGATGCCGAGGGGTGCATTGCCGCCGCACGCCTTGCGGTGGCGTATCGCCAGAAGTTCCGGCGCGACGTGCTCATCGATCTCGTCGGCTACCGCCGCCACGGGCACAATGAGGGCGACGAACCGACGTACACGCAGCCCCTGCTGTACGAGCGCATCAAGAAGCATCCCACGCCGCGCCAGGTGTGGGGCCAGCGCCTGGTCAGCGAAGGCGTGGCGTCGCCGGGCGACGTGGATGCCGCGGAGCGCGCGGTGGCCGAGCGCCTGCAGGCGATCCACGCGGCGATGCCGCGCGCGGGCACGGAGGGTGCGGCGGCGCATGCGGACGAGGAGGAGACACCGACCGTTCCGTCGTTCGCCGAGACGGCGGTGAAGCCCGAAGTGCTGACCGCGATCAACGAGCAGTTGCTGCGCTACCCCGGCGACTTCGCGCCGCACCCGCGACTGGCCAAGCAGCTGGAGCGCCGCCGCGAGGCGCTCGGCGACGCGGGCGGCATCGACTGGGGACACGCCGAGGCGCTGGCGTTCGGCTCGCTCATTGCCGCCGGCATGTCCGTGCGCCTCACCGGGCAGGACGCGGAGCGCGGCACCTTCTCGCACCGGCACGCGGTGCTGAGCGACGTGAAAAACGGGCGCAAATACGCGCCGCTGCAGCACCTGCCCAGCGCGACGGGCACGCTCGAGATCCACAACTCGGCGCTGAGCGAAATGGCCGTGATGGGCTTCGAGTACGGATTCAGCGTCGCGGCGCCAGACACCCTGACCCTCTGGGAAGGGCAGTTCGGCGACTTCGTGAATGTCGCGCAGCCGATGATCGACCAGTTCATCAGTTCCGACCGCGCCAAGTGGGGGCAGGACAGCGGCCTCGTGCTCCTGCTGCCGCACGGATACGAAGGGCAGGGGCCCGAGCATTCGAGCGCGCGCCTAGAGCGGTTTCTCCAACTGTGCGCCGAGAACAACATGGTGGTGGCGTATCCGTCATCGCCGGCGCAGTACTTCCACCTGCTGCGCTGGCAGGCGCGGCGAGCGCCGCGGCGCCCGCTCGTGCTGATGCAGCCGAAGTCCCTGCTGCGCCTGCCGCAGGCAGCGTCGCACCTCACCGAACTGACGACCGGCGCGTTCCAGCCAGTCATTGACGATCCGCGCGGGCCCGAGAAGCGAGAGCAAGTGCGGCGGCTCGTGTTCTGCACGGGCAAGGTGTACTACGACCTGGCCGCCAAGGCGCCCGGCGACCACGTGGCCGTGGTGCGTGTCGAGGCGCTGTACCCGTGGCCGCTGGATCAGGTGTCGCGGATCGTAGACCTGTATCCCAACATCGATGAGGTGGCGTGGGTGCAGGAGGAGCCGAAGAACATGGGCGCCTGGAACTACGTTGCGCCGCGTCTGCGCGTCGCGGCAGGCAATGCCCTGGTCATCCGCCACATCGGCCGTCCGGAGCGGGCGAGCCCGGCCGAGGGCTATGC
>Ga0194120_10002370_pt1 | contig 32542 bp, 39 predicted proteins | sample TA2MahCa65mmetaG_FD_148642 | JGI IMG/M metagenome (GOLD analysis project Ga0194120, IMG submission 148642) | Freshwater microbial communities from Lake Tanganyika, Tanzania - TA2015019 Mahale Deep Cast 65m | ecosystem: Environmental > Aquatic > Freshwater > Lake | place: Tanzania: Lake... | reverse complement strand
CAGGGTTTCGATGAACAGGTGGTCCAGGGCAATCGATTCGAGCAAGAGCTCGACTTCGTCAGGGGAGAGTGCGGTGGGTTGCTTGGGTTTGGCCATGTGGGGCTCCTTGGTGGGTTGCTTGTCAATCGACATCCGCATTCACGCGCTGCGCGCCACAGAAGCCAAGCTCTTTCTTATCCCGGGTGATTCACTCGCCTTTGCCTGACCCATACCTCCAGGAGGCCACCCACTTGCACTGAGTAGATCAACACCATGGGACTGTCCATTCGCGCCTACGCGCGCCACCGAGGCGTGTCGCACGTGGCCGTCAAAAAGGCCATCGACACCGGGCGCATCAGCCAGCTGCCGGACGGCACCATCGATCCGGTGGTGGCCGATGCCCAGTGGGCGGCCAACACCACACCGACCCGACGGTCGGTGGCCGATGTCGCCAGTGACAAACCGGCCCAGCAGGTTTCCGCAAATGCCCGCGAGATTCCGCAGGCTTCCGCAGCAACGCCTACGCGCCTGCAACGGGAAGCGCCAGAAGTCCCAACACCAGCCCTGTCGAGTGGCGGCACGTCACTCCTGCAAGCCCGCACCGTCAATGAGGTGGTCAAGGCGCAGACCAACAAGGTGCGCCTGGCCCGATTGAAGGGCGAATTGGTTGATCGGTCACAGGCCGTGGCCCATGTGTTCAAGCTGGCCCGTGCCGAGCGCGATGCCTGGCTCAACTGGCCCGCACGCATCTCCTCGCAGATGGCTGCAGGACTGGGCGTCGATGCGCACGTCTTGCATGTGGCGCTGGATGCTGCCGTGCGCCAGCAGCTTCAGGACCTGGGCGACCTGCAGCCGAAAGTGGACTGATCAGTGGATTGATGATGGAAGAGCTTTACTACGAAGGCTGGGACGCCATCGAGCGTGCCTGGCGCGAAGGCCTGACGCCCGATCCGCTGCTCACGGTGTCCGAATGGGCTGACAAGCATCGGGTGCTCTCCAGCAAGGCTGCCTCCGAACCAGGACGCTGGCGCACCAGCCGCACGCCCTACCTGCGCGAGATCATGGATTGCTTGTCGCCCATGTCACCGATTGAGCGGGTGGTGTTCATGAAAGGTGCGCAGGTCGGTGGCACCGAACTGGGCCTGAACTGGGTGGGCTATGTGATCCACCATGCCCCGGGTCCGATGATGGCGGTGTGGCCCACGGTCGAGATGGCCAAACGTGCCTCCAAGCAGCGGATCGACGCGCTGATCGAGGAAAGCCCCGCCATCCAGGAGCGCATCGCCCCGGCGCGCAGTCGGGACTCAGGTAACACCATCCTCGCCAAGGAGTTCCATGGTGGTGTGCTGGTGATGACCGGCGCGAACAGCGCGGTGGGGCTTCGCTCCATGCCGGTGCGCTATCTGTTCCTCGATGAGGTCGATGGCTATCCGCTGGATGTGGAAGGCGAAGGCGACGCGATCTCGCTGGCCGAAGCCCGCACTCGCACCTTTGCGCGGCGCAAGATCCTGATCGTCTCAACCCCAACGATTGCAGGGGCCAGTGCGGTGGAGCGCGAGTTCGAATCGTCGGACCAGCGCCGCTACTTCGTGCCGTGCCCGCATTGCGACCATCGGCAGTGGCTGCGTTTTGAGCAATTGCGCTGGGAGCGCGGCCAGCCGGAAACGGCGGCCTACATCTGCGAGTCTTGCAGCCAGCCGATTGCCGAGCATCACAAGACCTGGATGCTGGACAACGGCCGGTGGCAGGCCTGCGCGCCGGAACAAGCCGGGCGCACGGCGGGGTTTCACCTGTCGAGCCTCTACAGCCCGGTCGGCTGGCGCAGTTGGATCGAGATCGCCCGGGCCTGGGAGTCGGCGGCGATGGCCGATTCTCGCTCGGCCTCGGCCATCAAGACCTTCAAGAACACCGAACTGGGTGAAACCTGGGTCGAAGAGGGCGAGGCGCCGGATTGGCAGCGCCTGCTGGAGCGCCGGGAGGACTATCGCATCGGCACCGTGCCCGTGGGCGGCTTGCTGCTCACCGCCGGTGCCGACGTGCAGAAGGACCGCATCGAAGTCTCTGTCTGGGCCTTTGGGCGGGGTAAGGCGGCGTGGCTGGTGGAGCACCGGGTGTTGATGGGTGACACGGCCCGCACCGAGGTCTGGTCGGGCTTGGCCAAGCTCATGGGCGAGACCTGGACGCACAGCAGTGGCTGCCAGTTGAGCCTGGCGCGCCTGGCGCTCGATACCGGATATGCCACCCAGGAGGCCTACGCCTTTGTGCGCAGCCTGCGCGATGCACGGCTCATGCCCATCAAGGGGATTGCCGGGGGCGCAGCGCTGATCGGCACGCCCACAGCGGTGGACGCCACGGCCAGCGGCAAGAAGCTGCGCCGGGGCATCAAGGTGTTCCCAGTGGCGGGCGGCATTGCCAAGCTGGAGTTTTACAACAACCTGCGCAAAAGCGCCGAGGTGGCCGAAGACGGCATCACGCCGATCTACCCGGCCGGCTTCGTGCACTTGCCCAAGGTCGATGCCGAGTACCTGCAGCAGCTGTGCGCCGAGCAACTGATTACCCGGCGAGACCGCAACGGCTTTGCCCACCGCGAATGGCAAAAGATGCGCGAACGCAACGAGGCCTTGGATTGCTACGTCTACGCCCGGGCAGCGGCAGCAGCTGCTGGCCTGGACCGATTCGAAGACCGCCACTGGCAAGAACTCGAAAAACAACTCGGCTCCGACCCACCAGTCGTTGCCCAACAAATCACAACCCCCGAGGCCACCCGAGAACAGCAGTTCGACGGTGGCCTCAGCACTTCTAGCAGCACGCCAGCGCCCGCTCGGCGCGTGGTGCGCAGCCGATGGATGACTTGAGTGAACAAATAAGCATGACCTACACACCAGAACACCTGCAGGCCTTGCGCGAAGCCCTGGCCAGCGGCGAGCACCGCGTGACCTACGAGGGCAAAAGCATCGAGTACCGCAGCGTGGCCGATTTGAAGGCTGCGATTGCCGAAGTCGAAGCCACCATGGCTCGTGAATCCGGCGCACCCAAATCGCGCCAGATCCGCGTGACCACGAGCAAGGTACTCTGATGGCCTGGCTCAAAAATCTCCGTCGTCGCATGTTCGGCGGCACGCCGGTCTACGACGGCACGGGTGGCGGTCGCCGCGCCCTGGCCTGGATGCCTAGCAACCCGGGTGCTGTCGCGGCGCTGTCGCTGGCCCAAGACGAACTGCGCGCCAAAAGCCGTGATCTGGTGCGTCGCAACGCCTGGGCAGCGGCGGGTATCGAAGCCTTTGTGGCCAACGCCATCGGTACCGGCATCAAGCCGCAGAGCATGGTGCAAGACCAGGCCACGCGCGAGGCGATCCACAGCCTGTGGTGGGACTGGTGCGAGCAGGCCGATGCCGCAGGGTTGACCGACTTCTACGGTTTGCAGGCCCTGGCCACCCGCGCCATGCTCGAAGGCGGCGAAGCACTTGTACGACTGCGCTACCGCCGCACTGAAGATGGCCTGCCGGTGGCGCTGCAGATTCAGGTGCTGGAAGCAGAGCATCTGCCAACCACCATGAACCGGGATCTGCCTGGTGGCAATGTCATTCGCGCTGGCATCGAATTCGACAAACTGGGTCGCCGGGTGGCTTACCACCTGTACCGCTCGCATCCCAATGACGGCTTGCTGGCACCCATGTCCAGCAGTGCCGGCGGCGGTGGCATGGACACCGTGCGTGTGGACGCCAGTGAACTCATTCACCTGTTCCGTCCCTTGCGTCCCGGCCAGATCCGGGGCGAGCCTTGGCTCACCCGGGCGCTCGTCAAACTCAACGAGCTGGATCAGTACGACGACGCGGAGCTGGTGCGCAAAAAAACCGCCGCCATGTTCGCTGGCTTCATCACTCGCATGGCTCCAGAAGACAACCTGATGGGCGAGTCGGCGGCCGATGGTAATGGCGTGGCGCTCGCTGGCATGGAGCCCGGCACGCTGCAGATCCTGGAGCCGGGCGAAGACATCAAGTTCTCAGCCCCTGCCGATGTCGGAAGTTCCTACGCTGAATTCATGCGCCAGCAGTTCCGTGCGGTGGCCGCTGCCATGGGCATCACCTACGAGATGCTCACTGGGGACCTGACGCAGGTGAACTACTCCTCGATCCGGGCGGGTCTGCTGGAGTTCCGCCGTCGCTGTGAAGCCCTGCAGCACGGTGTGATCGTGCACCAGTTGTGTCGCCCGATCTGGCGCGCCTGGATGGACCAGGCGGTGTTGGAAGGTGCACTGGACTTGCCCGGCTACCGCAAAGACCGCCGCGCCTACCAAGCCGCCAAGTGGATTCCACAGGGCTGGAGCTGGGTGGATCCGCAGAAGGAATTCAACGCCATGAAGCTCGCCATCCGGGCAGGCCTCATGAGCCGCTCAGAAGCCATCTCCGGCAACGGCTACGACGCCGAAGACGTGGACCACGAGATCGCGGCCGACAACGCCCGGGCCGATGCACTGGGCTTGGTCTTTGACTCCGATGCCCGTCATGACCAGGTACTCGCTGCACCGCCCACCGAAGCCCCAGACGTGCAGCCGACGGATCCGCAGACCAGTGACCCGCAGGACGCGCCACCCAACAACCAGGACCCCCAACCATGACTTACCTTGCCTCCCGCCTGTTCGGGACGCCCCTTCTGATTCACCGACCCAAACTGGACGTGATCCTGTCCGTGGTCGGCCAGCGCATTGGCATGACCGATGTCCCCGCCATGCCCACCATGGACATGGCCGTGTACCAACGGCCACCTGTAGCCGCAGCGCCCGACGGTATTGCGGTGATCCCGATCCATGGCTCGTTGGTCAAGCGCTCACTCGGCATGGAGGCCGCTTCGGGTTTGACGTCCTATGGCGAGATCGCGGCCATGCTGGACTCCGCCCTGGCCGACCCGCAGGTCAGCGGCATCTTGCTCGATATCGATTCGCCGGGCGGTGAAGCCTCGGGCAGTTTCGAGTTGGCCCGCCGCGTGCGCGAGGTGGCTGCGGTCAAACCCGTCTGGGCGGTGGCCAACGATGCCGCGTACTCAGCGGCCTATGCGATTGCAGCCAGCGCCCAGCGGCTGTTTGTGACGGAAACGGGTGGGGTCGGCTCCATCGGTGTCATCGCCCTGCATGTCGACCAATCGGTCAAGGATGCCAAGGACGGCTATCGGTTCACCGCCATCACGGCAGGTGCTCACAAGAACGACTACTCGCCTCACGAGCCTTTGTCGGATGCCGCCAAGACCGAGCTGCAAGGCGAAGTGGATCGGCTCTACGCCATCTTCACTGATCACGTGGCCGCCATGCGCGGCATGGATCTGGACGCTGTGCGAGCTACCGAGGCTGGGTTGTACTTCGGCGCGAATGCAGTCAGTCAGCGACTTGCCGATGGCATCCAGACGCTGGAAGCCACCTTGAGCGAATTCCACTCGTTTCTCAACGCCAAAAACAACGCCCGTAACCATTCGCCGTCTCAGGTACGGGGCGTCATCCGTGCTGAGGCGGCACACCCCAACAAGGAGCTCACCATGCGTGATGCAGAACACCTCCCCGAAAACCCCTCAACTGACAACAACCCTGACGAAGTCGCCGCAGAACAAGTGACCCAACTGGTCGCCGAGGCCAAACGCGAAGTCATGCAGTCTGCCCAGGCCATTGCCGAGCTGTGTTTGTTGGCCAACTGCCCCGAGCGCGCCGCCGAGTTCATTGCTGCCGGTAAATCGCAAGCCGACGTACGCCGCGTGCTGATCGACGCCCGGGCTGCGAAGTCTGATGCCGCCGACATCCGATCGACCATCACCGTCAACGCGGGCACCGAGTCGCTCGACCGCCCGGAAGCCTCGCCCATCGTGGCTGCTGTCAAAAAACTCACCGCAAAGGAATAAACCATGTCCACCATCACCGAAGCAAACAACCTTGGCGACCTCTTGAAGTACGAAGCTCCCAATCGCTACTCGCGTGACGTTGCCACCATTGCTGCAGGCCAGAACCTACCCCTGGGCACGGTGCTTGGACGCAAGACGGACGATGGCAAGCACTACGCCATCGATCCGGCCGCCACCGACGGCACGGAAACCGCCATCGGTGTGCTGGTCAACGAGGTCGACGCCACCAACGCCGATCGCAGCGATGCGATCTTGATTGCGCGCCACGCCATCGTTGCCAAGACCGCGTTGGTCTGGCCGATTGCGCTCACTGGTGCCCAGCGCATTTCCTACGAGCAGCAGTTGGCCGAGCGTGGCGTGCTGGTGCGCGAGTCTGCATAAACCTCTTCTGTCCCTCACCCTAACGAACCCGCATGGCCGCTTGGCTTGTGCGGGTTTTGTCATTCTTGGAGCCCCAAATGAATAATCCGTTTCTCAATCCCGGTTTCTCGATGGCCAGCCTGACCGCCGCCATCAACCTCATCCCCAACCGTTATGGCCGCCTGGAGGCCTTGAATCTGTTTCCGGCCAAGCCCGTGCGCACCCGCCAGATCATCGTGGAGGAGTACGCCGGTCGCTTGAACCTGTTGCCTACCCGCGCACCCGGCTCGCCTGGCACGGTCGGCGAGCGTGGCAAGCGAAACCTGCGTTCGTTCGTCGTCCCGCACATCCCGCATGATGATGTGGTGCTACCCGAGGAGGTCCAAGGGATCCGCGCATTCGGCTCGGAGACCGAAATGGAAGCGATTTCTGGTGTGCTGGCCCGCCACATGGAAACCATGCGCAACAAGCACGCTATCACGCTGGAGCACCTTCGCATGGGTGCCCTGAAAGGCAAGATTCTGGATGCCGATGGTTCCGAAATCATCGACCTCTTTGACGCGTTCAAGATTGGTCAGACAACCATTCCATTCAAGTTCTCCGTCAAAGCCGACGAGGGCAAACTCAAGCTGGCCTGCTACGACTTGCTGAGCAAGATGGAGGAAGGACTCGACGGCGAGCTGATGACCGGTGTGCATGTGCTTTGTTCGCCCGGCTTCTTCCGTGCCTTGACCACCCATGCTGAGACCAAGACGGCATATACCAACTGGCTGCAAGGCTCGATGCTGATCAGCGATGTGCGCGCCGGATTCAACTACACCGGCGTGACCTTCGAGGAGTATCGCGGCAAGGCCAGTTTCCTGGATGCAAATGGAAACATGGCCACGCGTGATTTCATCGCAGAAGGCGAAGCGCACGCCTTTCCTCTGGGCACGGTCGATACCTTTTCGACCTACTTCGCACCGGCCGACTTCAACGAAACGGTCAACACGTTGGGCCAGCCTTTGTATGCCAAGCAGGCACCTCGTCAGTTCGATCGCGGTACCGACCTGCACACGCAGAGCAATCCGCTGCCCATGTGCCACCGCCCGGGCGTGCTGATCAAACTCACTTCGGTGTAACCACTGCGATGCAGCACGCTTTCGAGCGCGCAGTCTCGCGCCTGTTTGCCCGGCTGGGGGTGCCCGGCACCTACCGGCTGGCCGATGGTCGTGAGATCGCTGCGCGGTTCATCGCCAAGCAGGCCGATGTCGTCGAGTCCTTCGGCGACACGCGCCTGGCGCTGGCCACTCACCGCTTTGACGTCATGGCCCGCGACGTGGCTTCGCCCCGCGAGGGCGAGCGCTTCACGGTTGCTGGCCAGACTTACCAAGTGGTGGGTGAGCCCTTGTCGGATCGGGACCGCTTGATCTGGACGCTGACTGGAGCGCCGCTGTGAAGCTCATGGCGGCACTCACCGGCAATCTGGATCAGATGTTGGCTGACGAGGTTCGCATTGCCGAACAGGCGGTCACGCATTCCATCCGTGAAGCCACCGATGGCCTCAAGACCGAGCTGCGCAGCCAGATCACTGGTGCTGGTCTGGGTCAGCGCCTGGCCAACACCTGGCGCGGCGAGGTCTACCCCAAAGGCCAGATGAGCATCAAGGCGGCGGGCCTTGTTTACAGCCGAGCACCCGTCATCGTCGGCGCACACGATCAGGGCGCCACCATCCGTTCAAAGGACGGTTTCTGGCTGGCGATTCCGTTACCGGCCGCGGGCAAAGGCCCGCGCGGCAAGCGCATGACCCCCGGTCTTTGGGAAAAGCTCCGCGGCCAGCGCCTGCGCTTCGTCTACCGCCGGGGCCAGCCCTCGCTGCTCGTCGCAGAAAACCAGCGTGCCCGCCAAGGCCAACGCGGTGGCTTCTCCGCTGCCTCGCAAAAGGCCCAAGCGGCTGGTCGAGGGCTGGTCACGGTGCCCATGTTCTTGCTCGTACCCCAAGTGACCCTGAAGAAGAAATTCGACATCGACCGCAGCTCGCGCCGCTGGATCACCACCCTGGCCAACCGCATCGCCAACCGTTTCGATGAAGCCAACCGCAAAGGGGCACCGTCATGAGCCAACGAGAAAACGCGATCGGCGCACTGTTCGCTGTGCTCGGCCAGTTGTCCCTGGGCAGCACGGTCAAGCGCAATGCAGCGTTACCGGAGCGTGTCACAGATCAGACCATGTCCATCCTGCGCGACGGCGAGATGGGCGAGCCCGAAGTGTCGCTCTCGCCGCTGACCTACCACTGGCAGCACCAGGTGGCCATCGAACTGTTTGTCGCCGACCCAGATGCCAGCGCGCGTGATGCCCGCATGGACGACTTGCTGGTTGAACTGGCCACCCTGATCGAAGCCGACCGGACGCTTGGTGGCGTCATCGAGTACGCCGAAATCGGCCCTCCCAAATTCGACGAACTGGCACCCGACGGCACAGGTGGCATCAAGGCCTGCCTGCTGCCCGTGGTCCTGCATTACAGCAGTACGGGACCCCTGAACTGAATCCCAACTCCGAAGGAGAAAACCTATGGCCCGTGCCTATGGCGCGAACGCCAGCCTCTTGGCTGCGTTCGAAACCACCTATGGCAGCAACCCAGTGGGCGACTACTGGAAGCTGCCCTTCGTTTCCACCACGCTCGGCTCCGAGCAGGGGCTGATCGCCAACGACCTGATCGGTCTAGGCCGCGACCCCAGCGCCCCCATCCGCGATGTCATCAAGGTCGAGGGCGACATCGTCGTGCCCATCGATGTGCGCAACATCGGCATGTGGCTCAAAGCCCTACTGGGCAGTGCCACCACCACAGGCACCGGCACGCTGACTCATACCTTCATTTCCGGTAAGTCCAGTCTGCCAAGCATCAGTTTGGAAACCGGCTTGCCTGATATCCCCGCCTGGTTTGTCGCTTCGGGTGTCATGGTCAATAGCTTGCAGGTGGGCTTTGCCCGCTCTGGCGCAGCGAATGCCACTGTCGGATTGATTGCGCAAGGTGAAACCAAGCAGGCCGTGAGCCTGGACACAACGCCAACGACGCGCGACATCCTGCGCTTCAACCAGTTCCAAGGCTCCATCAAGAAGGGTGGCACCGCTTTGGGAAATGTGGTCTCCGCGCAGCTGACGTACTCCAACAACCTGGAGCGCATCGAGACCATCCGCTCCGACGGCAAGATCGATGGCGCCGATCCCACGGTGGCGAGCCTTACTGGCAATCTGGAGGTCCGGTTTGCCGACACCCAGCTCATCGATGCGGCGACCAACAACACGCCGCTGGAATTGACCTTCGCTTACACGATCGATGCGACCAAGCGCCTGACCTTCATTGCGCATGAGGTCTACCTGCCCAAGCCCAAGGTTTCCATCTCTGGGCCGGGCGGCATCCAGGCCACCTTTGAATGGCAAGCCGCCAAGAACGTCGCAGCCAACAAGATGCTCACCGTCGAGTTGCTCAACGACGTGACCACTTATTGATTCACCCCCAGGACACTCTCATGATCAAACTCAACATTGCACGTGAACCGCACTGGATCACGCTGGCCGCAGGCGTGCGCCTGCAAGTTCGCCCCGCCACGACTGCCTTAGTGATGGCCGCGCGCCACGCCGCCTCCAAAGTGGCCGGTACCGACACCGCCGCCGCGGGCGAACGCACCGCCACCCTCATCACCGAGCTGGCCAAGCTGGCGGTGCTCGCTTGGGAGGGCGTTGCCGATGACAAGGGAAAACCGGCTGCCGTCACGCCCGAGGGTGTGGCGGCCCTGATGGAGCACTGGCTCTTGGCAGATGCCTTCGAGCGCGAGTACCTGGCTGGCCTCTACGCCCTGGATGCTGAAAAAAACGTCTGAAGGCCCGCACCGCATGGCACTTCGGCGGCGGGCCGAGCTACTGCCAAGCCTGCCCCAATCCGTGCCCCGAGTGCCCGTACACCATGAATGTGCCACTGAGCCTTGAAGGCTGGCAAGCAGCCAGTGCCGTTGAACTGTGTGCCAGCCAGTTGCGCATGGCGCAGGGTCGCGTGGTCGGGCTCGATCTCAACGCCTGGATGTTGACGTGCGAGTGCGCTGGGTTGGACAAGGCCACAGCGATCGATCTGTTTCCGGCGGCAGAGGCGGGCCTCATGAGCGCATTTCATCAAGACGAATAAAGCGAAGACGGATTCCCCATGGCAGAACGCAACCTCTCTATCCGCCTGACCGTGGTCGACGGCGGCAAGGTCAAGGCCGAGCTGTCCGAGATCGGCGAGAAGGGGGAGCGCTCGCTCAAAAAAATCGAGGCGGCGGCCACCCCAGCATCCGGTGGCCTCAAGCTCCTGTCCAGTGCGGCCAACGACGCCAAGTTCCAGCTGCAAGCCGCCACCGACCGACTCGGCATGTTGGGCTCGGTCCTGGGCAAGCTCGGTCCCGCTGGTCTGATCGCCGGTGCTGGACTTGCCGCAGCGGGCGTGGGCATCACGGCCTTGGTCCTCCCGGTGGCCAACACCGCCGACGAGCTGGCCAACCTAGCGCAAAAGACGGGGGTTTCGGTCGAAGCCCTGTCGGCACTGACCTATGTGGCCCAGATGTCCGACACCGACTTGCAGGGTCTGGTCAAAGGCCTGCAACGTCTGTCGGTGGCCATGTTCGACACCCAGACCCAGGGTGAAGAGGGCAGTGCCGCCCTCAAGGCGCTGGGTGTCTCGGCGGTAGACGCATCGGGACAAATCCGGCCCACCGAGCAGGTCTTGCTCGATCTCGCGGACAAGTTCGCCAACATGCCCGACGGCGCGGACAAGGCGGCGCTGGCCATCAAGCTCTTTGGCAAGGAAGGCATGAGCCTGATCCCGCTGCTCAACCAGGGGCGCGCAGGCATCACCGCCTTGATGGAGGAGGCCGAACGCTTTGGGTTGGTCATCAACAGCCAGACCGCGCAGGCAGCAGAACTCTTGAATGACAACCTGGACCGTCTGCGCGCCATGCTGGAAGGCGTGCAACGCCAGATTGGCGCCGCCGTCATCCCGGTGCTGGCCGACTTCACCGAGCAGGTGATCCTGGCCCAAGGCGAGACCGGCAGTTTCAGCAACGAGCTGCAGCGCATCACCGCCAACCGGGAGGCCACGCTCGCGTTTCTCGAGTCGGTGGCCTCGGGTCTGGCCTTCATTGCCGAATCGGCCGTGCTGGCCAAGCGCGTCATTGCCCAGCCCTTTGACAGCCTGTCGGTGGTGGGCAAGGACATCGAGACCTGGTTCAAGACGGACCTGCTGCGATCGATGAAGTCCATGGGCTATGACCCCAAGGTCATCGACGCCGAAATCGCCAAGCTGCAATCCGCCCGCGACGACTACGTGCGCGCCGCCAACGACCGGCTCTTCAACATCAACCAGAACCCCGGCTATGTCGACCGAGTGGCCAAATTCTTCGACGAGCAGCGCCGCACGGTCCGTGTCATGGGCCAGAAGTTCGTGCTGGACACCGAGGCGCAGGCCAAGGAAGTGCAGGCCATCTACGACAAGCTGCTGCCAACCCTGCCGCGCAAACCCCGCCCATCGCTGGATCTCTCTGGCTTCGAGAAGCCCAAGCCTGCCGAGAAGATCAACGAAGACGAAGCCTTCCTGAATCAACTGCGCGCACGCCTGACACGCACCCAAGACGGTGAAGCCGCTGAGTTGCGTGCACGTGCGCTGCAGATAGAGGCCAAGGGCTACCAGGGCGTTGCTGCCCAAGCCGAGCAGTACATCCAGGTCCTCGAAGCGATTGAGCGCCAGAAGGAGAAAGACAAGGCATTCGATTCGTTTGAAAAGGAAGAGGCCGCCTCGCGCAAGATCACTGAAGGCCTGATCGGCAGCAACCGCCAACGGATTGATGCCCTGCAGTTGCAGCGCCAGATGCTGGACATGACCGATGCAGAAAAGGCTGCCCTGCAAGCCCGCACCGATCTGGAAAAGGCCGCTGCTGCTGCTCGCAAGGAAGCCAACCAGATTGAGGATCCAGGCCTGCGGGCACAAACGATAGAGGCCATCAACGACGCACTGGCTCGGCAGTTGCCCATTTTGGAAGACCTGGTGCGGGCGAACGCCGAGTACCAGCGCAGCTTTGAATACGGCGCCAAATCAGCCCTCAGAAGTTATATCGATGAGGCAAGCAATGCAGCCAAGCAGGTGCAGCAAGTCACGGCCAATGCATTCAAGGGGATGGAGACGGCACTGACCCAGTTCGTCATGACCGGCAAGCTGGACTTCAAATCGCTGGCCGATTCCATCATTTCTGACTTGGTGCGCATCCAGATCCAGCGATCCATCACCTTGCCGCTGGCCAATGCCATGGCCGGGCTGGATTTGGGCTCGATGTGGGGCAGCCTGTTCCCTTCGGCCCAAGGCAATGTGTTCGAAGGCCCAGCCTTATCGGCCTACCGCAACACGGTGGTCGATCGCCCGACGCTGTTTCCGTTTGCCCAGGGTGCTGGCTTTGCGAGCGTTCCTCGCATCGGCCTCATGGGAGAAAAACCCGGCAGCCCAGGCGAGGCCATCATGCCGCTCACGCGCATGCGCGATGGTGATCTGGGCGTGAAAGTCCATGGCGGTGGCAGCACGGTGATTGTCAACGTCATCGAGGCCGCTGGCAAAGGCGGTCAGCAACAGCAGCGCACCGACAGCAACGGCAACCAGGTGATCGACGTCTGGGTCGAGCAGATCACGGCCAAGGTCTGGGGCGATGTGGCGCGCGGAGCCGGTCCTGGCCCGGGCGTGCTGGCCAACACCTATGGCCTGAACCGCGTCGCAGGCGCGTACTGATTCGGAGACAAATATGGCCACCTGGCCCACAACTTTGCCTCGGCCCTTGGTCGCGGGCTACGCGATCGCGTCCGTGGATGCCACCGTTCGCACCGACATGGAGGCTGGAACGCCCCGTGTGCGTCGCCGCAGTGCTGCGCGCAATGACCAAGTGAGTGCGTCCTGGCGTTTCTCCGATGCCCAAATGGCCGCGTTTCGCGCTTGGTTCGATGGCGACTGTGCCAATGGAGCCAGTTGGTTCACGGTCGACCTGAACACCGGGGACGCCGGATTGCGCTCGGTCCAGGCCCGCTTCGTCGGCCCCTGGCAATCTGAGATGCAGCCTGGCCCGCGTTGGCAGGTGAGCTCCAAACTGGAGGTGCGGTGATGCCAGATGACACTTTGAGTCTGGCGATCAAGGAGGCTTACGCCAGTGCGCCATCGAACCTGGTGATTCACCACACGCTGGAGATCTGGCATCCAAACTTCACTACGCCGATCCGGGTCGTGCGTGATCACGTAGATCTCACAGCCAAGCTGGAGTCCAGTGCGCCGCGCAACGCAGGTCAGTACGTCACCTTTGTGGGCTACGCCTTTGATGTGGTGCCGCCCGAGGTTACGCACACCGCCGTGCCGCAATGCGTGATCGAGATCGACAACGTCAGCCGCGACATCCTGGCCAACGTGGAGGCGTCTATGAACGGACAGCCTGGTAGCAGCGAGTTGATCACCGTGACCTACCGGGCATTCCTGTCCTCAGATCTCACGGCTCCGCAGAACAACCCGCCGCTGACCCTGACCGTGATGTCGATTTCCGCCACCGTGTTCCGGGTGCGTGCCACCTGTGGGTTTCCGAACCTCGCCAACAGGCGGTTTCCTGGCCTGGACTACACGGCCGAAGTATTTCCTGGACTGATTGCGCAATGAACCCTTCAAACCATGGTGACAGCACACCGCACTGGGCCAGCCAGTACATCGGCCTGCCCTGGGTGGCGGGCAGCAGCGACTGCTGGTCGTTTGCACGTCGTGTCTGGCGTGAACGATTCGGCTGGGATGTGGCGGCCATTGATGTGGATGCGACCAGTCGCTTGGCCTCGCTGCGTGCATTTGACGATCATCCGGAATACGGCCATTGGCACAGCGTGAGCGAGCCACGTGAAGGCGATGCCTGCCTGATGGGCAAGTCCGAACGCCCCAGCCACATTGGCATCTACCTGCAGGCCAATGGGGGTGGTGTGCTGCATTCCCTGGAAACCGCCGGTGTGGTTTTCACCCCGGTGGCTGCATTGCCCAGCGTGGGCTTGAGGGTGCTGTCATGGCATCGACGGCGCTGACTTTCCACAGCCAGCCGTTCGCCCACAGCATCACCGTCCGCAATCCGTTCCATCCGCACCAGGACCGCCAGATCACGGCGATCCCGGGGCCAGTGCCCCTGCGTGCGCTGGTGCCTGAGATGGATCAGCCCATCCTGGTGCTGCGCAACGGCGAAGCGCAATTGCGGGCCACGTGGGACCAGCCGGTTCGCTGCGGGGACCTGATCGCCATCATCGTGCTGCCGCAAGGCGGTGGCGGTGGTGGGTCAAACCCCCTGCGTATGGTGCTGATGCTGGCGGTGATGGTGTACGCGCCGATGCTGGCCAGCAACCTGGCCTGGGCAGGGGTGTCTGCGGGCAGCATTGGCTCGGTGGCGGCCTTCGACGCCTTCGTCTCGGTGGCCACCGCCGGCATCACCATGGCGGGCATGGCGCTGGTCAATGCAGTCATTCCGCCACCCAAGCCCACCACCGCCCAGCAAGCAGCAAGCCTGGCCGCCCCGTCGCCCACTTACAACCTGCAGGCGCAGGGCAACATGGCCCGGCTGGACCAAGCCATTCCGGTGCAGTACGGACGGGTCTGCGCCTACCCGGACTTCGCCGCGCAGCCCTATGTGGAATACGCGGGCAACGAGCAGTACCTGTACCAGCTGTTATGCCTGGGCATGGGTGAGTACGAGATTGAAGCGGTTCGGATTGAGGACACGCCGGTCGCGAACTTTGCCGAGATCGACTATGAGGTGATTCCACCCGGTGGCGCGATCACCAAGTTCCCGACCAATGTGGTCAGTTCGGTAGAAGTCTCTGGCCAGGAGCTGGCTGGCAGCATCGCCGCCACCTACACCCAGTCCGGCACGACGATCACGGTCACGCTGAATGCTCATGGGTATGCCGTGGGCCGGGTGCTGTACCTGGATGTCACGTCTGGAACTTCAGTCGATGGCGCTTACACCATTGCCACGGTGCCCAGTGCAAACACCTTCACGGTGACGGCTGCCAGCAGTCTCTCGACCAGCGGAAATGTCACCCTGCAGCACTACATCGGCGGTTTCGTGGCCAATGCCGCTGGCACCCAGGCCAACACCCTAGGGCTGGACTTCATCCTTTCGCGCGGTCTGTATGAGGCACAAAACGATGGCAGTCTGAGGGAGCTGAGCCTGTCGGTCGCCATCGAGGCCCGCACACTGAATGACCAAGGCGTGGCCACGGGCAACTGGGTGTTGTTGGGCAACAAGACCTATACCGCCAAGACCACCACGCCGCAGCGAAATTCCGAGCGTTTCATGGTCACCGGTGGCCGCTACGAAGTGCGTGTGCGACGCCTGGATACCAAGCAGACCGACACCCGCTTTGGCCATGAAATCCTCTGGGGTGGGCTGCGGGCCTACCTTCCCGAGACGCGGACCTTTGGCAGTGTGACCTTGATTGCGATGCGCATGCGCGCGTCCAACAACCTCTCGGCTCAGGCTTCGCGCAAGATCAACGTGGTCTGCACCCGCAAGCTGCCGGTGTGGAATGGCAGCAGTTGGTCATCGCCCGTGGCCACGCGCAGCATTGCCTGGGCGCTGGCCGATGCCTGTCGCAACACCACTTACGGGGCCAAGTTGCCCGATGCGCGCTTGGATCTGGCCGGGTTGAAAGCGCTCGATGCGCTGTGGGCCAGCCGGGGCGACGAGTTCAATGCCCGCTTTGATTCGGCGCTGAACTTTTGGGAGGCGATCACCAAGATCGCGCAGGCGGGGCGAGCCAAGCCGTACATGCTCGGCGGCATCATCCGGTTTACCCGTGATGGCGCGCAGAGCCTGCCGGTGGCCATGTTCTCGATGCGCAACATTGTGCGGGGCAGCTTCGGCGTGGAGTACCTGCTGCCGTCGGACGACATGGCCGATGCGGTGGAGGTGAGCTACTGGGACGCCGAGGTCTGGGCCACACGCCGTGTGACAGCCAAACTCACTGGCAGCACAGCCGCCAAACCCGCCCGAATCGAGCTCTTCGGTGTGACCAGTCGCCAGCAGGCCTACCGTGAAGGGTTGTACCAGGCGGCCAGCAACCGATACCGCCGCCGATTGGTGAAATTCACCACCGAGATGGAAGGCTTCATACCGGCGTTTGGCGACCTTATCGCCATCCAGCACGACATGCCGGCCTGGGGCCAGTTCGCCGAATGCACGGCGTGGAATGCGGCGAGTCGGACGCTGACCGTGTCAGAACCCATGACATGGAGCACGGGCACCCACTATGTGGGCCTGCGCACTAGGGCGGGTGGGGTGGATGGGCCGTATGCAGTGACACGGGGTGCGACCGACAACGAACTGGTGTTCGCCGTGGCGCCCACGCTGCTTCCCTACACGGGCGCCGACTACGATCGCACCCACGTAGCGTTTGGCTGGGGCGAGACCTGGCGGCAGTTGGCCAAGGTGATTGCCGTGCGCCCGCGCGGTCTGCACCAGGTCGAAATCGAGGCGATCAATGAGGATCCGTCGGTTCACAGCGCCGATCAGGGTGTGACGGCCCCAGCGGTGGTGACCAGTCAGTTGACCACGCTCTACACCACGCCGCTGATCGCGGATCTCACGCTGCGTTCCAGCACCACGGACAACAGCAAGGCCTTGTTGACCTGGACGCCAGCTCCTGGCGCTGAGACCTACCAGATCGAGATGGCCGCAGGCAGCAACCCGTATGCGGCCAACCTGGTCTGGACGCGGGTGGGTGAGACCAGTGCCAACAACTTCGCAGTCACGGCGCTCTATGGCGCGCAAACCCTGATCCGGGTGCGTGGCGTGGGTCTGACCGCTGGTCCGTGGGTGGCGCTCTTCTACGGCAGCAGTGCCGACTACATGTGGGTCAGTGATTCGCAGGCGATGTGGCAGGCCAATGCGGCATCGCTCATGTGGCGCTACTGACCGATCACGCAAACAAGTAACAGGAGTTCAGCAATGAGCGCCCCCAAGTACGACATTCCACTGGCGCAAGGCGAAACCTTTTACACGGCGCTCACGCTCGACGAGGGCGGGGCGGTGATGGACCTGACGGGCTATGTCTTTGAAGGCCAGATCCGTGGCACGCCGGAAGACCCCACCGTACTGGCGAGTTTTGGTTTTGATGAAAGTCGTCTGGCCAGTGGCACGGTGGCCATCACCTTGCCCGCTTCAGTCACCAGTGCATTGCCGGTGCGGGCCTGTGTGTACGACCTCTTCATGACCAGTCCCGCAGGGATTCGCACCCAGCTGCTCAGAGGCAATGTGCTGGTGGCCATGCGCGTGACGCGCAATTGACGGGTGACCCATGGCCATCCGCATCTCCATCACCACGCCGCGCCAGCCCGGCGTCACGGTGCAAGCCGACACCCAAACCGTGCGGGTGCAGCCACAAGGCCTGCGCACCGTGCTCACCAACATCGGTGTGCCAGGTCCCACCGGCCCCAAAGGTGAGAAAGGCGATCAAGGCGTGCTCGACCCCGATGCCGTCATAAACGCCGGCTACTTCTGACTCGGCAGTTCTAAACATTAAGGAGCACCAACATGCCCCAAACCATCCAGATCAAACGCTCGACCACCACCGCCACACCGCCGTCCCTGGCGGCAGGCGAATTGGCCTGGTCGGAAACCTCCAAGAACCTCTTCATCGGTGAGAGTGGGAACGCCATCACCGCCATCGCCGGTGCAGGTACCTTTGCCAAGAAGGCAGACAGCCTAGCCATCTCCGGCGACGTGTCTGGCACCGGAACCGTGTCTGCCGGAGTCGCGGTGGCTTTGCCTGCAACCGGTGTCACCGCTGGCAGTTACGGCAGCGCCACCCAGGTCGGCCAGTTCACGGTCGATGCCAAGGGGCGATTGACGGCGGCGGCCAATATGTCCATCACCCCGGCTTGGACCTCGATCACAGGCAAGCCAACCACACTCAGTGGCTACGGCATCACCGATGCCTTGGGCCTGACCACTGCTGCACCCAGTTCGCTGGCGGCCAGTGCAACAGCCGGCACCGCTACCACCGCCGCACGCGCCGACCACGTTCATGCCTTGCCCACGCCAGCAGCGATCGGCGCCATTGCCACCTCGGCCATTGGTGCGGCCAACGGTGTGGCGGGTCTGGGTGCAGACGGCAAGGTGCCAACCTCGCAGTTGCCGGCGGTGGCCATTGGTGGCATGAATTACCAGGGCACCTGGAACGCCAGCACCAACACGCCCACTATCCCTACTGCGTCCAGCAGCAACAAGGGCTTCTATTACAAGGTGGCCACCGCAGGCGCCACCAACGTCAGCGGCATCACCGACTGGCAGGTGGGGGACTGGATCGTCAGCAACGGCGCGGCCTGGGACAAGATCGACAACACCGACTCGGTCTCCAGCGTCAACGGTGCCACAGGTGCCGTGACCATCACCACCATCACGGGCAATGCGGGTACCGCCACCAAGCTCCTGACGGCTCGAACCATCGCCATGACGGGCGATGTGAGTTGGACGTCCGCCGCCTTTGATGGCTCGGCCAACGTCACGGGTTCTGCCACCTTGGCCAGCACTGGTGTGACGGCGGCCAGTTACGGCGCTGGCGCCTTGATTCCGACCTTCACGGTGGACGCCAAGGGCCGACTCACCGTTGCCGGCACCACGACCAACACCCCGGCGTGGAGCAGTGTCACTGGCAAACCCACCACCTTGGCAGGCTTTGGTATCACGGATGCACTGTCGACCAGCGCAGTGATTGATGGCGGTAGTTTCTGACGGGGCAGGGCGATGCCGCAAACCATCAAGGTCAAACAAACCGCTGTGTCTGGCCGAGTGCCGACCACGGCGCAATTGCAACTGGGCGAGCTGGCCATCAATACCTATGACGGCCGCCTGTTCCTCAAACAAAACCTCAATGGCGTCGAGACCATGCTGATGCTTGAAGCGCGCGCGGTGCTCGGCCCCGATACCCCCATGTGGAGTCTCAACACCTCCACCCTGATGTGGAGACAGTAAATGCCCGCTTTACCCGCCAGTTCATCCTTCACGGGCTCCACCGTTACCGAAGCCCAGTTCAAGCAAGCCATTACCGATCAGCGTGAATTCCTGGCCTCACTGCTGGGTGCCGATGGTGCGATTGCCACTGCCTTGGCCACCATGGGCGCCTTGGTCAGTGGCGTGCTCACCAAGACCGCTGCCTACACCGTTGTGACGGCCGATCGAGGTCGATTGATCGACTGCAGTGGCACCTGGACGCTGAGCCTTTCTGCCTCCGCCAGTCTGGGTTCAGGGTTCGCCTTTGCCGTATGCAATTCCGGTTCAGGAACGATCACCATTGATCCGTATGCCAGCGAGACCATCGACGGCAGCATCACGATCACGCTCGCACCGGGCATCTCGTGTCTGTGCGTCAGCACCGGCACCACCTGGCGCATCTTTGGCAAGACGCCGATCGTGGAGCCGACCACGCTGTTTGAAGCTGCGGCCGCGACGCTGACCACGGCCGGGACGGTCAACACGCCGATCGGCATCACTGGGAGTCATCCCAGTACAGCCTGGACACAACGGGGTGTGCATACCTTCAACGGTAAAAGTGGCTCCGTAGTCAACCTGTATGCCAAGACGCAAGTCGGCCGTTACTTCTATGGCAAGGGCACCAATTACTGCTACGGCTACGCCCGCGTGCTGGTCAATGGAGTCGAGAAGGTGGCAGTGTCCACCAACAGCACGACGTACGTTTCCAACTACCTGTACTCAGCGCCTGTTGCGGTCACGCTCAACACTGGGGATGTGATCGAACTGCAGACTCGATCGCAGTACGCGCCTTACTACAACAACTCGGGCGGCATGGAAATCCGCATCGCCGAAAGCGCGGGAATTGGCTCGCTACTGTTCCTGCGTACGGCTTGATTCCAAATGATCTAACGAATACCAGGAGCACACCATGCGCAACTACATCCGCATCGCGCCCGACAGCGGCCTGATCACCGACTGCTATCGCTATCCCGACGACCAGCTCGTCACCGAATCCGACTTGCTCGAAACGCCCACCGACGTAATGGACGAATTGAGCAACTGCCCTGAGGGCCAAGCCTTGTATTACATCGACGGCCAGGTGGTGATGCGGGCCGCACCAGCCCCCAATCCCTCTGAAACCATCCCTGCCGTAGAGGTATGACATGACTGACAACCTGACCATCAACAAGAAAGCCCAGTGCAGCACCGTTGGACCGGCTGCCTTTCCCTCCGACTCTTCGTCCCCCGATGAAAAAGTGAGCCTGGTCGCCAACACCTGGATCAAGCAAATGCATTTCAGGAAGGCCGGCGACCGCAACTGCGGCCACAAGCACGCTTTCGATCACCAGACATTGCTGGCCAAGGGACGCTTCCGTGTGCGTGTGGAAGACCGGTTGGCCGAGTTCGCAGCGCCTACCATCGTGTTTGTCGCCGCCGGCAAGGAACACCTGATCGAGGCCTTGGAGGATGACTCTGTGGCGTACTGCATCCACGCCGTTCGCAATGGCACCAAGGTCGAGGACATCATGAACCCGGACGACATTCCCGAAGGCAAGTGGTTCGGCGACGAGACGCACCCGCTGGTTGCCGGCGCCAAGTCGGAGCGCTACTTCCGGATTACACCGGTGCCGATGGACACCGTCTGATGCGCTTTGATCGTCACCCCGAGTTCATCAGCGAGGCCGAGCGGCAAGAACTGGTGCGCTGGTTTGACGCCAATGTACAGCCCGGCGGTTTGCTCAAGCCGGGTCTGAGCCGTGGACGTTGGGGTTATGGTGAGCGCCTGACCACCCGCCAGCAGACGTCCTTTGCCATCCCCGATGAGGCACGTCAGATCTTTGAGCGGGTGCGTGCGCTGTATCACTGGCCAGATGGATCCCGACCGGAGCCAACCGCACAAGGCGATGGCGTCATCCTGGTGGCAACGCTGCCCGGTGGCGATACCTATGCCCACCGTGACCCAACGCCCTTGGAAGGCTTTGATGTCATCCGGCTCAACGTCCTGATCCGGCAGGCCGACGTCGGTGGCGAGTTGTGGCTCAAAGATGAGCGCGGTCAGAACACCCACTGGCCCATCGAGGAGCGTGAATTGCACGCCTACGCGGCCAGTGCCCATATCCACGCGGTGACCACCGCGCAGGGGCTGCGACCGCGTTACATCCTGCTGCTTTCCATGTGCTGCCCGACGGGCCTGTGGGACGCCCACCGCATTCCCCTGAAAACCTGACTATCCCCTCAACAACACCGCGCCCGCTTGGTTACACGCCAGTGCGGGCGTTTTGCTTTGGAGACCACCGATGTCTGAAACTGAAACCAGCGAGGCCGCCATCACCCTGCGCCCCGAAGACCTGGACGACCTGCTCACCCGCGCCGCCGAACGCGGAGCCGAGCGTTGCCTGGCTCACCTCGGCCTGGAAAACGGCCACGCCGCGCGCGACATCCGCGAACTGCGCGACCTGCTCGAAGCCTGGCGCGAGGCCCGCCACACCGCCTGGCAAACCATCATCAAGGTGGCCACCACTGGGCTGCTGGCCGTCATCCTGGTCGGTGCGGCCATCAAATTGAAGCTCATGGGAGGCACGCAATGAAGCCCGTGAATATGCCCACTCCCAGTCTGCTGACCAACTGGCCGCGCGTGCTGCGCCAGGCCTGGAGCATCCGTTTCTCGCTGCTGGCCGCGTGCTTCACGGCGGCCGAGGTGGTGTTGCCTTTCTTGGGCGACGTCCTGCCCCGGGGCCTGTTCGTGCTGCTGGCCTTTGCCGCCAGTCTGGGTGCCACCGTGGCGCGCCTGGTGGCCCAGCCCAAGATGCATGAGGTACAGCCATGAGGCGCCCCCGCACCGCCGTGGCCGCGCTGGGCCTGTCGGCCGCCGCCCTGGTGGGCCTGGTGCTGCACGAGGGCTACAGCGACCGCGCCATCATTCCGGTCAAGGGCGATGTGCCCACGCTCGGCTTTGGCAGCACCACCCGTGCTGACGGCTCGCCCGTGCGCCTGGGCGACACCACCACGCCGCCCCAGGCCTTGGCCCGGGCGCTGCGCGATGTCCAGCAGTTCGAAGGTGCCCTCAAAACCTGCGTCACGGTTCCGCTGGCCCAGCACGAGTACGACGCCTACGTCAGCTTTGCCTACAACGTGGGCCCGCGCGCGTTCTGCCAGTCCACCCTCGTCAAAAAGCTCAACAGCCAGGACTACCCCGGTGCGTGCCAAGAGCTGCTGCGTTGGCGCTTCTTTCAGGGCAAGGACTGTGCGCTGCCCACCAATGCACGCCTCTGCGGTGGCTTGGCCAAGCGCCGCGAGGCCGAATACCGGCAGTGCATCGGGGAAGCGCCGTGAGCCTGATCTCGTGGCCAAACCGGCTGCTGGCCCTGGCGGTGCTTGGCATCGCTCTGTTCGGCTTCGGCTGGCTAAAGGGCGCGAGTTACGTTCATGCCCAGTGGGACGCCGCCACAGTCGCACAGCAGCAGGCTCAGGCCCAAGCGCAAACCCGGCAGGCGCAAGCCACCGTCCAAGTCGTCACCCAGTACGTCGACCGCATCCAGGTCGTCCGAGAAAAGGGCGACACCCTCATCCAGGAGGTACCCGTTTATGTCCCCGTTCAAGCCGATGTTGCTTGCACTGTCCACCGTGGCTTTGTCAGCCTGCACGACGCTGCCGCCGCCGGTGAGTTGCCCACAGCCCCCGGAGATGCTGATGCGCCCGCCGAAGGACTTGCGCTCTCTGCCGTTGCCGCTACCGTCGTCACCAACTACCAAACCTGCATTGAAAACGCCGAGCAACTGAAAGCCCTGCAGGACTGGATCCGCCAGACGCGCTAGCGAGCGGGCCAATTTCGGCAGCGCAGCGCCGCTGAATCCCCCCAGAAGACCCCGTCTTCATCATCTGCCAACCCCGGCAGGTGGTGGAGGCGGGGTCTTTTGTCGTTGGTGGCGCGCAACTGTGCTGGATTGACTTGGCTTTGTTCGCAAACAGCGCCTTCATCGGAGCATGCAGAACAAAAACGACCGCTCCACGCCAACACCGGCCACCACGCTCAGTGCGTCCCAGGTCGCTGATCGCATGGGCCTGACCACACGGCAACTGCAAGACCTTCGGCTGCGGGGCATTGGCCCGCCCATCGTGCAGCGGGGCTTGTCGATTCACTACCTGCCGGCCGATGTGCAAGACATCGAGCGGCACGAGGCCGCGATGCTGATCGAGCAGGTGCTGGCCAGTGAACGACCTTTGACCTTGCTGCGGGCGATGGCGGATCATGCCGGTTTCAAGCTCTCGCCCATCCTGCAACAGGTCTCTGTGGCCACTTCATCGCCGACACCGGCGCCGCTGCCGCCGCCAAACGAGCCACCACCTGCCACGCCACCCGTGCTGGCCGTCATCAGCAGTGACGAAGCCACCCCACTCAGCACTGAGTCCTCAGCACCCAGCACGCTCTCTTGGTACCTGGTCCACACCAAACCCCGCCAAGAAGACATCGCCCTGGCCAACCTGGAACGTCAGGGCTACGAGTGTTACCGGCCCCAGATGCGCATCGAGCGAATCCGGCGGCGCAAGGCAGAGGTCGCCACCGAGCCCATGTTCCCGCGCTACCTATTCATCCGGCTGGACAGCAGCGACCAAGGCAAAAGCTGGTCACCGATCCGCTCCACCCTGGGGGTGAGCCAGCTGGTGCATTTCGGAGCTAGAGCGGCCAAAGTGGATGACAACCTGGTCGATCTGCTGCGCCAGCGGGAGCGGACCCTGCCCACCGAAGCCATGTTCCACAGCGGCGATTCGGTGGTCATCACCGACGGCCCATTCGCCGGCATTGAGGCGATCTACCAGACGGCAGACGCCGAGCGCCGCGCCTTCATCCTGCTCGAAATCCTCGCCAAACCCGTGTCCATGCAGATCGATGCCGGGCGGCTGCGCAAGGCCGGGTAGCCCAAAGCTTGACCCAAGCGCTGCACTCTATGTAAACATCTCAGACATTCGTGCCATTCACGACCCTGTTTCGCAGGGTCGTGTCGCTTCTTCTGGCTTTTGACATCATCTATCTGAGAAAATCCCACAATATGGGAAACAACATAACAATCTCCGTCGTTACAGCGACATGGAACTGCGCCAGTACACTTCCAGACTGTTTGGCATCGGTGGCGCGGCAAAGCTACGCCCATCGCGAACACGTGATCGTCGACGGCGCCAGCACCGACGGAACCATCGATGTCATTAACCAGCACATCGACCAAATCGCCACGTTCAAAAGCGAGCGTGACAAGGGCATTTACGACGCCCTGAATAAAGGCATCCAACTGGCCACTGGTGATGTGGTGGGGTTCCTGCATGCGGACGATTTGTACACCTCAGACGATGTGCTTTCCAAGATCGCCCAGGCCTTCGAGGACCCTACAGTCTGCGCTGTATACGGCGACCTGGAATATGTCAGCCAGCAAGACACGTCGAAGGTGATTCGCCGCTGGCAAAGCAAGCCGTTCAACCGGCGGGATCTCGGCTGGGGCTGGATGCCCGCCCATCCGACGCTGTATGTGCGGCGCGACTGGTATTCGAAGATCGGTGGGTTTGACATCAGCTACCGGATCGCCGCCGACTACCTCAGCATCTTGAAGTTCTTCACCCATCCGCAGTTCAAAACTGTGTACATCCCCGACGTGCTGGTCACCATGCGACTGGGCGGCGCCAGCAACAAGTCCATCAAAGCCATCATCAAGAAGTCCAAAGAGGACTGGCGTGCCCTGCGCAGCTGTGAATTCAGCGTGCCTGGCGCCCTGCGTGCCATCGCCTGGAAGAACCTGAGCAAGCTCTCACAGTTCGCCTGATTTCAGGCTGCCCCCAGCCGGGGCAATACCACGCGCACGTTTTCGTGGATGCGTTCGTCAGTAGAGGCCTGCGCCACAGGCACCCACATCCACGTTTGGTGCTGAAGCTCCTGACCACTTGGGGGCTGCACCGTTTGGGCCTCGTCCTGTGTCAAGTGCAGCACATGCGGCAAATTCACGTAGTGGGTGGAAACGCCCGGGTCGAAGGCGCTGTCCGGGTAAAAGTGGTCCCAGGCGCCCAAGAGTTGAGCACGACCCAACCAGTCGAGATTCAACCCAATTTCTTCCCGCGCCACCCGTCGTAAAGCAGTCGGCAACGGTTCGTTCTTGCGAATCCGGCCTCCAGGCGTAAACCACCAGCCTTGTGCGGGTCGGTTATTGCGCAAGCCCAAGAGCAGTTCCCGCCCTTGATTGCCCGGCCGGGTAATCATCAAATCAATCGAGACCAAGGGTAGTGCCGCGCACGCGCTGCTGAAAACTTCCTCACTGAGCCACTGACTGGCCTGGCCATCCGCTTCTGTTTTTCTCATCGAAAACCATTCATACATCCATCTCGAGACAGGATACCGGATCACCCCTCGATGCAATGCTGGCCACCGCCGCTTTCTTCGCCTTATCGCCTTCTTTCTGCGCCGAACGCCTTGATACGTCTTGGCCTTCGAAGCAAACATGGCTCAAACGAACGAGCGCAGAAAGAACATGGCCACAGCATCCGACCCCACCCCAGAGCCACCGACAACCCAAGGTTCAACTCCGGCCTTCCGCGCCGCCCAGTACGTGCGCATGTCCACCGAGCATCAGCAGTACTCCACGCACAACCAGGCCGACAAGATCCAAGAATACGCCGACCGGCGCAACATTCAGATCGTCCGCACCTATGCCGACGAAGGCAAAAGCGGCCTGTCCATCGACGGTCGCGCCTCGCTCCAGCGCCTGATCGCCGATGTCGAGTCCGGCAACACCGACTTCAACCTGATCCTGGTCTACGACGTCAGTCGCTGGGGGCGATTTCAGGACGCGGATGAGTCGGCGTATTACGAGTACATCTGCAAGCGCAAAGGCATCGCAGTCGCCTACGTCGCCGAGCAGTTCGAAAACGACGGCTCGCCCGTTTCAACCATCGTCAAAGGCGTCAAGCGCGCCATGGCGGGTGAATACAGCCGCGAACTCTCGGCCAAGGTCTTCGCCGGCCAGTGCCGCTTGATCGAGATGGGCTTTCGCCAGGGCGGCCCGGCAGGCTTTGGCCTGCGCCGGGTGCTCATCGACCAGTCTGGCCAGGTCAAAGGCGAACTCAAGCGCGGCGAGCACAAAAGCCTGCAGACCGACCGGGTGATCCTGATGCCCGGGCCCGATTCAGAAGTCGCCACCGTCAACCAGATCTACCGCTGGCTGGTGGAGGGCGACTTGCCATTGGCTGAGATTGTCAAGCGCCTGAACGACCAGCCCATTTACACCGACCAGGACCGCCCCTGGACCTACAGCACCGTGCGCCAGGTGCTGACCAACGAGAAATACATCGGCAACAACGTCTACAACCGCCACTCCTTCAAGCTCAAGAAGAAGCATGTTGATAACCCGCCCGAGATGTGGATCCGCAAGGAAGGCGCGTTTGACGGCATCGTGCCGGTGGCCACCTTCATGGCCGCGCAGGAAATCCTGGCCGAACGCAGCAAGAAGCTGACCGATGCCGAACTGCTCGACCACCTCAAGGCCCTGTACGCCGAATGCGGTCGCCTGTCGGGTTTCATCATCGACCAGGCCCCGGCGCTGCCCAGTGCGGCCACCTACATCCAGCGCTTTGGCAGCCTGACCCGGGCGTATGAGCTGGTGGGCTACCACTGCCCGCGCAGCACCGAGTTCCTGGAGATCAACCGGCGCCTGCGTCAACTCCACCCGGAAATCGTCAGCCGCACTGAGCACACCATCGCCGAACTCGGCGGCCAGATCCGGCGCGACCCCAAGACTGATCTGCTCACCCTCAACGACGAACTGGTCATCAGCCTGGTGTTGGCCCGCTGCCAGACAGCGGCCAACGGCCACCAGCGCTGGCGCATCCGGTTTGACCCAGCCAAGTTCGATCCCGACATCACCGTCGCTATCCGGCTGGACGCCGCCAACGCGAGCGAGCTGGACTATTACCTGCTGCCCCGGCTGGACCTGCCCGATCAGGAAATCCGCGTCAGCAACAAAAACAGCGCCGACTTCGAGTGCTTTCGCTTTGACGACCTGAACTTCTTCTACGGCATGTCGGAGCGGGAGCGCCTGCAGCGCCGTGTCTGAACCCAGCCCCAAAAAACCAACCCACACCACCCAGAAAGGAAACCCACCCATGAACCCGATATCACCCAAATCACCACAGAACAGGAGGCCCTCATGATGACCGGCACCCCCGACACCGTCACGCTCGTTCCCATCAACCGGATCGAGATCCTTAACTCCCGCGACCGCAACATGAAGGTCTTTGAGGAGATCGTGGACAACATCCGCGCCATCGGCCTCAAAAAACCCATCACCGTGGCCGAACGCCCGGGCGACGATGGCGAGCCGCGCTACGTGCTGGTCTGCGGTGAGGGCCGTCTCAACGCCTTCCGCATCCTGGGCGAAACCCACATCCCGGCCCTGGTGGTGGATGTGACCGATGAAGACGCCTTCATCATGAGCCTGGCCGAAAACATTGCCCGGCGCGGCTACCGGCCACTGGAGATCCTGGCAGACATCGAGGTGCTGCGCAAACGCGGCTACAGCGCCGAAATCATCATCCAGAAAACTGGCCTCTCACCCAAGTACGTCAAAGACATCGTCTTCCTGCTCGACCAGGGGGAAGAACGCCTGATTGAAGGTGTGCAGCGCGGCACCATCCCGCTGACCACCGCCCTGGAAATCGCCCGCGCCAACGAAAACGCTACCGAGGGCGACGGACAGGCTAACCTGGGCGACTTGCTGCAAGAGGCCTACGAAAACGGCCAGCTCAAGGGCCGCCAGATCATCGAAGCCAAGCGCCTGATCGAAAAGCGCATGGAGCATGGCCCGGCATCCCCCAACCGCGACCAGATCAAACCACCCACCTCCAGCTACAGCCTGGTGCGCACCTACCAGCGCGAGGTGGAGCGCCAGCGCAAGATGGTCCTCAAAGCCGAGCACGCCCACCAACGTCTGTTGCTGGTGGTGCAGGGCCTCAAAAAACTGTTCGCCGACGAGCACTTTGTGAACCTGCTGCGCGCCGAAGGGCTGGACACCCTGCCCAAGTACCTGGCCGAGCGCATCAACACCCTGGGCAGCGCCAGCACACCCGACCACCCCGAACCCGAAGGAGCCACCCTGTGAACACCGCACGCCAAGCCAACCACCACGCCCCGCACAGTAACCTCACTGAGATGTACCCCGGCATTTACCGCCCAGGCAACGTCGGTGATGGCGACGACGCCCCCCACCTGCTGAACCTACCAACAGGCCCCCTCAACACCCTGCTGGGCTTCGAACTGGAGACCTACCAGATCCCGCTGGACCAGCTGCTGCCCAGCAAAAAGGTGCCCGACGGGGTGATGAGCACCCGCAAGTACAAGCAGATCGTCTCCAGCATCAACGAAGTGGGTCTGATCGAGCCGCTGTCCGTCATCCAGCCCGACCGCAAAAAGCCTGAGTACCTGGTGCTGGACGGCCACCTGCGGGTGCTGGCCCTGAAGGAACTGGGCATGAGCGTTGGCCCCTGCCTGTTCGCCAAGGACGACGAAACCTTCAGCTATAACCATCACATCAATAGGTTGTCGACCATCGCCGAGCACTACATGATCCGCCGCGCCATCGACCGGGGCGTGAGCAAGGAGAGGTTGGCCCGGGCGTTCAACGTCAACTTGAGCTCCATCAACCGGCGCATCAACCTGCTCGAAGGCATTTGCCCCGAAGCCATCACCCTGCTGCAAGACAAGCAGTTCACCCCAGACGTGACCCGCATCCTGCGCAACATGAAGGCTGCCCGCCAGGTGGAGGCGGTGGAGCTGATGATTGCCAGCAACACCATCACCGTGGCGCATGCCGAGGCTCTGCTCAAAGCCACGCCGCCGGAGCAGCGCACTGATGTGAAGCCCGCCGAGCGGGAAAAGAAAACCGCGCCCATCGAGCAGATCGAGAAGCTGGAAAAAGAGATGAACCAAGTACAGGAAAAGTACCAGGAGGCCGAAAGCTCCTACGGCTCTGACCTGCTCAACCTGGTGGTGGCCAAGGGCTATCTGACCAAGCTGCTGGCCAACGGGGCCGTCAAGAGCTACATCGGCCGCCACGAACCCGAAATCCTGACCCACCTGGAGTTGGTGGTGAACACCGTCAGCATGGAAGAGGCCGTGCAACAGCAGCAGGCCGAGACCGCCGAAGCGACCCAGGAGGTGGCAACCCCGGGGCTCTGACACGGGGCACCGGCCCGGTGCAGCCCCAGTCTGTTCTTGATTCGAAAATTAATTCCGTTCAGCTCTCGAACGGAAGGCGGTTCTGCGGTAGACTTGTTCGACTTCTTACGGAAGTGCGTTACACCTTACTTTTTGCCCCCCAGACCGCGCCAGCCGATCGTGACACGGCATGGCGGTAGCGTGCCCGAAGCCCATTTAGTCCTTACGACAACTCAAAAAAGAGCCGCACAAACATGATCAGCCGCCAAGCCAAGATCCAAGAGGACACCCATTTCCGGATCATGCGCATCTTGCAAGACAACCCGGATCTGACCCAGCGTGAGCTGGCCGACAAGCTCGGCATGAGCGTTGGCGGGCTGAACTACTGCCTCAACGCCCTCATCGACAAGGGCTTTGTGAAGATGGCGAACTTCTCCAAAAGCAAGAACAAGTTCAAGTACGTTTACCTGCTCACGCCACAAGGCATTGCCGAAAAAGTGGCGCTGACCAGCCGGTTCCTGAAACGCAAGATGGAAGAGTACGACGCGCTGAAGGTGGAGATTGAGGCGCTGAAGGCTGAAGTGGGTGATGACCAGGCCGATTGCCAGAAAACTCAGAAAGCATGATTCAAATTACCCCCGTCATTCTCTGCGGTGGCTCTGGCACCCGCCTGTGGCCGCTGTCGCGTGCCGGCTTTCCGAAGCAGTTCCTGAGCCTCACCGGTAACGAAAGCCTCTTCCAGCAAGCCGCGCAACGCCTGGCTTCCGTCGGCACTGACGACATTCAGGTGGCCAAGCCCCTGATCGTCACTGGCGAAGAGCACCGCTTTCTGGCTTCCGAGCAACTGCGGGAAGTTGGCATCGAAATGGGCGCAGCGCTGCTGGAACCGGTGGGTCGCAACACCGCCCCAGCACTCACCCTGGCTGCGCTGGCCGCACAACAAAACGGTACCGACCCTGTTCTGGTCGTCACCCCCGCTGACCAGACGGTAGCCAACTCCGCCGCCTTCACCCTCGCCATGCAGCAAGCCGTGCGCGTGGCTGAACAGGGCAGCATCGTCATCCTGGGCATCACACCCGACCGGCCCGAAACGGGCTATGGCTACATCCAAACGTCTCCGTCATTGCGAGGCGAGGCCGAAGCAATCCATTCAGTCCAACGCTTTGTCGAAAAGCCCAACGTCGCCACAGCGCAGCAGTGCCTCGCCGAAGGCGGCTACTACTGGAACGCCGGCATGTTCGTGCTCAAAGCCTCGGTCTGGCTGCAGGCGCTCGCGCAGTTACGGCCCGATATCTACCAAGCCACAGCCGAAGCTTGGGCTAAGCGCAGCACCGACGCCAACCCCGCTACTCCATTTGTTCGCCCAGGCAAGGCCGAATTCACAGTGATCCCCAGCGAATCCATCGACTTCGCCGTCATGGAACGTTGCCCCGGCAGCCCATTTCCGATCCACATGGTGCCGCTGGACGCCGGCTGGAGCGACCTCGGCGCGTGGGACGCCGTTTGGAATGTTCTGCCCAAAGACGAAAACGGCAACGCCCATGTGGGCGACGTGCTCACCACCCACAGCCGCAACACCCTGGTGCATGCCTCCAGCCGCCTGGTCAGTCTGGTGGGAGTTGAAAACCTCATCGTGGTGGAAACACCCGACGCCGTGCTGGTGGCCGACAAGTCTCGCAGCCAAGACGTGAAGCACATCGTCGCCCAGTTGCAGAACACAAAGCGCGAAGAACACACCCTGCACCGCAAAGTGCACCGCCCCTGGGGCTGGTACGACAGCATCGACGAAGGCGGGCGCTTCAAGGTCAAGCGCATTCAGGTCAAGCCGGGTGCCAGCCTCAGCCTGCAAAAGCACCACCACCGGGCCGAGCACTGGGTCGTCGTCAAAGGCACCGCCGAAATCACCAATGGCAGTCAGGTGTTGCTGCTCACCGAAAACCAGTCCACCTACATCCCACTGGGCGAGGTGCATCGACTGGCCAACCCCGGCAGCATTCCACTCGAAATCATCGAGGTGCAGTCGGGCAGTTACTTGGGCGAGGATGACATCGTCCGGTTCGAGGACACCTACGGACGGGCGCAATCATGACCCAACATCCCAAAATCTACGTCGCTGGCCACCGGGGCATGGTGGGCTCGGCCATCGTGCGCCAGTTGCTGGTCCAGGGTCATCCTGCTGAACGCATCGTCACCCGCACCCATGCAGAACTCGACCTTACGAATCAGGCTGTGGTCAACGCATTCTTTGAAAAAGAAAAGCCCGACCAGGTCTACTTGGCTGCTGCCAAAGTCGGTGGAATCCACGCCAACAACACCTACCCGGCTGAGTTCATTTACAGCAACCTTATGGTGGAAGCCAACGTCATTGATGCGGCTTTCCGCAACGGCGTGCAAAAGCTGCTCTTTCTGGGCTCCAGCTGCATCTACCCCAAGCTGGCCTCGCAGCCCATGCGCGAAGACGCCTTGCTCACCGGCACGCTGGAACCCACCAATGAGCCCTACGCCATTGCCAAGATTGCCGGCATCAAGCTCTGCGAAAGCTACAACCGCCAGTATGGGGACAGCCACGGGGTGGACTACCGCAGCGTCATGCCCACCAACCTTTACGGCCCTGGCGACAACTACCACCCGGAAAACTCCCACGTCATCCCGGCGCTTATCCGCCGCTTTCACGAAGCCAAGGTTAACCAAGCACCCAGCGTCACCATCTGGGGCACGGGCATACCCAGGCGCGAATTCTTGTATGTGGACGACATGGCCGCCGCCTGCGTGCACGTCATGAACCTAGACAAAGCCACCTACGACCAGCACACCCAGCCCATGCTTAGCCACATCAACGTCGGCTGCGGTCTGGATATCACGATCAAGGAACTCGCCGAATTGGTTGGCAAAACCATCGGCTACCAGGGTGAGATCGTCTTCGATCCAAGCAAACCGGATGGAACTCCGCGCAAGCTGATGGATAGCTCACGACTCAACGCACTGGGCTGGCACGCCAACGTAAGCCTCGAAGAGGGGCTGTGTTTGGCATACGCGGACTTTCAAAAGAACTACACAACTCAGATTTGAGGACAAATTAATGACCAAACAACCCAAAG
>Ga0194120_10002368_pt1 | contig 32548 bp, 28 predicted proteins | sample TA2MahCa65mmetaG_FD_148642 | JGI IMG/M metagenome (GOLD analysis project Ga0194120, IMG submission 148642) | Freshwater microbial communities from Lake Tanganyika, Tanzania - TA2015019 Mahale Deep Cast 65m | ecosystem: Environmental > Aquatic > Freshwater > Lake | place: Tanzania: Lake... | reverse complement strand
AGGCGGCGCCGCCTCGGCCGGGAACAGCTTGAGCGCATCGGCACCGGCAGCGAGGCCGGCAAAGGCCTCGGTCGGCGTGAAGAAGCCGGGAACAGTGATCAGGCCGGCCTGCCGCGCACGGTGGATGACGGGCGCATCGCAATGGGGCATGACCGCGAGGCGGCCACCCGAATCGGCGACACGCTGGGCGTGGCCTTGGGTCAGCACGGTGCCGGCGCCGATCAGCAGGCGGTCGCCGAGGCGGCGCGCCAGCGCCTCGATGCTGGCGAGCGGCTGCGGCGAGTTGAGTGGCACTTCGATGATGGCGAAGTCCGCCTCGGCCAGCGTCTCGCCGATGGCAATGGCTTCGTCGGGCTTGATGCCGCGCAGAATGGCGATCAGCGGGCACTTTTGCAGCCAGGGCGCAAGCGCGCTCATGTCTCAGTCCTTTGGCAGATGGGGCAGCAGGGCGAACAGCCCGCGATGGGCAGCGTCGGGATCGAGCAAGCGCGATGGCCTGCCGAACCGTGCGAGGGCGCGCTGATAGAGCCGCGCCAGTTCGGCTGCGCCGAGAATGAGAACCTCGCTCTTGCCGTCCCCGGCATTCGCCAGCTCGTGGCCGATCAGAAGGCCGGAGAGATAGCCGGGCAGGGCGGACGCGGCGATCTCGCCGAACAAGCCGTGGGTGCGCACGCCGAACAGGTGGTGAAGGACGCCGCCGCCGTCGCGCGCGCGGTCAAGGCCGCGGTCGAAACCGTCGAGGTCGACGTCGTCGCCTTCCATCAGCCGGCCGAGGATGCTGTGCTGGCGCAGCACCGCGAACACCTCGCCCGTCATGTGCGTCGTGAAGCCGGCGACGCGGCCGTCGACCAGCTCGACCCATTTGCTGTGCGTGCCGGGCAGGCAGATCAAGTGGCGTCCCGCGCCGATCGCGCCGAGCACGCCCATGATCTGCGTTTCCTCGCCGCGCATGACGTCGGGCGGTCCCGATGCGCCGCGATGCACGAGGCCCGGCACGATCCAGCCGCGCCGCCCCGGAGTGACGTCGACCGGATGCAGATGGCGGGCGAGATCGGCAAGGCCGGCCGGGCAGGGCGCATACGGCGCCTCCGACCAGCCCTGCCGGCTGCCGATCATGCCGGACATCAGCACCGGCGCTTCCGACTGTGCGAGCCAGCCACCGATCTCGCCCTGGAGCGTGCCGGCAAAATCACCGTTTGCGACCTTGAGAATGCCGAGCGGCGCCTGGCGCTGCTCGATCACGGCGCCGTCGGCGTCGAGCCGGTAAGCGCGGAACGACGAGGTACCCCAGTCGACTGCAAAGAGAGCTGAATCAGGCATGACAGGTGTCAGGTGTCAGGTGTCAGGTGTCAGGTGTCAGGTGCCAGGTGTCAGGTGTCAGGTGTCAGAAGGTCAGTTGTTGAGGGATTCTTCTGATACCTGACACCTGTCCCCTGAAACCCGGCCTTCACTCCATATCCTCGTGCCACGATCGTCCGTCGCGCTGCACCAGGGCGACCGAGGCCGAGGGACCCCAGCTTCCGGACGTGTAGGGCTTGGGTTGCTCGCCGCGCGCCTGCCAGCCCTTGAGGATCGCTTCGGTCCAGCGCCAGGCCGCTTCGACCTCGTCGCGCCGCATGAAGAGCGTGGGCTGGCCGCGCACCACGTCCATCAGCAGCCGCTCATAGGCGTCCGGCACGCGCGCCTTGAAGGTCTCGGCGAAGCTGAGATTGAGATGGGCGGGCTTGAGCCGGATGCCGCCCGAGCCCGGCGCCTTGGTCATCATGTGCAGCTTGATGCCCTCGTCCGGCTGCAGGCGGATGACCAGGCGGTTGGCCGCAACGGTCCCGGCGGCGCCCGGAAAGATCAGGTGCGGCACGGCGCGGAACTGCACGACGATCTCCGAGCGGCGCTCGGCCAGCCGCTTGCCGGTGCGCAGATAGATCGGCACGCCGGCCCAGCGCCAGTTGTCGATCTCGGCCTTGATCGCGACGAAGGTCTCGGTCTGGCTGCCGTCGCGCCCGATCTCCTCGCCATAGCCTGGCACCACCTTGCCCTCGGCCGCGCCGCTGCGGTATTGGCCGCGCACGGTCTTGGTCGCGATGTCCGCGCCGCCGATCGGGCGGAGCGCGATCAGCACCTTGAGCTTCTCGTCGCGCACGGCGTCGGGATCGAGCGAGGTCGGCGGCGCCATGGCGACGAGACAAAGTAGCTGTAGCAAGTGGTTCTGCACCATGTCGCGCAACGCACCAGAGGTGTCGTAGTAGGCGCCGCGGCCGGCGACGCCGATCGATTCGGCGACCGTGATCTGCACATGGTCGATCTCGCCGCGGTGCCAGATCGTCTCGAACATGGCGTTGGCGAAGCGCAGCGCCATCAGGTTCTGCACCGACTCCTTGCCGAGATAGTGGTCGATGCGGAAGATGCGGTCCTCGCCGAACACGTCGCCGACCGCGGCGTTGACCGCGCGCGACGAGGCGAGGTCGTGGCCGATCGGCTTCTCCAGCACGACGCGCGCATCGGCGTTGACCAGGCCGGCGGCCTTCATGTTGTGGCAGGTCGGGCCGAACAGCTCGGGCGAGGTCGCGAGATAGAAGACACGCGGCCGCAGCGCGCCATCTTCCAGAAGCCGGGTCAGTTCGCCCCAACCTTCCTGCCGCGTCGAATCGACGGCGGCGTAATGCAGGCGGTCCTTGAAGCGCAGCCAGGCCGCTTCCTCGAATTCGTGGCTGGGGACATGGCGGCGCAGATGCTCCTCGATGAGGGCGGCATAGGCTGCGCGCTCCATCGGCTTGCGCGCCGTGCCGATGATGCGCGCGCCCGCCGGCAGCTCGCCGTCATGGTCGCGGTGGTAGAGCGCCGGCATCAGCTTGCGCAGCGCCAGATCGCCGCTGCCGCCGAACGCGACGAAATCGAAGGGACTGAGCGCCACGGGCGCCGCCATGGCCGATCCTCGTGAATTTCCTGGAAATGATCTTATGGGGAAGCCGGGGGAGGTGCTATGGGTGATTGGGTTGACATGCGAAACGCCCGAGAACCATGAAGCTGGCGTCCATCGGTGAATGCATGATCGAGCTGTCGCGCCGGCCGGGCGGGCTTTATGCGCTCGCCCATGGCGGTGACACGCTCAATACCGCGGTCTACCTCGCGCGCCTCGGCGCCGCCGTCGACTACGTGACGGCGCTCGGCGACGATCCCTATGGCGATGCCATGGTCGCTTCCTGGCAGGCGGAAGGCGTCGGCGTCGGGCGCGTGACGCGCATGACCGGGCGCGTGACCGGCCTTTACATCATCGAGACTGACGATAAGGGCGAACGGCGCTTCTATTACTGGCGCGACCGCTCGCCGGCGCGCGAGATCTTTGCGATGCCCGACACACCCGCGCTGGTCGAGGCGTTGGAAGACTATGACCTTGTCTATCTTTCGGGTATCAGCCTGTCGCTCTACGGCGACGATGGGCGTGGACTGCTGTTCGACACGCTCTCCCGCGTGCGCCAGCGCGGCGGGCGCGTCGTGTTCGACAGCAACTACCGTCCGCGCAATTGGCCGAGCGCCGGACGGGCGCGCGCCGTGTTCATCCAGGCTCTGGGACTGGCCGACATCGCCTTGTGCAGCGCCGACGATTTCCGCGGGCTGTTCGGCGGCGGCAGCGACGGCGACCCCGTCTACCTCTGCCGCGCGCAGGGCGTCGGCGAGATCGTCGTCAAGGACGAGACCGAGCCGGCGCGCGTTGTGGCCGACGGCAAGGAAGCGCGCGTGCCCATCGGTACGCGGCAGAAGCCGGTCGACACCACTGCGGCCGGGGACTCCTTCAACGCCGCCTATCTCGCCGCACGGCTGGCGGGCTCGTCGCCCGACGAATCGGCTCGCAACGGCCATCGTCTCGCAGCCGCAGTCATCATGCATCCCGGCGCGATCATCCCGCAGGACGCCATGCCCGCAGGATTGATCCGCGCCGATATGGACAAGGAAAGGACCAGCCCATGAGCGTCGTCCAGCGCGATCGTCCCGCCGCCCTCGACATGCGCCAGCTGCTGAGGGAGGTGCGCCTCGTGCCGGTGCTGACCATCGAGCGCCTGGCCGATGCCGTGCCGCTGGCGCGCGCGCTGATCGCCGCCGGACTGCGCGCGCTCGAGATCACCTTGCGCACGCCCGTGGCGCTCGATGCCGTGCGCGCCATCGCGCGCGAGGTGCCCGATGCCGCGGTCGGCGTCGGCACGGTGCTCGAGCCGGCCGATCTCCTGCGCGCCCAGGGCGCCGGCGCGCGCTTCGCGTTCAGCCCGGGCTTTACATCGGAACTGCTGATCGCCGCGGAGGGGGGCGGCATTCCCTTCATTCCCGGCGTCGCGACAGCCGCCGAGATCATGCAGGCGCGCGCCCGCGGCTACCGACTGCTCAAGTTCTTTCCCGCCGAGCAGTCGGGCGGCATCGCTGCGCTGAAGGCCCACTATGGTCCGATCCCCGACGTGTCCTTCTGCCCGACCGGCGGGGTCGGCGCGCACAACATGAAGGAATACCTGGCGCAGCCCAACGTGGTCGCCGTCGGCGGCAGCTTCCCGGCTCCCGCCGCCGATCTCGCCGCCCAGCGCTGGGACGCGATCCGCGATCATGCGAAGGAGTTGAGGGCGCAACTCAATCCCTCGTCCTGAGTCTGTCGACGGACGAGGGCGATTGCGGCCGATTAAGGTGCGAGTTGTCTTGCAACCGTTCTCGCGGCAGCGGCCTCATGCATGGACCTTCCCTCGGCATCAAGCACAGAGATTTTTGCGGTGTGGCATTCATGTATTCGGTCAGGTGAGAGCGGTTTGAAGCGCCGTCACGCCAAGATGGAAGCACGCGTAGCCGCGCCGGCCCCCGATCATGCTTGCGGCCATGGTGGCCGATGAGGCAGTCGGGCAAAGGCGGCGTAGCGAGGAAGCACCGTGATCCATTATGCTTCGACCGGCTCATGCTTCGACAGGCTCATGCTTCGACAGGTTCAGGATGAGGCACTTGCGTGCAGCAACTACTTCCTTCCCCGCATTGCCTTGATGCGCTGGATTAGCGCGGCGGTCGATGAATCATGCACGTGGCTCGCCTTGCCCTCGAGCTCGGGCAGGATGCGCCGGGCCAGCGCCTTGCCGAGCTCGACGCCCCACTGATCGAAGGAGTTGATGCTCCAGATCGCGCCCTGCACGAACACCTTGTGCTCGTAGAGCGCGATCAGCATGCCTAATGTGTGCGGGTCGATGCGGCGCACGAGGATGGTGTTGGTCGGCCGGTTGCCGGGGAACACCTTGTGCGGCAGCAGAGCGTCGAGCGCCGCGCCGGACAAGCCGGCGGCCGACAGCTCGGCGCGCGCCTCGGCCTCGGTCTTGCCGGCCATCAGCGCCTCGGATTGTGCCAGGCAGTTGGCGAGCAGCATGGCGTGGTGGCGGCCGAGCTCGTGGGGGCTGTCGGCCGCGACGATGAAGTCGACGGGTATCAGCCGCGGCCCCTGGTGCAGGAGCTGGAAGAAGGCGTGCTGACCGTTAGTGCCCGGCTCGCCCCAGATGATCGGCGCCGTCCTGCACGGCACCGGCCGCCCGTCGCGCGTCACATGCTTGCCGTTGCTCTCCATGTCGAGCTGCTGGAGATAGGCGGCGAGACGGTGAAGCTGTTGGTCGTAGGGAATGACGGCATGGGTCTCGGCGCCGAAGAAATTGGCGTACCAGATGCCGAGCAGGGCCAGCGTAACAGGCAGATTGCGCTCGACCGGCGCGTCGCGGAAATGGCAATCCATGGCATGGGCGCCATCGAGCAACTCGTCGAAGGCTTGGGGACCGATCGCGAGCATGATGGACAGTCCGATCGCCGACCACATCGAGTAGCGTCCGCCGACCCAGTCCCAGAACTCGAACATGTTGGTGGTGTCGATGCCGAATTTCGTCACCGCCTCGGCATTGGTCGACGCGGCGACGAAGTGGCGTGCCACCGCCTTCTTGTCCTTGAGCGCATCGAGCAGCCAGGCGCGCGCCGTCTCGGCGTTGAGCATCGTCTCCTCGGTCGTAAAGGTCTTGGAGGCTACGATGAAGAGGGTGCGCGCCGGGTCGAGGCCGTCGAGCGTGTTCGCCATATGGCTGCCGTCGACATTGGAGACGAAATGCGGCGTGAGCGCCGCATGGCGCAAATGGCGCAGCGCCTCGACCGCCATGACGGGCCCGAGATCGCTGCCGCCGATGCCGATATTGACCACGTCGGAGATCGGCAACCCGGTGTGGCCGCGCCACGAGCCGTCGCGCACGGCGCGGGCGAACTGCGCCGTGCGCGCGAGCACGGCCCTGACCTCGGGCATGACGTCCCTGCCGTCGACCCTGACCGGTTCGCCGCTGCGGTTGCGCAACGCGGTGTGCAGGGCGGCGCGACCTTCCGTGGTGTTGATCTTCTCGCCCGCGAACATGCGCTGCGCGGCGGCGCGTAGGTCCGCCTCGCGGGCGAGCCGGTGCAGCAGGGCCATGGTGTCCCGCGTCACCCGGTTCTTCGAATAGTCGAGCAGCACATCGCCGAGCGTCAGCGAGAAGGAAGCGTGCCGGTCCGGATCGGCCGCGAACAGGTCGCGCATATGCAGGCCGGCCACGGCCCGGTGGTGTTCGACCAAGGCCTGCCAGGCCGGGGTGTCGGTGATATCGGTCATGAGCGGCCCCAGAGTTGCGTGTGGAAGCTAGCGCGGCACGGCCCCCTCGGTCACGCTCGCCGAGTCGACTCCCGGGGATCGCCCCCTCCGCCTGCAAACGCGTGGATTTCCTGCGGTCTTTGCGGCAAGTCGGGGAAAGCCTTATCTTCAACGGGTTGCGGGGAAGCAGGGCCGGGGGCCGGGAATGGCGCTTAGCAGTAACAACATCAGACGCCAGGAGCAGGTTCGGACCGGTATTCAGGTGATCGATCCCCAGCTGACGCCCGAGGTGATGGAGCGTCATCCGCGCTACCCTAGGACGGAGACCCTGCTGTCGACCTATCTGGAGAATTGCGGCCTGGGATACTGGTCGAGCGGCGACCAGCCTGAACAAGCGCGGCGCAACCTGGCGCGCGCCGTCATCTTTCTCAAGCAGGTCATGGGCGGCTCCCAGGTCCAGACCCAGATTCCGACGATCAAGACCGAGGTTAAGGCAGCGGCAGCACAGCTGCTGACGACCCAGCTGACCCAGCTGATCCGGCAATACCGCAGCGAGATCCCATCGGCATCCGCGCCTTCGCCGCGCGTGGTGACGTCCAGCAGCACGCAGACGCAGCCGGACATCACACCCCAGCAATCGATCGTCGTCGAAAGCGCGCCGCTCGTGCCGCCGCCGCGTGACGAGGAGCCGCGCATCCCGGAAGCGCCGCCGGCGCCGACGATCGAGATCCAGGTATTTCGAACACCGGTGCGCCACCAGGTCATCACCGGCGCCGACCTCGAGGCGATCCGGAACCGCGCGCGCTGGATGACGCGGCCGTCCTATGCGACGCAGTGGACGGCTCTCGCGCAGCATCCCAGCGACTTTCCGTTCACGGCCGACAACGTCAACACACTGCTGGTCGCGATCGACACCGCCTTCACCGCGCTTAGGCTCGCCGAGCTCGTCAGCGACCTCGAGCGCGTTCGTTTCAACATCGATGAGTGCCTGGATGCTGCCGAGAAAGGGTTCACGGCGTTCAACAAGGTCGTCGCCGCCGCGAATGAGGAAAAGCAGAAGTGGATCGGGTTGGCGATGAAAGTCGTCGGCACCGGCCTCGCCGCGGTCGGCGGGCCGCTCGGCGGCCTGGTCGGCAAGCTGCTGGTCGACGGCGTTCAGCACCTGGTCAGCATCGCCGTCGACGCCGCCGCCATGTCGGCCAAAGCATCGGAACTCGGCAGCACCACGGCCGCAACCAAGGCGACCGAGTTCATCCAAGGCAAGATTCAGAACAAGCTTTTCCTCAAGCCCGAGTCCGATGCCTCGTTCTCCGCTCTCAAGACGAAAATCAGGCTGCAATTCACGCAGCTCGTCGTCGATGTGATGAAGGCGATCAAGCTAGGCATCAATGAGGTGACCGGCGTGATCGAGGTGCCCGGCGAATCGCCGCCGCCGACGCTCCAGCACCGCAATGCGGCGATGGCCCTGTTGTGGAAAGTGTTTGACAAGAAGCTGAAGCTGGTCACCGGAACCTATCTTCTCGCCGCGACCCAGGACCACGTCACGGACCTCACCAACGATGTGGTCGGCGCCGTGATGCGCAGCTTCAGCCTCAATAGTTTTCAGTTCGCCGACAAGGGCGACTTGGAGCGCTACTTCGAGCTGCGCTACCTGTCCCGCCTCGTGCTCGATCTCGCTGCCCAGCGCAAGGATGCCCCGGACGCCGTCGTCAATGAGTTCGTCCGGCTGAACATCGTGGGCAAGTGGACGCAACTCGTTCTGCGCGGACCGGGCGGCGATCAGCAACGCGCCGACATCCGGGCCGCCGGCAAGATCCGCTATGGCCTACGCCATGTTTCCGAACGCGAGAAGCTGATGCTGCGCTCCATGTGCAAGTACATCGACCAGCGTGTCCAGCCCATGGATGTCGCGCTCGGGCGCCGGCGCGCCAGCGAGGTCGACGACGCCATCAAGCAATACGCACGCGACGTCACCGACTACGTCGAGCAGATGAAGTCCCAGGGCCGCGAGAGCGAGGTCACGGCCGAGAGTCTTGAGGCACTGGCCGACTACTCCGGCACCTCGACACGGACGCGGCGAAGCTAACCGAGCGGCAGGGACAGCGGCGAGACTTGGTCGGCCGTGCGGCGGGCATAATCGACCGCAGGCACGGCGGCCATCACGGCATGCTGGGCGCGGGTCAGGCGTTCGGCGGCGGCGCGCCGGTCGATCGTCGTCACCTCGCCAGCGCTGACGACCTGCCGACCGTCGACGAATACGTCGCGCACGGCGCGGTCGGCGGCGGAAAAGACCAAGCCGCGCAGCGGATCGCGCGCCGGCTGCATGGCGGGATGATCGAGGTCGACCAGAACGAGGTCGGCCTTGGCGCCCGGAGCAATGCGCGCGAGATCGTCGCGGCCGAGCGCAGTCGTGCCGCCTACCGTGGCGGCGTGGAAAGCATCGGCGAGCTCGACCAGGTGGACGTCGCACGAGGCGATGCGCGACAGCACGAGAGCGGTGCGCAGCTCCTCCAGCATGTTGTGCGGCTGGGTGTCCGTGCCGAGCGCCATATTGATGCCAGCGCGGACGTAAGCGCCGAAGCTCTCCATGGTCTGGCCATAGCGCGAGAACACGGTCGGGCAATGCGCGACCGAAGTTTTCGTCTCGGCGAGCAGGGGAACATCGCGCCGGGACCACCAGCCGACCCAGGATTGACTGTCGACGAACATGGTGTGGCCGAGCAGGGTGTGCGGACCGAGCAATCCGATATCGGCCAGCCATTGCACAGGCGACTTGCCGTGACGCCGCGCCATCTCCTGGAATTCGACAACCGACTGGCTGCAATGGACCGTCAGAGGTAGGCCGCGCTCGACGGCGGCGGCGAGGCTATCGCGCAGGAGCGACTCGCTGCACGTGTCGACCTGGGCGGGCGAGACCATTCCCGAGAGGCGGCCCGAGGGATGCCGTGCGGCCGCGTCGACGACGGCAAGCGCCGCGGTGAAGGCGCGCCGACCGGCCGCCTCGTCCCACTCGTATTCGACCTGGTTTCCCCTGCGCACGACCCAGCGGGCCGATCGATACATGGGGGCGGCGACGGCGCGGATGCCGGTTGCCGCAAGCCCGTCGAGCCAGCCCTCGTAGGGCACGGCAAGATCGACGACCGTGGTTCCGCCGGACAGCAGGATCTCAGACACGGCCATGTCGGTTGCCGCACGGAAGCCCGCGACATGACCCTGGTCCGGGCTCATGGAATGGCCGACCAGGAAAACGGACTTCAGGTCATAGAGCGCGCTCATGTAGAGCGCCGGGTTGCCGAGCTCCTCGGTGATGCCGCGGCCGATGTTCTCGGACATGCAATGCGTGTGCACGTTGACCATGCCGGGCATGACCAGGCGGCTCGCGCCGTCAATGGCGACGTCGACCTGGCCGGCGAAGCCGGGACCGGCGTGGACGATGCGGTCGTCCTTGAAGGCGATGTCGACGTTGCGCCGGTAGACGTGACGCCGGGCGGTGGCGTCCCACAAAATCGCCCAGCCGGCGTTCCTGATGACGGTCGTGGTCATGTCGGTGGCGTCTCCTTGGCGCAGCGATTGGTCATGCCGCCGCCTCGCGCAGATGGCAGGCGACGAAATGGCCGGGCTTGGCCTGGCGCATCTGGGGCTCCTCCGCCCGGCAGCGCGCTTCTGCATAGGGGCAGCGCGTGTGGAAACGGCAGCCCGACGGCGGGTTGATCGGGCTAGGCACGTCGCCCGTAAGGATGATGCGCTTGCGCTGCACCTGCGGGTCGGGAACAGGTGCAGCCGACAGCAACGCCTCCGTGTAGGGATGCAGCGGGTTGGCAAACAGGCTCCGCTTGTCGGTAAGCTCGACGATCTTGCCCAGATACATCACCGCGATGCGGTGGCTGATGTGCTCGACGACCGCAAGACCATGGGCGATGAACAGGTAGGACAGGCCGAACTCCTTCTGCAGGTCCATCAGCAGGTTGATGACCTGGGCCTGGACCGAGACGTCGAGTGCGGAGACCGGCTCATCGCACACGATCAGACGCGGATTGAGGGCCAGCGCGCGCGCAATGCCGATGCGCTGGCGCTGGCCACCCGAGAATTCGTGCGGAAAGCGCCGCATCTGCTCCGGCTGCAGTCCGACCTTGCCGAGGACGCCGGCGACGCGCTCCTCGAGCTCGCTACCGCGGGCGAGACCATAGTTGCGCAACGGCTCGCCGACGATCTGGCCGACCGACATGCGCGGATTGAGCGATGAGTAGGGGTCTTGGAACACCACCTGGAGCTCGCGCCGGTAGGGCCTCATGCCCTGGCGGCTCAAGCGGTCAATGCGCGTACCGCGCAGCTTGATGGTGCCGGCGGTCGGCTGGATCAGGCCGAGGATTGCCTTGCCGGCCGTCGACTTGCCGCAGCCGCTTTCGCCGACGAGACCGAGCGTCTCACCCGCTCCCAGCGTGAAAGAGATGCCGTCGACGGCGTAGACCTGGCCGACGGTGCGGCCGAGCAGTCCCTTGCGGACGGGGAAGTGCTTCCGCAGACCTTCGACCTCGAGCAGAGGCGCCGCAGGCGTCGGCGCAGCATTCGCGGCAATCGGGTCGGTCATGCCGCGGCTAGCCGGTCGGCCTCGAAGCAGGCCACGATATGGCCTGCGGCGCGGGCGGCCAGGTCGGGCGCCTCGCGCCGGCAGCGCTCGGTCGCATGGGCGCAGCGCGGCGCGAAGGCACAGCCGACGATGGCCTGCGACAGCGAAGGCACGGTACCGGCGATTTCGGCCAGGCGGCGCTCGACGCCGTCGAGCGAGGAGCCGAGCCGCGGCACCGACGCCATCAGGCCGCGCGTGTAGGGATGTAGCGGCCGGGCGAACAACTCGACCACCGGCGCCTCCTCGACCTTGCGGCCGGCATACATGACGACGACCCGCTGGGCCATCTCCGCGACTACGCCGAGGTCGTGGGTGATCAGCACGATCGCCGCACCGGTCTTCGCCTTGAGCTTGCGCATAAGGTCGAGGATCTGCGCCTGGATGGTGACGTCGAGCGCGGTGGTTGGCTCGTCGGCGATGAGCAGCTTGGGATTGCAGGCAAGCGCCATGGCGATCATGACGCGCTGGCGCATGCCGCCGGACAGCTGGTGGGGATATTCGTGAATGCGCCGCTCGGGCTCGGCGATGTGGACGAGGCGCAGCATCTCCACGGTGCGTGCCTCGGCTGCATCGGAATCGAGGCCTTGGTGCAGGGTCAGCGTCTCGCCGATCTGCCGACCGACCGTGAGCACGGGATTGAGGCTGGTCATCGGCTCCTGGAAGATCATCGAAATCTCGTTGCCGCGAATCCGCCGCATGGCGGCCTCGTCGAGCCCGGCGAGGTCGACGCCTTGAAAACGAATGGTGCCGGCGACGATGCGGCCGGGCGGATTGGGGATCAGGCGCAGGATCGACAGCGCAGTCACACTCTTGCCGCAGCCCGATTCGCCGACGATCGCCAGCGTCTCGCCGGGGGCGACGGCGCACGACACGCCGTCGACCGCGCGCACAACGCCGTCGCGTGTGAAGAAATGCGTTTTGAGAGCGTCGATTTCCAACAGCGGGCCGTCCGCATCCATGCCGGCGCTCCTACATGCGGCGCGCCAGACGCGGATCGAGCGCGTCGCGCATGCCGTCGCCGACCAGGTTGACGGCCAGCACGGTGATCGACAGGAAGATGCTCGGGAACAGGATGATGTAGTAGGCGATCTGGAAGATGCTGCGGCCCTCGGCGATGATGTTGCCCCAGCTCGGGACGTTGGGAGGCGTGCCGGCGCCGATGAAGCTGAGGATGGCCTCGGTGATCATCGCCGAAGCGCAGATGTAGGTTGCCTGTACGAGCAGCGGCGCCATGGTGTTGGGTAGGATGTGGCGGACCAGCGTGTTGACAAAGCTGGTGCCGGACGCTTCGGCCGCCTCGACGAAGGGCTGCTCGCGCAGGCTGAGCACGAGGCTGCGCACCAGGCGGGTGACGCGCGGGACCTCGGCGATGGTGATGGCGAGAATGACGTTCTCCACGCTGGCCTTGGTCAGCGCCATGAGCGCGATCGCGAGCAAGATCGGCGGAATAGACATCAGCCCGTCCATCACGCGCATGACGATCGAATCGGCAAGCCGTACGAATCCGGTGAGCAGCCCGATGGCGAGTCCGATGAGCGCGCTGAGGATGGCGACGCTGAGTCCGACGACGAGCGAAATGCGGGTGCCGTAGACGACGCGGCTGTAGACGTCGCGACCCAGCATGTCCGTGCCGAACCAGTAGACCTCCGAGGGCTTGCGCAGACGACGCGCCGGCGACAGGGCTTGCGGGTCGATCGTGCCGAGATAGGGCGCGAACAAGGCCGTCATGACGACGAGGACGAGCAGGGCGCTGCCGATCGCGATCGTCGGATGCCGGCGCAGGAACTCCCAGATCCGTGCGAGACGCGACGCGGGCGGGGTGAGCGGGACGTCGACGGCAGCCACACTCATCCGATCAATACCGGATGCGCGGGTCGAACAGCGTATAGCTGATGTCGACCATCAGGTTGATCAGCACATAGACCAGTGAGAACAGCAGAATTACGCCCTGGATGATCGGGTAGTCGCGGCGCAGGATTGCGTCGACCGTGAGCCGGCCGATGCCAGGGATGGCGAACACCGTCTCGGTCACGACCACGCCGCTGATCAGAAGCGCGATGCCGATGCCGATCACGGTCACGATCGGCACCGCGGCGTTCTTCAGCGCGTGTCCGATCAGCACCTGGTCGGTCGCCAAGCCCTTGGCATGGGCGGTGCGGATGTAGTCCTGGCTTAGCACCTCGAGCATGCTGGCACGCGTGATGCGCGCGATCAGCGCCATGTAGACCATGCCCAGCGCGATCGACGGCAGCACCAGGTGCTCGAGCATGACCCCGACGCCTTCCGACATGCTCTTGTAGCCCTGGACCGGCAGCCATTCGAGCGCCTGCGAGAACAGCATCACCAGGAGATAGGCAACGACGAAGACCGGCACCGAGAACCCGGCGACCGCGAACGCCATCACCGCGCGGTCGACCCAGGTCCCGACGCGCCAGGCCGCGATCACGCCCATCGGCACGGCGAACACCACGGTCACCAGCAGCGTGCACAGTGACAGCATCAGGGTCGGCTCGACGCGCTGGCCGATCAACCGGGTGACCGGCAGATTGGTGAAGATCGAGATGCCGAGGTCGCCGCGCAACACACCCCACAGCCAGGTGAAGAACCGGACATGGAACGGTTCGTCCAGACCGAGCTTGGCGCGGATACGCTCGATGTCCTCGTTGGTGGCGAGGTCGCCGGCGATGATGACGGCGGGATCGCCGGGCGTCAGGTAAAGCAGCGAAAAGACGAAAAGGGCGACCACCCCCATGACGGGAATGGTCGCCAGCAGGCGCCGGACGATGTAGGCGAACACGTACGATCGTCTGTCCGGCCTAGCTGCCTACTTCTTCTCGACGTTCCACAGGAAGGCCACGGGGGCGACGATGATGCCCTCGACGTTCTTGCGGAACGCGGTCGGCAGGATGAACTGCGCGGTCGGGATGTAGGGCACCGACTCGAAGGCGCGCGCCTGCATCTGGGCGGCGACCTTCTTTTGGGTGTCGAGGTCGGGCGCGTCGAACCAGGCGTTGCGCAGCTTCTCCATTTCCGGATCGGTCGGCCAGCCGAACCATGCCGGGCCGCCATGACCGCGGATCGCGGCGTTTTGCGCAGGGGTGGCGAGGTCGGGGCCGACCCACCAGGTGTGGAAGATGCTCCAGCCTCCGCGCTCGAGCGGCTCCTTGGACGAGCGTCGCGTGATGAGTGTGCCCCAGTCGCTGGCGGCGAGCTCGACATTGAGGCCGAGCTTGCGCAGCAGCTCGGTCGTGAGCAGCCCCTGTGCGTGCACGATCGGCTGGTCGGTGGCCGACAGGATGACGATTTTCTCGCCCTTGTAGCCTGCCTCCTTGATCAGCGCCTTGGCCTTGTCCATGTCGCGCTTGCCCAGCAGGACCTGCGTGCCGACGTCGCTCGCCATCGGCGTGCCGCAGGTGAAGTAGCTGGCGCAGATCTTGCCGTTCTTGGCGTCACCCGCGATCGCCAGCATGTAGTCGTTCTGGTCGACGACGTGGAGCAGCGCCTGGCGCATCTTCACGTTGTCGAACGGCGGCAGCGTGTGGTTGAACCGGATCATGCCGAGCGATCCCAGGGGATCGATGTTCTCGACCTTGATGTCTTTGTTCTTGTTGAGCAAGGGAACGAGGTCGACCGGCACCTGCTCCCACCAGTCGACCTCGCCCTTGTCGATGGCGGCCGCCGCGGTCGCGGTGTCGGGAATGTAGAGCCACTCGACACGGTCGACCTTGGCGACCTTGCCGCCCGATGCCCAGCTCGGCGGCTCCTTGCGCGGCACATAGTCGGTGTTCTTGACATAGACCACTTTGTTGCCCGGCACCCATTCGTTGGCGACGAACTTGAACGGGCCGGACCCGGTCGCGTCTTTGATCTGCTCGTTGGGATTAGTGTTGGCGATCCGCTCGGGCATGATGAACGGCGTGTTGCTCGACGGCTTCGACAGCGCCTCGAGGGTGAGCGCGAAGGGCTGCTTGAGCACGATCTTGAAAGTCTTGGCGTCGACTGCCTCCATCGCGGCTGTGCGCTCTATCAAGGTCTGGCCGATGACGTCACGCGCGCCCCAGCGCTTGATCGAGGCGATCACGTCGGCTGGCCGCACGGGCTGGCCGTCGTGGAACTTGAGGCCGTCGCGCAGTGTGAACGTGTAGGTCAGCTTGTCGGCGCTGACCGACCAGCCCTCGGCCATCTGCGGCTTGACGTTGAACTTCTCGTCCACGGCAAGCAGGGTGTCGTAGACCATGTAGCCGTGGTTGCGCGTGATATAGGCCGTAGTGAAGATCGGATCGAGAATGCGCAGGTCGGCCTGCGGTATGAACTTGAGCGTCTTGCCCGCGGACTGGGCCAGCGCGCCGGATGCGCCTGCCGCGATCGCTGCCGCGATCGCAGTCACACCCAGCAGGGCCTTGATCGGATGGGTCATGGTATCAGCCTCCTTGGTCCGGCAGCTTGGCCGCCGATTGTTCTGGTCTTCGCCCGACGGGCGAGTGGCCGGCGCCGTCGCCCGCACGGCCGTGTCTGAGCCTAGCAAGGGCCGGGCCAAACCGGGACTCAAAAAGCGCCGCCCCCGCGCAGGAAATCAAAGTCGCAGCCCTGATCGGCCTGCAGCACGTGGTCCATGTAGAGCTTGCGGTAGCCGCGCGTCGGCGCCGAGGGCCGCGGCGGCAACGCATTGCGCCGCCGGCCGAGCTCGTCCTCGGCGACCATCAACTCGATGCGCCGGTCGCGCACGCTGAGCTTGATGCGGTCGCCGGTCCTGACCAGCGCCAGCGGCCCGCCGTCGGCGGCCTCGGGCGTCACGTGCAGCACGATCGTGCCGAAGGCCGTGCCGCTCATGCGCGCGTCGGAGATGCGCACCATGTCCTTGACGCCCGCCTTGGCGAGCTTGCCCGGGATCGGCAGGTAGCCCGCCTCGGGCATGCCGGTGCCGCTCTTGGGCCCGGCGTTCTGGAGCACGAGGAAATCCTGCGGCGTGACGTCGAGTCCGGGATCGTCGATGCGCGCCGACAGGTCTTCGAGCGAGCTGAACACGACGGCGCGGCCCTCGCTCTCGAACAGCTTGGGATCGGCCGCAGAACGCTTGAGGATGGCGCCGCGCGGTGCCAATGAGCCAAAAAGCGCCACCAGCCCGCCATAGGGCAGGAAGGGTTCGCTGCGTGGCCTGACGATGTTGCGGTCGACATATCCCGCCGGCGCCGACAGGCGCTGGCCCAGGGTCTCGCCGGTCACGGTCATGCAGTCGAGATGCAGCAGCGGCTGCAGCTCGCGCAGCACGGCGCCGACGCCGCCCGCCGCGTTGAAATCCTCCATGTAGTACTGGCCGGTCGGCTTGAGGTCGACCAGGACGGGCGTCGTGTCGCTGAGCTCGTTGAGGCGCTTCAGCGAGATCTCGATGCCGCGCCGGCCGGCGACGGCCGCCAGATGGATGATCGCGTTGGTCGAGCCGCCGATCGCCAGCAGCATGCGCAGCGCATTCTCGACCGATTGCGGCGTGATGATCCTGTCCGGCGTGAGGCGGCTCTTGGCGAGTGCCATGGCCGCGGCACCGGACGCCTCGGCGGCGCGCAACCGGTCGGCATGGACGGCGGGAATGGCGGCGGTGCCCGGCAGCGCCATGCCCAGGGTCTCGGCGATGCACGCCATGGTGCTGGCCGTGCCCATGACGGCGCAGGTGCCGGCGGTGACCGCGAGGTTGCCCTCAATGGCACGGATGCGCAGCGCGTCGATCGTGCCAGCGCGAAACTGCGCCCAGAAGCGCCGACAATCCGTGCAGGCGCCCAGGCGCTCGTTCTCGAAGCGCATGGCCATCATCGGCCCGGCGATGAGCTGGATCGCGGGCACGTTGGCAGAGGCGGCCCCCATGAGCTGGGCCGGCACCGTCTTGTCGCAGCCGCCGACCAGCACGACGGCGTCGAGCGGCTGGGCGCGTACCATCTCCTCGGTGTCGATCGACATGAGGTTGCGGTACATCATGCTGGTCGGGTTGAGGTAGACCTCGCCCAGCGACACCGTCGGAAAATCGAGCGGCAATCCGCCAGCCGCGAGCACGCCGCGCTTGACCGCATCGATCAGCTCGGGGAAGTGGCGGTGGCAGTTGTTGATGCCGCTCGCCGAATTGGCGATGCCGATCACCGGCCGCTGCAGCATGGTCTCCGAATAGCCCATCGAGCGCGCGAAGGAGCGGCGCAGATAGAGTGAAAAATCGGGATCGCCGTAGTTGGTCAGGCCGCGCGCGAGGCCGATGGGGTTGTCGGTGGTCATGGTGCTCCGTGTTTCACTGAGGTTCGGTCATGTGAATTCATCGCTGGAATCAGGGCCCAATCCAAAGCGCTTCCCCTCACCCTCCCGCTTCGCGGGCCCCTCCCTCTCCCCCAAGGAGAGGGGATAGCAAGGGAGCACTCCGTACAAACCCTCTCCTTGGGGGAGAGGGTAGGGTGAGGGGAAGCGTTCAAGGCAGCGAGTCATGCATTCAGGTCGTCAACATCGCTGATCACTCCGCCGCCTTGGCATCGTGGCGGCGGACGCGGTGGCGGTTGGCGTTCTTGTAGCCGAGCGCATCCTCGGCGATGAGGATGCGCTGCACATTGGCGGCACCTTCGCCGACATTGAGCATGTTGATGTAGGCCGTGAAGTACTGGACCTTGTATTCGTCGGCCAGCGCATAGCCGCCATGGATCTCGGCAACCGCCTGCGCGGCGTGCCGTGCGGCCTGGGAGGCGAGGTACTTGGCGCGCGCGGCGGCCCGCGTCGCGGGCTCGCCCTGGTCCATCAGCCAGGCCATGCGCTGGGTCATCAGGCGCGCGGCCTCGACGTTCACGGACATGTCGGCGATCAGGTGCTGGATCATCTGGTAGCGTCCGAGCGCATGGCCGCCGACCACGCGCTCCGTGGCATAGCCGGTCGAGGCATCGAGGCAGGCCTGGGCCAGGCCGACGAGGCGCGCCGCGACGGTCAGCCGGCCATAGTCGAGTGCGTTCATCGCGACCTTGAAGCCTTCGCCTTCCTGACCCAGCCGGTTCTCGACCGGCACCTCGAAATCCTCGAGGAAGACGGCGTTGCTGCGCAGGATCGAGGACAGCGACTTCATCGGGATCGGGTTGGCGGTGAAGCCCTTGCCCGATTTGGGCTCGACAATGAAGGCGGTGACGCCGCGATGACCTGCCGACGGGTCGGTCTTGGCGAACAGCACGCCGGCGTCGCAGGCGTCCGCGAAGGTGATCCACATCTTCGAGCCGTTGAGCACGTAGCGGTCGCCCTTGCGCTCGGCTCGCGTCTTCATCGAGCCGGCAGCATCGGATCCGCCGCCTGTCTCGCTCAGCGCGAACATGCCGATCTTGCGGCCGGCGATCAGATCGGGCACGAAGCGCCGGATCTGCGCCTCGCTGCCCCAGTTGAGGATAGTGAAGGGGCAGGTCATGGCCTGCATGTTCATGCAATAGCCGAACTCGGGCCGGAACCTGCTGATCTCCTCGGCGATCACGGCGACCGCGAGGAAGCCGAGCGCCGAGCCGCCGACCGATTCCGGGAAGGCCGCGCCGAACAACCCGGCCTCGCCCATCTTGCGCACGAGGTCGCGCGGGAATTCGCCCCGGTGCTCGCGCTCGGCCATGACCGGCTCGATCTCCGCGGCGATCAGGCGGCGCACGCTGTCGCGCACGTCGTTCAAATGAGAGGGCAGCTCGAAATCCATCGGCGCCGAGGATAGCCGGTCGGCGGGGACAGGGCAAAAGCGGAGACGCACTGGGATTGGGCACCGTAGGGGCTCAGCATGCTGAGTCCTACATGCATCGAACCCATTGTTTTTGGATGCGGCAGGCGGCAAAATGCGCGACCAATCCAGTGAAAGCGGGGAATATGGCATGGCGCGCGGTGGCAGCGGAAAGCGGAAATCGGCACAATCGATCAGAAGCCTGGCCGAGCAGGGCGTGCGCTACGGCCTGGCGAGCTACGTCGACATCCATGGCCGCAGCAAGGCCAAGTGCGTGCCGATCGATCATTTCGACCGCATGCTCAAAGGCTCCGAGCTGTTCACCGGCGCCGCCCTCGACGGCGTGCCGCAGGAGGTGAACGACGATGAGGTCGCGGCCATGCCGGATCTTGCCCATGCCATGGTCATGCCCTGGCAAAGCGACATCGCCTGGTTTCCGAGCGATCTCTGGCTCAACGGCAAGCCGTTCGAAGCGTGCTCGCGCAACATCCTGAAGCGGGCGACCAGGAAGGCCGCCGATCTCGGCTACATCTTCAATCTCGGCATCGAGACCGAATTCTACATCTTCCGTGAGAACGCCGACGGCAGCGTGGCGCCCGGCACGGTGCGCGACGATCTGGACAAGCCGGCCTACGACGTGCGCCAGCAGCTCAACTCCATGCCCGTGCTCGACCAGATCGTGAGCTCGATGAACAAATTGGGCTGGGACGTGTACTCCTTCGACCAGGAGGACGCGACCGGCCAGTTCGAGACCGACTTCGCCTATTGCGACGCCCTGCTGATGGCCGACCGCTTCACCTTCTTCCGCCTGATGGTCGGCGAGATCGCCAGGATGCACGGGCTGTTCGCGAGCTTCATGCCCAAGCCCTACGGTCACCGCACCGGCAGCGGCGCGCACTACAACATGTCGCTCGCCGACATCCGCACGGGCAAGAACCTGTTCGAGGATGCCAAAGACAGGCGCGGCTGCGGCCTGTCAAAGCTCGGCTATCACTTCATCGCCGGCGTGCTCGCCCATGCCAACGCGATCTCCGCGGTCATCGCGCCGACCGTGAACAGCTACAAGCGGCTGATCGCGCGCGGCAGCATGTCGGGCTTCACCTGGGCGCCGATCTTCGCCTGCTACGGCAACAACAACCGCACCAACTTGCTGCGCATCCCCATGGGCGGCGGGCGCATCGAATGCCGCGCCGCCGACATCGCGTGCAACCTCTACCTCGGTGCCGCGATGGTGCTGACCGCCGGCCTCGAGGGCATCCGCAAGAAAATGGATCCGGGCGAGCCGCACCGCGAGAACATGTATCTGCACGACGAGAAGACGTTGAAAAAGCTCAAGGTCGAGAAGCTGCCGCGCACCTTGGGCGAGGCGGTCGAGGCTTTCGCGGCTGATCCGCTCGGCCGCGAGGTGATGGGTGATCTGATGTTCGAGACCTTCGTGAAGTTCAAGGCGCAGGAATGGATCGAGTATCACAGCCACGTCTCCGACTGGGAGATTAAGCGCTACCTGCGTTTCTTTTGAGTGCCTGAGGTCTCAGATCAGTACTCGGCGTAAATCTCGATGATGTTGTCTTCGGGGTCGCGGAAAAACAGCGTGCGGTGACGCCAATCCGGGAGATCGGTCGGCCCCCTGAGAATGGGTACGCCGTGAGCGACCAGCTCGGCGTGGCAGGCATCGACCGACGGAGGCGGTACGCGAAACGCAAGCTGGATGGCGGCAGATCCCGGCACTGACTTGCCGTCGTCGCAGACCGCCCATTTGCCGCGCGGCCGCAGCGTCAAGAGCGTCGCGCCGACGCGAAAGCTGACCCAACGCTCACGTTCGGTCTCGATCGGAAACTTCATGACATCGCGGTAGAAGGCGCGCGTTTCAGCCATCCTGTTGCACAGTAGGACGGCATGGTCGAGGCTGCGGATCTGGCTCAGGCTCACCGGACTTTTCCTCGAGACTTGCGGCGCGGCTTCGGCCGGGCTGGCTTCAGCGGTCCCGGCACCGCCGGCCACTTCTCGGCCAGCGCTTTCCGTACGAAGTCCGTCGTGTCCTCGACCAGCATGTCCAAGAGCGCTTTGCCGGCGCGCGCCGAAGAGCCCCGTGGCCGGCCGACGACGCCCGACCGCGTCGTCGCGGGCATGTCGTAGGACCAGACGAGGCCGGGGGTCACGTCCTCCTCGTCGACCGCGCGCGCCGGGCGGACCATCTCCGGTCGGAGATGCATGAGCAGCGAGGTCTCGCCGTCATTGGCATGGAAGTCGTCGGCATCGGCGCTATAGCGCTTCTGCACGCGCGGCGACACGAAGAACATGGTCAACACGCGGAAACGGCAGCGCGGAAATTCGTGCCGGAGCTGGAGCCGTGCGCTGTCGAGCGGCGGCTGGTTCGGCCCGTTGCCCGACAGCATGATCAGCCGGCGGAAGCCCGAGGCGACGACCCATCGCCCGATCTCGACCACCACCTGGGTCATGGTTTGCGGGTGGAGCGACAGCGTGCCCGGCCATCGGCTGGTGTGTCCAAGCGACAGCCCGTAGGACAGCGTCGGCAGAACGACCGCGCCGGTCGCGGCCGAGACGCGCCAGGCGAGAGCCTCGGGCGATACGCTGTCGGTGCCGGTCGCGAGGTGGGGACCGTGCTGCTCGGTGGCGCCGACCGGCAGGATCGCCAGATCCATGCCGGCGCGCACCGTCGCGGCAATCTCCGTGCTGGTCATCAACTCCCAGCGCCGCGTCTTGTCGGTCGTCATGCATTCCCCCTGGTTTTCCGGTAGCGGCACGGCATGCCGTGCCCCTACGGCACATCGCTTCGCAGCAGGCTATGTCACCGCCTCAGCTCCGGCCAGATGATCAGTACCAGGGCCACGGCGACGACACCCTGGATCGCCAGCGCGAGCAAGGCGCCGCGCGTGCCGAGCTGGGCGGCCAGGAAGCCGATATAGAGAATGCCCAATGGCATCGCGCCGATGCAGGTCGAGAGCGCGCCCATGATGCGCGGCCGCAGGCCGGGCGGCGCCAGGCTGTAGACCAGCGTGCTCTGCATGGAGGCGAAGCCGGCAACGCCGAGGCCGCTCAGCGTCAGCACGATCAAGGCCGATTCGAAGCTGTGCGACAGCGCGAAGAGCAGCACGGAGATCGCGATGGTCGACGAGCCGACCACGTAAAGCCGCATATAACCGGCCGGACGGATGAGCGGCGCAATGAACATGGCGCCGATGACGGCGCCGACGCCCTCGGCGGCCATGAGGACGCCGATCGGGAACGGCTCGAGTCCCATCTCGTCGCGGCCGATGACCGGAATGAGCGCGTTGTAGGGAAAGACCAGCAGGTTGAGCACGAAGGTGAGCGCCAAGGTGCCGGCGATGGCGCGGTCGGCGAGCGCGTGGCGCAGGCCTTCGAGGATGCTGTCGAGCATCCGCATCGGTGGCGCGCCGCTCAGCTCGCTGCGATGGCTGATCGGCAGGGCGGCGATTGCCGCAAGGGCGTAGAACAATCCGACCACGAGAAAGGAGCCGTGCAGGCCGAGGAACTGGTAGATCAGTCCGCCAGCGATGGGACCGAGGAAGCGCGTGAGATTGTTGGTCGCCGAGTCGACCGTCATGGCCGCGCCCAGCCGGTCGATGCCGGCGATCTCCGCCATGACCGTGCGGCGGACCGACATGTCGGCTGCCCAGTAAAGGCCGTTGAGCATCGCGCCGATTGCGATGTGCCACAGCTCGATCCAGCCAGCCAGCGCCAGCAGGCCGAGGACGGCGTTGCTGATGGCGAGCATGATCATGGCGGCGATCAGCAGCCGCCGCCGGTCGAAGCGCTCGGCGATCGCGCCGGCGTAGGCGCTCACGAGCAGCATGGGCAGGGACCGCAAGGCGGTCATCAGCGCCACCGCAAAGGCCGAGCCGGTCAGGTCGAAGGTGTAGATGCTCATGGCCAGCACTTCGAGCCAGCGCATGGTCCAGATCACGCCGCCGACGAACCAGACGCGCCGGTAATCGGCGCTGCTGAGCAGGTTTCGAATCGGTCGATGCGGCGCAGCAGCCGTCATGATCTGGGACACAGGGGAGGGCCGTTTCGGAACGCCGGCCCGTTCGGGGCGTCACGATCATAGGGGCAACGGGCCGCCGGCCCATCATGGAATTTGCTGGGGCCCCGTTCGTCGTTTCGATACGCCGGGCCAAGTCAGGCTATGCTGCGCGACGGAGGAAGGATGCCGACAGCCAGTCTCGTCGCCGATATCGGCGGTACAAACGCGCGTTTCGCCCTGGCCGAGGGATTGTCGGTGCGGGACGGTCAGACCTATGCGGTTCGCGACCACGGCCAGCCCGTCGACGCGATCCGCCGCTACCTGGACTCGGTTTCGGTCCGTCCGTCGCGCGCCTGCCTCGCGGTCGCCGGTCCGGTGATGGACGGCAACATTCCCATGACCAACAGTACATGGCGCTTCGACCGACGGGGGCTTGCCGCGGAACTGAACCTCGACGAGCTGGTGCTGATCAACGATTTCGAGGCTCAGGCGCTGGCCCTGCCCCATCTTGGCGACAAAGACCGCATGGCAGTCGGTGGCGGCCGGGCAACCGAGGGCGGACTGCGCCTGGTGGTGGGCGCCGGCACGGGCTTTGGCGTGGCCGGTCTCGCGCGCCATGGTGAACGATGGCATGCGCTGGACGGGGAGGGCGGCAATATCGCCTGGGCGCCTCTGAACGCGCGCGAGCGCGCGGTGCACGACGTCTTCGTCGGCAAGCTGCTCGATGGCGGACGCGTGCGCGTCGTGTGCGAGGACGTGTTGAGCGGCATCGGCCTGCGCCGGCTCTATGCGGCAATCGCGACCCTCGAATCGGTGCCGGGCGACGATTTGCCGGAGCCGGAGATCATCGCACGCGCCCGGGCGCGCGCGTGTCCGATCTGCGCCGAAGCGATCGATCTGTTCGCTGCCGTGCTAGGTGCCACGGCCGGCGACCTGGCCCTGGTCATGGGCGCGCGGGGCGGTGTTTATGTCACGGGAGGCGTCATCGCGGGGCTTCTCGACCTGCTCCCGGCCAGCCCATTCCGGTCACGCTTCGAGGAGAAGGGGCAGGTCGCGCACTATGCGCGAGCGATCCCGACCTGGATCGTGACCGCGCCGGACACCGGCCTGCTCGGCGCCGCTGCGCGCCTGGCAGCAGACTGAAGCAACTGAAGAGGGGGAGTTTCATGGCGCGTGCACGACTGCGCGAACTCGGCATCACCGTCGGTCAGCTGACGCCGGGCAGCCTCAACGCAATCACCGATGTTCCGGGCGTGCGGGTCGGCTATGCGACGCTCGTCGCCGACGCGCCCCATGTCATTCGCACCGGCGTCACCATGGTCTGGCCGGCCGACATGGACATCTGGACGAACTACGTCTTCGCCGGCTCGCATTCCTTCAACGGCAATGGCGAAATGACCGGCCTCGTCTGGATCGCCGAGCAGGGGCTGCTCGGCGCACCGATCGGCATCACCAATACCTACGATGTCGGCACGGTCAGGGACGCGATCACCGCCTACGCGGTCGCCAAGGGAGCGCCGCAGGATTTCCACCTGCCCGTGGCGGCGGAAACTTATGACGGAAGGCTGAGCGACATCGCGACCTTCGCGGTCAAGAAAGAACTCGCCTTCGAGGCGCTCGACAAGGCGACCGGCGGCCACATCGCGGAAGGCAATGTCGGCGGCGGCACCGGCATGATCGCCCACGAGTTCAAGGGCGGGACCGGCACGGCCTCGCGCGTGGCGACCGCCGGCGGCGAGCGCTACACGGTCGGCGCGCTGGTCCAGGCGAACTACGGCCAGCGCGAGCTGCTACGCGTCGACGGCGTGCCGGTCGGCAAGAAAATCCCGATCAAGGACATTCCCTCGCCAAGGCGCGGCAGGGGCCTAGCCGGCGCGGGCGACCAGCCGGGCCCAAGTCCCGATGGCGGCGGCTCGATCATCGTCGTGCTGGCGACCGATGCGCCGCTTCTGCCGATCCAGTGCCAGCGCTTGGCGCGCCGCGCGACCACCGGCCTCGCCTGGGTCGGCGGCATCGGGTCGAACGGCAGCGGCGATATCTTCATCGCCTTCTCGGTCGGCAACCGCGTGCGCCACGGCGAGCCGGTCAGCAATGTGCGCATGATCGCGCCCGACGCCATGACCGCGCTGTTCCAGGCAGCCGCCGAGGCGACCGAGGAGGCCATCCTCAACGCCATGACCATGGCCGAGACGACTGTCGGGAACAAGGGCGTCACGGCCCATGCCCTGCCGCTCGACCGGCTGCAGGAGATCATGCGCAAGTACCGGCGGCTCTGATCGATGCGGTACATCTCGCGCGACGATGTCGATGCGCTGAAGCTGGGAATTGCCGACATCGAGACGGCGCTGGTCGAGGCGTTCCTGGCGAGCCGCAACGGCGCCATCGTCGGCAAGCCCAAGTCGAACATTCTCAGGCCCGATGGCATCTTCCTGGTCGGCGCGCTGGCGAGCTGGGCCGAGCGCGGTCATGGCGTCTTCCACAGCATCATGGGCACAACGCCGGACAAGGTGCCGCCGGGTGCGCCGCACTACACGACCCTCCAAGTTCTGTCCGACTACCACGCTGGGACGCCGCTGGCCATCGTCGACGGTTCCTTCACGTCGACCATGCTGCCGGTCGGCGTGACCGCTTTGACGGCGCGTCGCCTCGCGCGGGCCGATAGCAGAGTCATCGCCATGATCGCGGCGGGATTGCAGGCCCGGGTCAATCTGGCCGCGCTGGTGGATCTGTTTCCGCTTCGGGAGGTACGCATCGTGAGCCGGACGGAGCAATCGGCGCGCACCTTCGCGGCCGAGGTCGAGTTGCGCGGATTGCGTGCCGTGGTGACGCATGATGCGGAGACTGCGGTGCGCGGTGCGGACATCATCGTGTCGAGCGTGCCGGGTGCTCCCGGCATGTCACCCTTTCTCGATCCGGCCTGGGTTTCGGCCGGCGCCTATGTCAGCGCCGTGGACGTCGGCCGGAGCTGGAAGCCCGGCTTCGAACGTTTCGAGCGCACGGTGGTCGATGACCGGGTGCAGGCCGAGGTCATGCACCGCGAAGGACGCCTCGCCTGGGCCGGGCCATTCGACACGGAGATCCCGGAACTGCTGGCGGGAGCCCGACCGGGTCGCGAGCGCGCGACCGATCGCATTGCATTTATCCATCCCGGCAACATCGTCGGCATTCTTGCATTCACCGAGCTGATCTACCGGAAGGCCGCGTCCCGCGGCCTCGGCCAAGTACTTGGGCAGGCGCTGGGCGAGCGGCCGAACCATCACGCAGCCGTGTGATGTATCCGGGGGCGAACCTGATAAACTAGGCTCTCCGGGCATCAGGAGGTGTCTGCAGGATGACCACGTTTCGCGCAATGATGACCGCCGCTGCCATGCTGATCTTGGCTGGCGCGGCGAGCGCCAGCGACGCCGGCAAGCCGACCGCGACAGCGACTTTCGCCGGCGGCTGCTTCTGGTGCATGGAGCCGCCCTTCGACAAGCTCGACGGGGTCATCTCCACGACGTCGGGCTATATCGGCGGCATGCGTCAGAATCCGACCTACAAGGAGGTCACATCGGGCACGACCGGGCATACCGAAGCCGTCCAGGTCGTCTACGACCCGACCAAGGTGACCTATGAGAAGCTGCTCGACGTGTTCTGGCGCAACATCGATCCGCTGACGCCCAATGCGCAGTTCTGCGACCATGGCAGCCAGTATCGCTCCGGCATCTTCGTGCACGACGACGCGCAGAAGAAGCTTGCCGAGGCCTCGAAGGAAGCCCTCGCCAACTCAGGTCGCTTCAAGCAGAAGATCGTGACCGAGGTCACGACAGCGACCACGTTCTGGCCGGCCGAGGACTATCACCAGGACTACTACAAGAAGAACCCGCTGCAGTACCGCTTCTACCGGCACAGCTGCGGGCGTGACCAGCGGCTCAAGGAGCTGTGGGGAACCGAACCGTCGTCCTAGACTTCGGGTCGAGAGGGTCGGGAGTTGCCGCCTATCTACCTGATGCATCGCCGCCATCGGCGATGCCGTTGAGGTAGTGCTCCCAGACCGTCAGGTTGACGCGGCACGCCTCGACGACGCGCTCCGCCATGCCGAGCCGCTCCGCGTGGTCGGCGACGGCTTGCCAGCCGAGGTTGGAATGGGCGATGTCGGCCGCTTCGTGGATGCCGAAGAAATCGAGCTGTGCATTGGTCAGGCCGAACAGGCGCCGCCAGCGGTGGCGCTCCAGGCCGAACCAGCCATGGCGCTTCATGACGCCGGTGCCATAGCCGGGCGTATTGGCCCGCTCGGCGCAGACATTGGCGATCAGCCCCTCGAGCCAGTACCGGTTGCTCATGAGTGCGTCCCAGGCAAGCCAGGCCAGCCGCGTCGACGCCAGCGGCTCGGCCCTGCGGATGGCGCGCCTGGACATGCCGATGGTGACGCCGAGATCCTCCAGGATCGCCCAATGCGGCTTGCCGTGCCCGTGTTCGTCGTCGGCGATGATCTCCTGGGCGCAGGCCTTGATGATGCCGATCTTGATGTCCCAGATCGGGCAATTGGTCGCGACGCGCAGCTTGAGCACGGAATTGCGTTGGCGGCTGTTGAGCCGGTGCTGCATGACGAACATGCGCGCCCGCCCGCGCGTCATCGGCTCGCGGAAGAAGCGGGTGCGCCGGCAGAAATCATCGACCTCGGCGTCGAGCCGGCGGATCACGCTCCGAGCGCTCATTGATGCATCCTGGGACCGAGGGATGCTTGCCTCACGCCCCACCGGAACCCTCCCCCGCGCGGCGCGCAGGGGAGGGGGTGGAGGTTCTGACTAGTTCGACGACGCGGCCATGCCCTTCTGGATGCCTGGCCGGGCCGACATGCGCTCGAACCACTTGAGCAGATTGTTGAGGCCGCCCGCCTTCTCGATCATCGCCTTGCGGCCGGCGACGATCGGGTAGAGCGCGATGTCAGCGATCGACAGCTCGCCCGCGAGATACTCGGCTTCGCCGAGTCGGCGATCGGATTCGCGCAGGTGGTTGATCAGGCGCTTCTCGAACAGCTCGACCGCGCTCGCCGGCTTGTCCGGCAGATTGCCGGTCGCGAAGATCGCGCCGCTCGCCGGCGCCACGTCGGTCGAGGTGTGCATGAACCAGCGATAGGCCTGGGCGCGCTTCTCGGGATCCTTGGGCAGCAGCTTGCCCGATTTCTCCGCACAGTAGAGGACGATGGCGCCGGACTGGGTCAGCACGATGCGCTTGCCGCCCGGGCCCTCCGGATCGACGATCGACGGGATCGCGCCCAGCGGATTGATCTTGAGATAGTCAAGGTTCTTGTGCTCGCCTTTGGCCAGGTTGTACTTGGTTACCTTGTACGGCAATCCGCATTCCTCCAGCGCAATGGCGGCGCGCTGGCCGTTGCCGGTGGGGCCGGTATAGAGCTCGATCATGACGCTGGTTTCCTTCTGGGGACTCCTTGAGGGTAAAAGACTGCCACGCCGCGATGGCGCTGCCAATCAGGCTCCGTGCAGATGGCATGCAACGCCGCGGCCTTGACCGACCATGCGCCATTCCGGATAGGCCTGTCGGCATTTGTCCATCACATGCGGGCAGCGCGTGTGGAAATGGCAGCCGGCCGGCGGATTGACTGCGGACGGCACCTCGCCCGCGATGCGTGCCGGCGCCACGCGCACCTCGGGATCGGGTACCGGCGATGATTCGCGCAGCATGCGCGTGTAGGGATGCAGCGGATCGTCGAAAATGGCGGGCACCGGCCCGGTCTCAACGATGCGGCCGAGGTACATGACCGCGATCGACTGGCAGAACCAGCGCACCACGCCCAGGTCGTGGGATATGAAGATGTAGCTGAGTCCGTGCTTGTCCTGCAGTCCGCGCAGCAGCAGCAGGATCTGCGACTGGATCGACACGTCGAGCGCGGAGACCGGCTCATCGGCGACGACGAGCTCGGGCGACACGGTGAGCGCGCGCGCGATGCCGATGCGCTGGCGCTGGCCGCCGGAGAACTCGTGCGGAAAGCGCCAGCGCGCGTCGGGCGGCAGGCCGACCTCGGCGAGCAGCGCCTCGACGCGCGCGTCGATCTCGGCCGAGTCGCCCAGGCCATGCACCTGCATCGGCTCGGCCAGTGCCTTGCCGATCATGCGCCTCGGGTTGAGCGAGGCGTAGGGGTCCTGGAAAACGATCTGCATCTTGCGGCGCAACAGGCGCAGTCGCTCCTTGCCGGCCTCGAGTACGTCCTCGCCGGCATAAGTCACGCCACCGCTGTCGGGCTCGATCAGGCGCAGCACGCAGCGCCCGGCCGTCGATTTGCCGCAGCCGGACTCGCCGACCAGGCCGAATGCCTCGCCGCGGTTGACCGTGAACGAGATCTCGTCGAGCGCCCGCACCGTCACGGTCTCGGGATTGGGAAAGCCACGCTTCTGGGTGAAGAACTTCTTCAGGCGCTCGACGGCAAGCAGGATCTCGGCCATGTCGTCTACGCTCCGGCCCGGACAACGCAGCGAACGTGGTGACCGGACCGGCCTGCAAGTGGCGGCGGCGCTGCCTCGCAGCGCGGCTCGCGCAGCGGGCAGCGTGGCGCGAAGCGGCATCCCGGGGGCATGGCCGAGATCGACGGTACCTGGCCTTGGATCGTCTCCAGCTCGGCGATGTTGCGGTCGACCCGGGGTATCGAGCGCATCAGCAGCTCGGTATAGGGATGCGTCGGTCGCCGGAACAGCTCGCGGACGGTGGCGATTTCGACGATCTCGCCGGCATACATGACGGCGACCCGGTCGGCGATCGCGGCCACCACGCCCAGATTGTGCGTGATGAACACCATGGACATGCCGTAGGCGGTCTTGAGCTCGGCGAGCAGCGCCAGCACCTCGGCCTGGATGGTGACGTCCAGCGCGGTGGTCGGCTCGTCGGCCAGCAGCACCTGAGGCCGGCAGGCCAGCGCAATCGCGATCATGACGCGCTGGCGCATGCCGCCGGAGAATTGATGGGGATAGTCGGCAAAGCGGCGTCGTGCCGACGGGATCTTGACCTGCTCCAGCAGGTCGAGCGCCATGCGGTCGGCCTCGCGCCCGCTCATGCCGCGATGGTAGAACAGCGCCTCGGCGACCTGAAAGCCGACGGTCAGCACGGGGTTCAGGCTGGTCATCGGCTCTTGGAAAATCATGGAGATGCGGTCGCCGCGGATGCGGCGCATGGCCTCGTCGTCGAGCTGCGTCAGGTCCTCGCCCTCGAACCAGATATGCCCGCCAGCGATGCGCCCGGCTGGCTTCGGCACCAGGCCCATGATCGAGAGCGCCGTCATGCTCTTGCCGCAGCCGGACTCGCCGACCAGCGCCAGGGTCTCGTGGCGTGCCAGGTCGAAGCTGACGTCGCGCACTGCCGGATGCCACGCACCGCCCGAGCGGAACGAGGTCGTCAGGCTCTCGACGCGCAGAATGGGCCCAGGGGTGTCAGAAGTGCTGGCCGCGCCAGCTTTCACCGCGGTTGTCATGCCGGCTCATTCCCCGCCGCGGAGCTTGGGGTCGACGGCGTCGCGCAGTCCATCGCCCAGCATGTTGAGCGCGAAGATGATGAGCAGGATGGCGAGGCTCGGGAAGATCGACAGCCAGGCGCTGTCGAGGATCACCTCGAAGCCCTCGCGCACCATGCCGCCCCAGCTCGGGATCGGCGGCTTCAGGCCCAAGCCGATGAAGCTGAGCGAAGCCTCGACGCGGATCGACGTGGCGAGCCACAGCGTTCCCAGCACGAGGATCTCGGCCATCACGTTCGGCAGAATATGCACGACCATGATGCGCAGATCCGAGAAGCCGAGCGCGCGGCAGGCTTCGATGAAATCGCGCTGCTTGATGACGATGGTCGGCGCGCGCGCGATGCGCGCGAACGGCGCAATGGCAGTCAGAGCGATCGCGAATATCAGGTTGCCCATGCTGGGTCCGAGCACGGCCACGATCATCAGGCCCATGATGAGCGACGGGAACGACATCAGCACGTCCATGACCTGCATGACAGCCAGGTCGACGCGCCCGCCCACATAGCCGGACACGATGCCGATGGCGCTGCCGATGATCATGGCGGACACGGTCGCAACCGATCCGATGACCAGCGAATAGCGCGCGCCGTGCAGCAGGCGCGAGAGGATGTCGCGCCCGAAGGCATCGGTGCCGAACCAGTAGGTCGCATCCGGGCCTTTGAGGCGGTCGATGATGTGCTGCTCGTACGGATCGAACGGCGCGATGACCGGCGCCAGTACGGCGAACAGCACGATCGCCAGGAACACGCCGAGGCCGATCCACGACGTGATGTTGGTGTTGAAAGCGCGGCGCAGCTCGCGCAGCGCATGGACGAAGCCGCGGCGCGGCGCGGCGATGGCGGCGCCCCGGCTCATCCGTGCTTCACCCGCGGGTCGATGAAGCCGTAGGTCAGGTCGGTGACCAGGTTCACGACAACAATGAGGAAGGCGTAGACCACCATCAGACCCTGCAGCATGGTGTAATCGCGCTGGTTGAGCGCGCTGACGATGAGCTTGCCGAGGCCAGGGCGGTTGAACACGATTTCGGTCAGCACCGAGTTGCCGATCAGTATGCCGAGGTAGAGGCCGACCACGGTGACGACCGGGATCAGTGCGTTGCGCAGCGAATGGCGCCAGACCACCGCGCGGTTGGGCACGCCCTTGGCGCGCGCCGTGCGGATGTAGTCCTCGCCCAGCACCTCGAGCATGGAGGAGCGCGTCACGCGGGTGACGTAGGCCGCCATGATGATGCCGAGGTTGATCGCCGGAAGAACCAGGTTGCGCACGCGGTCGACGGGGTTGTCGAGCTTGCCGGCGCTGATCACGGGAAACCAGCGCAGCTCGATGGCAAAGGCGAGGAGCAGAAGGATGCCCGAGACGAAGGCCGGAAACGACAAGCCGAGCAGCGAGACAATGCGTGTCGCGTAGTCGATCGGCGCATTACGATGGAGCGCCGACCAGGTGCCCAACGGTACGCCGATCAGTGCGCCGAGCAGAATGGCAGCCACGGTCAGGTCGACCGTATGGGGCAGCACGGCCCACACCTCGGTCAGCACGGGGCGGCCCGTCACCATGGACTCGCCCCAATTGCCGAGCAGCGCGCCCTGCATGAAGTCGATGTATTGGACAGCGATCGGCTTGTCCACGCCCAGGCGCCGGCGCAGGTTCTCCAGCGCCTCCTGGCTCGCTTGGTCGCCCAGGATGGTCTGCGCCGGGTCGCCTGGCACGATACGCACGATCACGAAGACGATCGTCAACACCGCCAAGAGAGTTGGGATGGCAAAGAGCAGCCGTTTGACGACATAGCGGATCATGTGACGGGCCGGGCCAGCATGGCCTCACCCTCGATGGACTTGGGATGAGGCTATGCCTGGAAAACCCGACTGCGCTTCACGCTCCATGTGTCGAAGCGTGAGGCCAGCGTTGTGCCGTCGCCGCAATCTCACTTGAAATGAGATAGCTCGTTGACGACTGGGCCGAGGTTGAGCGAGCCCTCAAGCTTAATGCCGAAGTCGAAGTTGGCGCGCCGTGCCCAGACCAACATGTTCTCGTAGATCGGCAAGGCGCAAACCTTGGTCATCAGTTTTTGCTGTGCGGTCTTCCACAGCGCCTTTTGCTTGACC
>Ga0194120_10002367_pt1 | contig 32549 bp, 35 predicted proteins | sample TA2MahCa65mmetaG_FD_148642 | JGI IMG/M metagenome (GOLD analysis project Ga0194120, IMG submission 148642) | Freshwater microbial communities from Lake Tanganyika, Tanzania - TA2015019 Mahale Deep Cast 65m | ecosystem: Environmental > Aquatic > Freshwater > Lake | place: Tanzania: Lake... | reverse complement strand
CTGTACCCGTTTGCCTGTCCTGCGACCGAAGGGAGTGTCGAAGGGCTGTCGCAGGGTCTCATTTTGCCTGTCCCATTGTAATACTTTGGTCACGAAACCGTCAGCGTCCACGCTACAGTCCCAACGACTGCGCAGAATCAGGAATCCTGTGTCAACCTTTCATATAATTCGCGGGCGACCCGGAAGTTATGCTGGATCAGAATATCCAGGTCGCGCTTGAGATCAATATCAATGCCTTTCTCTGCCGCCAGCATAAGAATACCTATTGTTCCGGTAACGGATAAACCAAGCAAGCCGGCTTTTGCGCGCGCGGCATGGTCGTCCAACAGGACCCGTCCCACGCTCAATTCTCGAGCCAACACAACCGCTTCCGCCTCGCCCAAATGCAGCTCATCCAGCAGAGCCTCGACGGCGATTCGGTCTTGGACTGCAATTTGCTGCAACCATCCTTGCGTAATGGCGGTTTGGGTTTCCTGCCCACCCGCCTGTCCACTCCCCTCGACCACAACCTCCTCGTAGACAGCCGTGGGAATATAAACCCCGCCAAAGAGATCACACAGAAGATGAAATCGTTTGAGAACTGAAAGGTAAATGAGAGGGCTCGCGTTTACCACAACCCTGGGTGAAGCCAAATCATTCCCCCTTTACCGAAGCAATAAAAGACAGGTCCTGCTGATAATCAGCCTGGGTGTACTTATAAGCGGGCAGCCCAGCCCTTTTCAGCAGCGAGGCAAACTCGTAACGGGTCATGCCGGCCAGGGAAGCCGCTTTTGCCAGACTAATGGCTCGCTGGGCAAATAGGCCGATGGCAAAAGGTATCTTGACCTGTTCTTCGTCTGTCAGGCCGGTCTTTTCGCGGGCGCGAACCGCCGCCGCCACATCAGCGGGCAAATGTATTTCGACAACAATGGTTTCCGGCATCACATTATCTCCTTTTTCGCTCAGCACCTCACTCCTCTAACGCCATGCGCAACGCCGCTTCTCAATTGGGCAGGCGCGGCTCACGAAGTACTCGCCCCTACACTCCAGGGTCGAAAAGAGCGGGCAATGTGCCGGCCTGGGGAATTCACTCGCCAGGGCAGGTTGTATTTCCGCGCTTGTATACTCTTTCGGTTTGGATTATATCGTAAAATCGCCTGCGCCAATTCACAGCGGCTGGCCTGCCTGAGCAGGCTGGCAAACCCTCCGCCTGCCAGATGGTAGAGTCCCGCCCGTTCACGCAGGTAGTCAACTCCACGCGAAAGGAGAAGCGCGGTGACTTCCGCCAGCATGCGCGCCCAGGTGGGGCTGGCCACCTGGTCCTCCACGATGCGCAGAGTCTCCTGCCCGCGCGCCCATTTCAATACTTTTGTCACAAAATTATCGCCTCGCAGGCTGTACACCCAGCTGGTGCGCAGGATGAGATACGCCCCGCCTGCGGCTTGAATGGCGCGCTCGCCTTCCAGTTTTGTGCGTCCGTAATGGTTGATCGGGTTCGGGATGTCTACCTCGGTATAGGGCGCGCCCTTCGCGCCTAGCAGATGAACTTCACCGCTTGCCTTTCAGGGCGTCTTACGACCTCTTTCCGTACGATCAAAATCTTTATCAAAGCTGATAATCTCAAGACCGTGCTTCCCAGAAACCACATACTGATAGACATCATCAAAGTCCAAACCGAAACGCGGCGCGGCTGCAGCCAACTCCTTCATATCCTGAAATGGGAGGCTCAACAGACGAACCCCACCCCTGACAATAAGATCCTCCAAGAAGTGCATGAAAGTCTCAAATTGTTTGCGGCGAAACAGAACGATACCCACGGAATAGAGCGAGAATTCCGAGATATGAAGACTCCCCCGTGGCGCCGTCCGCAGGAATCGTTCCACTTCATCGGCGCGATCCTGATCCAAAAGAAGCTCAAGGATGATGTTACTATCGAGGAGATACATTAATCCCCCCACCATTCGAGAATCTTATGCTGGAGTTCCACCGAAGTGTAACGATCCCGCAAATCTCGCAGCGACCCTCTCCAGTCAAGCTTCAACTCACCATTTGGCTCGCCAACCTGTTTCTCCAGCAAGAATTCCACAAAATCCCTGACTTCCTGTTGGAAATCTGGCTGTAATTGTTCTATAAGTTCTTTGAGCGTCTGCATCGCTTTATCCTTTCTGACTTAAGTTTGGAGTTCGTCAAAATCTCCGCCATGGATTTCACGAATTCGCGCGGATTTATAAGAAAATCTGTGTAATCCGTGGCAAAACGGCGCCTTCATGACGGTGAAAAAATCAACTCCAAACTCAAATTCTGGCCAAGCAGTGTAACATCTAATGATGTTTGGAAAAAAATAAAAAAAATAAAAATGATATACAGGCCTGGGCATTCACTATGAAAAATTCGATCAGGTCTGAGCGTCTCCATGCACAATTTGAAAATCCTGTGCGACTGCTTGGAGAAGTTCGTATTCCTGAACTTCGATCTTGTAAGCCGTTGAGCATTCAGTTCTTGAATTCTGACACATAACCAGATTCATGTCAAGGAAAAATTCTGTAATGCTAGCTCAAAGGGGAAAGGCTTGCCCTGACGGTTCGCTTTATGCTCCAGCCGCCGTCCCTTGCGAAGCACGCGAAGCGTGTGGACGGCGGCATCTCCCTGGCACTGCCCGCCGCACCCCCGCTGCGCCCCGGGGACTTCCTGCGTGCATACAGTACAGGCGAGCGGAGGGCAGGTGTGCAAGAGCACCTCAGGGAAAAATCACCGATACTTTTGCGCTGTACCCGTTTGCCTGTCCTGCGACCGAAGGGAGTGTCGAAGGGCTGTCGCAGGGTCTCATTTTGCCTGTCCCATTGTAATACGCTGGTCACGAAACCGTCACTGTCCATGCCCCAGTCCCAACGGCTGCGCAGAATAGGCACGTCCCGGCCCACAGTTGAGATGTTCTGTTCAGCGGCTAGTTTGCTCCTGGCGTAGACGCTTAACGGGTCAACCTGTCCGCCGGATAGGGTGGATGGCGTTCATACGAATCTCCTTCTTCAACAGATATCCATCTCCCTCAGGAAATTACTCTCCAAGCCATTCCTGGCGAGAAACCCCAGCCTGCCGAAGAATCCGCTGCAAGAAACCAACGCCAATCACTCCTTCATGAGGATTAGGAATAATCACCGTGATATTCCCCCGGCGCATTTGCGGGTGCCGTCCTCCAGCGTAAGGTCCGTCAAAACCCAATTCACGCATTCGCTGTACAAATTCTCGCCAGGATACTGGTTTCAGCCGGGGCATAAAAGTCTCATACGGGCTGAGCAATCTGGCTCAGGTCAATACCAGCGAGGACTGGGATGGGCAAGCCCAATCGCAATCGTAGAGCAAGCCAGTCGCTGAGAGCTTCACGCAACTCGCCTCTGCATCCCTCTAAATTCACATGTTGCGCCCAAACGCCTTGTAAACCAGGAATTTCCCCCCAATATGTGCCATCCTCTTCAAGGATTTCATAAACGGCTAATTCCATCGCCTTGTCAATATAATTTGCAAGCATAGTCTATTTCTCCTATCCACAATGAACAATGCAAAACAAAGTCGTCTTGTTATCGTTTTCCCTCTCTTATCTCGATCACGCAATCTGACTTTCCCGCTAATTGAACGAAATCCCTCCCGGTTTTAGGCTGCTTCTTTGCCATCGGTACCCTCGGTGTCATCGTCTACATATTCCCTATGAGACATCGAGAGACCGGCAAAAGCGCCGTGCTTTTCAATATATTCGATCACGGCGTCGAGCAGCCCATCAAAAAAGGATTTCTCGTCAAGCCCTTTCACCATTTCGATAACGCCATCCATAACCATGCTGTACTCCTTCATAGCGGGTTCATCTAAAATGGTTTGCTTGACTCCTGCTTCTGTCATCAGCTCTTAACACACCTGCGGGTGATGCGCGGCATTATCCCATCGTTTCAGCAACCGCCCCGCCGCGTCCTGCCAGTGGAAGCGATATTTCGTAACCAGAAGTTTTTCATTCACGATCTGGAAACGCTCGAACATCTCCATGAGACTGCCGTCATGAAATGTAATCCGATAACGAAACAGCCCAAGATCGCCTCCCCCCTCTTCGCGCAACGCCTTCCAGCCCGCCACTTGGGAATTTGCAATAATCAGCGCTTTGACATAAGCCAGATAATCATCCGCCTCTTTCACAGGGCTGACTCGAGGCGGCGAATTTTTTTCGTCAGGTCTTGATGCAAATCGTAAAGCCCGTCCCATTCAAAGAAATCCGCCGAGTCGCCCAACTCGCCCCTATCGAAACGTCCGTGGAACGTCGGAGTATTCATGCCATAACGCTCTTCGTATTCGCGCAGATCACGTGCGCAGCGTTCCAGGCGCAGTTGATACTGGTTTAGTACAACACTCAATAGTTTGGTCAAAACATGACCCAACTCAAGGTTGTCTGAAAAGGTTTCCTTGAGGGCTTCTAACTTATGAAACGTATCTGCATACATGTCGGTCATTCGCTCAATCTCCTTCAACCAGAAAAACCATATTTACGCCTCACCTTGATACGCGAGAGCCCCCGACCTCCTGGCGCAGTCCCAGCAAGTTTTCCAGCAGTTCGCGGGCGGCTTTCCAATCCAGCCAATCCTCCTCCTCCTGCATTACGGCCGCGTTCAGGGTTTGGAGCTGCTCTGTCGGGAGAGCTTTTTTTCCAGTAGCGCCGGGCGGGAATGCCCCCCTGCACAAAAAATCAATCGGTCGTGGACTCGTCCACTAACCGAGCGAGGATTCCCTGCGGAACTTTTAAGCGCAATTCGGGATACTTCTCGATCAGGCGGGAAATGTCTGCCAGGTCTTTCTGCCGTTTGCTTCCCCTCCGCTTTGGGTCCAGGGCGGCCCAAATCTTTCCCTGTAACACATCTTCCACACTGGCGACCGGCAATGCCATGCCAAGCACCGTCTGCACGAAGGCCCGCTCGACAAATGAACTGTACCGCCTGTCCGTCTGGATTTGCACCCTGAGATCGGACCCGGACATTGCAGCAAACAAACTGTGTGGAAAGCGCTTCAGGTCAAAATGCGGCTCGAGGAGCGCTTCCACTTGTTCCAGCTGGTCCGCCGCAACGACCAGGTCCAAATCGAGGCTGACCAATGGCTCCACATAGGCATTGACCGCCTGCCCGCCAATCACACAAAACCTAATCCCCTGCTCATTCAAAAGGGAAATCAGGTTTTCGAGCAGGTTCGATTGATCCATTGTGATCATTTTCAAAAAGGTTAACGCTTGCATTGTTTCTCACAGGAACGTTTGAATTTTACCATGCGGGATGAAAGATCGAGGACAGGGGGACGGAGTCGGTCATCGGTCTTTCGTCTTCTGTCCGCGGTCAGATTTCCCCGGCATCCGCCCTTCCGACATCCCGCATCGCGAAGCGTGCCGTAAGGGACAACCTGTCATAACCACAACGAACCGGCTGGCTTCTCGCAGGGCAAGCCGATTCGCTATTTTTTTCGTTCGATCTGCGCGCTGGGCAATTCCAGCGGAATCTGCCTGCCTTGCAGGAGTTTGAGCAGGACGCGCACGCGCTCATTGCCGGAAATGCGGATGTCAAAGATGGCTTCCTGCCCGGCAAAAGGACCGTCCTGGATGATGACCGCTTCGCCTGGCTGCAAACCATGCCGCTGCTCGCCGCCCTCCTGGTTGATCCCGTCCACGCGCCGGCGGATGGCCTGGATCAGCCCGTCCGGGACTGGGGCAGGCTCAGCTCCGAAAGAGACGAGTCCGCGTGAATGAGGCATCCAGGCAAAGGCTGAATACCCGCCCTGGTGCAGGTCCAATCGGACGAACAGGTAACCCGGGAAATACGGACGTATCTTACGCGCCCTGGGATTTTTTGGCTGCACCCGCAGCCGAGGGTAAAAGACCTCATGTGCACGCGCAGCGGCTTCGCGCCACAGTGCCTCTTCCTTATTTGGTTTGCTGCGAAGCGCATACCATTGCAAGGTCATTCAATATACCGGATACCGGATGTAAGAATCCGCCCTACTCGTTTCTCCACCAATTCATTGCCAGCGCCCCGAAGACGCTCAAAATCAGCCCGAGCATTCCGGCCAGGGCGGTATTCATCAACGTCTTTCGCGAGACCGCTTTCTCTGGAGGCACAGCCTCCACGCTTATGTTTGCCAGGAGAATCGCGCGCAGGTCAATTTCATCGTCGTAAGTGGAAGAGGGATCGGTAGTCATGGGATTTTTGATTCTCACTAATCTGATTTTTTTTGATGCAGGCAGTCATGCTATCATGCGATTGTGCATTCGTCAAGAAAACATCTCAAGAGGCAGCAATTCTCACGCGGAGCGTGTCACCCTCAATGTTCCATTGCCATTCGCAGCGCCGTCTCCCAGGCGGGCAGGCGCAGTCCAAAGGTGGCGGCGAAGTGATCGCAATTCAGGGCTGAAAAAAGCGGACGGCGGGCTGGGCTTGGAAAATCGCTCGTCAATGCCGGAAGGATTTCTTTACAGATTTGTTCTTCCCGATGGGGGTCAAGCGCCAAAATTTTACGCGCCCATTCCAGGCGGCTGGCAGACCCGTCCCCGGCCAGGTGATACAAGCCAGCGTTTTTTTCAAAAAATGCAAATGGAGAGTCTCCTGCTTTTGCAAGCAGGCTGCCGATCATCTCAGCCAGCGCCCGCGCCCAGGTAGGGTTGCCCACCTGGTCATCCACCACGCGCAGTTCAGGATTTTTGCGCGCCCATCCCAATACTTTGGTCACGAAACTATCGCCGCCCAAGCTGTACACCCAGCTGGTACGCAGGATAAGATACGCCCCGCCTATTTTTTGAATCGCCTGCTCGCCTGCCAGTTTGCTCTTTCCATATACATTCAACGGGTTGGGGGTATCCGTCTCGACATACGGTCTGCCCAAAGCGCCATCAAAAACATAATCTGTGGAAACATGAATGAAGACCGCATTGAGTGCGCGTGCCAGTTCAGCCATTAAGCCCGGAGCGCGGTTGTTCACCTGGAAAGCCAGGCCTGCCTGCGCAGGCAGGCCCTGTTCCTGCTCGGCACGGTCCACAGCTGTGTAAGCCGAAGCATTCACGATGGCTTGCGGTTTATGCAAACGAATGAACGCCTCCACAGCGGCACGCGAAGCCTCCTGCAAGTCAAGCTCTTGATAATCCACCGCCGTTACTTCCCCGAACGGCGCGAGCACAGGTTGCAACTCACGTCCCAACTGGCCGTTCTTGCCAAATAATACGATCTTCATGATTGATCCAATAAACTCTTCAGGTAAATGCCGTACCCATTATCCGCCATGGTAAGCGCCAAAGCCCGCAGTTGATCGGCGGTGATGAATCCCATGTGATAGGCGATCTCCTCCGGGCAGGAGATCATCAATCCCTGGCGTTCCTGCACAGCCTGCACAAAACTCGAAGATTGCAAAAGCGACTCATGCGTGCCGGCATCCAGCCAGGCGATGCCGCGTCCGAGCGCTTCCACTCGCAGCTTCCCGCTTTCAAGATACAGGCGGTTCAGGTCTGTGATCTCCAACTCGCCGCGCTGCGAGGGCCGCATATTCGCCGCCAACTCAACCACATGCGAGTCATAGAAATAAATACCGGGAACTGCAAATTTCGATTTCGGCTGCGCGGGCTTTTCCTCCAGGCTCAACACTTTGCCCTCGTCATCGAATTCCACCACGCCATAACGCTCGGGGTCGCGCACCGCATAAGCAAAGATACACGCGCCTTCTATTAATTTGGAAGCGCGCTGTAATACCTCAGACAAACCCTGGCCAAAGAAAATATTATCGCCCAGGATCAGGCAGGATGAATCGCCCCCGACAAATTTTGCGCCGACGCGGAACGCATCCGCCAGCCCGCGAGGCTGGTCCTGCTCAACGTAGCTGAATCTCAGCCCCCACTGACTCCCATCCCCCAGCAAACGTTGGAAGGTCGGCAGGTCTTCGGGCGTGCTGATGATGAGGATCTCACGGATGCCCGCCAGCATCAACATCGAAAGCGGATAGTAGATCATCGGTTTATCGTAGACCGGCAAAAGCTGTTTGCTCGCCGCCAATGTCAACGGGTGCAAACGTGTGCCCCGTCCGCCCGCAAGAATTAATCCCTTCATGATGACTTCTCCCGTGTTTGAAAACAAGACCCTAAAGGTCTCTTGCGCACATCGAAGGCGCGGTTCAAATGTAAAATTCGTATAAACCCGCCATTCTTTCCAGAAAAGACCTTTAGGGTCTGGACATGCAAGGGTTGAGACCAATTATCTTTTATCATAGTTTTTATCCAACCAGGTTTGATATTCACGCTGCTTCTGGATCGCGGCAACCCAATCCGGATTGGCAAGCATCCATTGTACGGTGGCAAGCAGGCCATCGGTCAATGAATAACGCGGCTGCCAGCCAAGTTCGCGTTTGATTTTAGAGATGTTCATGGCATAGCGGCGGTCATGGCCGGGGCGGTCGGTCACAAATTTAATTAAGCTGCGATGCGGTTCCGCCAAAGGCTGTAATTCATCCAGCAGATCACAGACCGTCTCAACAATGGTCAAGTTGGCAGGCTGATTATTCCCGCCAATGTTATAAGTCTCACCGGATCTGCCCTGGGTGATGATTTTATGGATGGCCTCGCAATGATCGGTCACGAACAACCAGTCACGGATCTGCTGACCGTCGCCATAAACAGGCAATGGCTTGCCCGTTAACGCATTCAGGATAATGAGGGGGATTAACTTCTCGGGAAATTGGCGCGGGCCGTAATTATTCGAACAATTCGAGATCGTTAGGGGCAGTTGATAAGTATGATTGTAGGAGCGCGCCAGATGGTCGCTTGAAGCCTTGGAGGCCGCATAAGGTGAATTGGGGGCGTAAGGGGTCGTTTCAGAAAAAGCGGGGTCCTCGGGCTTCAAAGTCCCGTAGACCTCGTCGGTGGATACGTGATGGAAGCGTACCTGCTCGAGGGGCAAAGCCTTTTCCACCAGCCAATACTTTCGCGCCGCCTCAAGCAATGTAAAAGTACCGATCACATTGGTTTGAATGAAAGGTTCGGGGCTTAGAATCGAACGATCCACATGGGTCTCAGCTGCGAAGTGAACGATGGTATCAATTTGATGCCTGCGGAGCAGATCGCGCACAAGATCGCGGTTGCATATATCGCCTTGAATAAAAGTATGCCGCTCCGGGCGCGGTAAATCCCTCAGATTCTCAAGACTGCCTGCATAGGTCAACGCATCCAGGTTTACTACTTGAAGCTGGGATTCGCGCGAAGCGTCCAGCAAATAACGAACAAAATTGGATCCAATAAAACCTGCTCCACCGGTCACCAAAACATTTTTCATGGATTCTCCCGGGAATTAATCATAAGTCTCAGCCGCCGATAAAGATAAACCCTTCACATCCTTGTCAGAAAGGATCGGAAGCCCGCCATTGATGAGAGGCCAATCAATCCCGATTGCCGGATCATTCCACAGTAAGCAACGTTCCCATTGTGGGGCATAGTAATCTGTAGCTTTGTAAAGGATCTCGGCCTTCTCGCTGGTGACGTAAAACCCATGCGCAAAACCGGGCGGCACCCATAGCTCGTTCTTATTCCCGGCTGAAAGAATCGCCCCGACCCAGTTCCCAAAGGTCCGAGAACCGCGGCGCAGGTCAACGGCGACATCAAAGACCTCGCCGACCACGACGCGCATCAGTTTACCCTGAGGCTGACGGATCTGGTAATGCAGTCCGCGCAAGACGCCTTTGGCTGATACCGAGTGATTATCCTGCACAAAATTTGCCTGAATCCCTGCCCCAGAAAAACGATCTTCCCGATAACTTTCCAGGAAAAAACCGCGCTCGTCTGTAAATATTTTTGGCTGGATCAAGATTACACCCGGCAACTCGGTGCTGATAAACTGCATATGCCTTATGCTCCCGCCTGCGCTTGACGATATTTTGCAATGACCTCGTCAGCCGGGCCAACCGCGCGGATGGTTCCATGGTCAAGCCAGGCCGCGCGCTCACACAACGATCGGACAGCCTCCATGGAATGGGAAACAAGGATGGAGGTGGCATTCCCATTACGAAACCCTTTCATCCGCATCTGACATTTCCGCTGGAATGCTTCATCTCCAACAGATAAGACCTCATCGAGAATGAGTATGTCTGGCTCCCAGGTGGTGGCGACTGCAAACCCCAAACGAGCGTACATGCCGCTGGAGTACGTGCGTAAAGACGCATCAATAAACGAACCCAGTTCAGAGAACTCGATGATCTCATGCATGTGCTCTTCGATCTCCCGATGAGAATGACCAAGGATGGTTCCATTAAGAAATACATTCTCACGCCCTGTCAATTCCGGGTGAAATCCAGCTCCCAACTCCAGCAATGGTGAAACCTTGCCTTTGATCCATACCCGCCCTTGTGTGGGAACCAGCACACGGGAAATCACCTTGAGCAGGGTGCTTTTCCCGGCCCCATTATTCCCGATAATTCCAAATATTTCGCCCTTGCGGATCTGTAAATTCACTTCCTTTAATGCTTGAAAGTCCTTGAACTGTATCTGTTTCTGGACGAGACGAATGACATATTCCTTGAAAGTGTGGATTTGTTCTCCGGGCAGCCGATAGCGCACGGAGATTTTTTCAAGACGAATAACATCCTGTGGTGGTTGATTCATATCCATCGTCATCATAAATAATAGGCAAATGTATCGGCTCGCTTCGAAAAAAACAACCAGCCAAGGATAAGTGTAAGAGACGAAACGGCTCCTGCGGCGATCAAAGTCATCGCATCGGGGAGCATGCCATCGAGGATGGGCATGCGAAATATTTTTATAATATGATACATGGGATTGATATTGAAAAACCAAAAGCGATATGTTTCAGGGATAATATTTTCCGGATAGACAATGGGTGTCAAATACATCCAGGCCATCAACACAATACTATACATCTCAGCCACGTCAGGAAAATGAACCGCCATGGTTGAAATGATCAATCCCACCCCCAAAGCAAAAGCCGCCAGAAACAATATCGCCACCGGTAAAAACAGAAGACCCCAACGGAATGGCACATCCGCCAGGAGCATGATCAGAAACATGGGAATCAGCGATAAGGCCAGGTTGACTAAACCTGTCCCGATCGCGGAGACCCCAAACGAAGTGCGCGGCACATAAATTTGTTTAAGTAGGGCGCCTCCCCACACGATCTGATTGATAATGGCGCTGGTGGTTTGCGCAAAAAAGGTCCAGGCAATCAAGCCGCTTAAGATATAGGCTGGATATCCTTTAATCGCCTGAAATAAAGTAGAGAAAACCAGCAATAGGATTAGCATCATGGCCAGCGGTTGCAGCAAGGTCCAGGCAATCCCCAGGACTGAGCGTTTATAGCGCGAGACAATATCCTTGCGCACAAGTTGATAGATCAAATCGCGATATTGAAAAATACCGCGAAATTCCTCCAGCGCCACCGGGCCGCGCCTGGCGCTGTCATAAATGGGGCCTTCAGATATTTTCATAATATTCACACACAATAAATTTTTCCTTCACAAGCCGGCGAACCGGGGAATCTTCTCATCCATTCACAGACCAGCGAGGCTTTGACTCCCTATTAACAACATCCTGCATATCTGCTTATTGATGCTTACGATCAGCGACTGTTTATTAATTTCAACGGCGGTGATTCTACCATACAGGAAAATCCCCAACGCCACTGCATTACTCAAACAGAGCTGTCTGCAATCGAATCATTCTTTAGCGGGTATACTAAAACAACCTTATGTCAATCTACATCACCACCAAATGGGAGGTCATCATCGCGGGCGGGGGACCCGCCGGTTTCTTCGCCGCGATCCGCTGCGCGGAGTTGAACCCGAAACTGCGCGTGTTGATCCTCGAGAAGTCCAGCCAAACGCTTGGCAAGGTGCTCATCTCCGGCGGTGGACGCTGCAATGTCACGCACGCCTGCTTTGATCCTGCGCAACTGGTGGGTTTTTATCCGCGCGGCGGCATGGAATTGCGCGGCGCGTTCACGCGTTTTCAACCTGCGGACACGATCAAATGGTTTGAAGCACGTGGCGTGAAATTGAAAATTGAATCAGATGGACGCATGTTCCCCGTCACGGATGAATCGGCTGCAATCGCAAACTGCTTGCGCGAGGCGGCGAAAAATGCCGGGGTGAAGGTGCATGTAGGCGCGAGCCTGCTAAAGGTGGAGAAAAACCCAAGGGGTGGATTCAGGCTTGAGGTCAGGAAGGCGGGCGTTGCGACCGAAGGGCGTAATCGAAACGCTTGTGTTGAGCCCAGTCGAAACGCTTGTGTTGAGCCCGGTCGAAACGCTCGTGTTGAGCCCAGTCGAAACGCTCGTGTTGAGCCCGGTCGAAACGCTTGTGTTGAGCCCAGTCGAAACAATGCGGAAGTTCTGCCTCTCCAAACAAAAAAATTATTGATCGCCACCGGCAGTGATTCCAAAACGCGCGAGGTCGTCAAAGCGCTTGGGCATTCCATCGAAGAGCCTGTGCCTTCCCTGTTTACATTCAATGTGAAAGATAAAAGAATTGACGGGCTGGCGGGAAATGCGTTATCTTCGTCCTGAGCGGAGCCGCATGGTTTCCCTGGCACCGCCCGCCAGGGCAGGTGTGCGGCAAAGCCGAAGGACAGGCTTGCAAAATATTATTCACATTACCAAACTGCCCTTCGACTGCGCACCTCGAAAAACACTCGCCGCTCCGCTCAGGGCGGAGCGAGGAATATTTTTTGTATTGACCCACAGCCCATCATCCCGTAAAATTCCCAAACGAAAATTATATATAATTTCTATGCTGTCATTGCGAGGAGCGTTCTCCCTGGCACCGCCCGCCGCATTGTCCCCGAGCAAAGCGAGTGGGAGGGCAGGTGTGTTCTTGCGACAAAGCAATCTCCGATCAAACGAGGGACTGCTCACCGCACTGGCGTACGGCGCAAGTGTCGCAAAAAGGCCGCTCGCAGGGACACAAAAGGTGAATATGGCAAAATATCGAATTTTTTACTGGAAGCATATCCCCTCCTCCATTACAGTGGAAGGCGATGGAAAAACAATCAAGAAACAACTTTCACAGAAGATCCAAAATGCAATTGACGCTTATGCGATGGCTGAAGGATTAACGGGGACATCAGAGTATGCTGCACAATATAAACGCGGAGCATGGACGGAACGCGATGGCACACCCGAGGAAATTGCGGATGCGCTTCTTTCTGAACTGGAAACTGAGTTTGCAAAAATAGAGATACCACGCCTAGTGAGATCGTAGACCGCAGACCGTGGACAAAGGTTGGATAACACACCGTCTACCGTCAATCGTCCACGGTCTTATCTTTATTGGTTCCATAAACAAATAGTGAAACATAAAATCACATGACTAAAAAACACAACATCATCCTGCAACCTTCTGGCAGCCGCGGACAAGCGGAAGAAGGCCAGTCCATTCGTTCTGCCGCGCATGATTTGGGCGTGGAGATCGAGTCCATTTGTGCCGAGAATGCCACCTGCGGCAAGTGCATGGTTGTAATAGAAGAAGGCCGCTTCGAGAAGTACAACATGGATTCAAAACGTGAAAACGTTTCACCTGTTACAAATCAAGAGGTCGCCTACTTTGCCCGCAGGCCCAGGCTATTAAAAGACAAAGGCTGGGAAGTGGGACAGGTGCGCCTTTCATGTCAATGCAAGATACAGGGCGATGTATTGATCAACGTCCCTGAAGAAAGCCGTGGGAATAAGCAAATCGTCCGTAAATCGGCAACTCAACGCGAGATCGAGATCAAGCCGTCGGTTCGGAAATATTTGGTTACGATGACCCCGCCAAACTTGGAAAGACCAATTGCAGATTGGGAACGTCTTGCAAAAGGATTGGAAACCTCCATCGGGCTCGTCCGCCGCGGCGAGGAGAATCTCCCCCATTGGTCAGATTTCACAGTGGACTACACTTGCCTGAGGACAATGTCATCCACACTGCGCGAAGCAAAATGGAATGTGACTGTTTCGGTGTGGCAGGATAAGGAAGTCGTTCAAGTCCAAGCAGGATATCACGAAGATAGTTACGGCGCGGCAGTGGATATTGGCTCGACGACTGTCGCTTTGTATTTATGCAATCTACGCACTGGCGAAATACTCGCTGCAGAATCAGAGATGAATCCGCAAATTGTGTATGGCGAAGATGTGATGTCTCGGATTCAATACACCATCGAGCATAAGGACGGGCTGGAGAAATTACACAAAGCCATTATCGCCACGCTGAACAAGTTATTGACACTGGCGGTGAAGACTGCGAACATGTCATTGCGAGCGCGAAGCCCGAAGCAATCTCCTGATGAAGAAGTCGAGATTGCTTCGGGGGAAAGCGCCCCTCGCACATCGTCCCCGCAGGGGAATGACATAAGAACCGAAGATATTCTTGAGATGGTATTGGTTGGCAATTCGACCATGCATCATCTGTTATTAAATTTACCTCCAAAAGATCTGGGACTTGCGCCGTTCGTGCCTGCGATCCATAAGTCAGTGGACGTGAAAGCGCGTGAATTAGGATTGCAGATAAACTCCGCAGGAAATATTCATGTACTGCCAACCATTGCATCCTTTGTCGGCGCAGATACCAGCGCAATGCTCCTGGCAGAAGAGCCGCATATGCAGGATGAGAATTGGTTGTTGATTGACGTTGGTACAAATGCTGAACTCGTATTGGGAAATCGCAAACGATTAGTATGCACATCCACGCCTACAGGCCCCGCGCTCGAAGGCGCACATGTGGAATATGGAATGCGCGCCGCGCCGGGTGCGATGGAACGCATATCAATTGATGAAACAACCCTCGAGCCAAAATATAAAGTGATCGGCATGGATGGTTGGAACACAGATCATGCTGAATTCAAAGGGCAAGTCAAAGGGATTTGTGGATCCGCCATCATTGACGGTGTTGCAGAATTATTTCGAACTGGGATCGTCGATTCTCGCGGCAGGTTCAAGACCGGTCTGGAGTCGACATCCTCCCCGAAGGGGAAGCGAATTCGTCAGGGAGAAAGCGGCTGGGAGTATGTGATTGCCTGGGCGGAGGAAACTTCCATAGGCCGCGACATCCCCATGACTCAACAGGATGTGAGACAAATTCAATTGGCGAAGGCGGCATTGTTTACTGCGGCGCGCACGTTATTGAAGCGCTCTGGTTTGGAATCTCCTGATAAAATCATTTTGGCGGGCGGCTTCGGTAGTTTTATTGATAAAGAAAAAGCCATGCTGATCGGGTTGATCCCTGATTGCGTTCTTGATAATGTGTATGCTATTGGCAACGCTGCGGGTGACGGAGCGCGCATTGCATTGCTGAATGTTGAAAAGCGCAGGGAAATCGAACCGGTGACACGCAAAGTTGAAAGATTCGAGTTGCCAACCGATCCTGAATTCCAGAATCAATTTATGCTCGCAACAAGTTTCCCGCACATGAGCGAGCCGTTTCCGCACATTGCGCATTTGATCCCAAATCGTGCGGCGGATCCGATGGCGAAGAATTTTATGAAATGAAAACCAAGCGCAAAGGAAAGAAGAAGGATGAAAGATTTTCTTCACAACCTTCGTGCACATGGAAGTTCAATAAATTGACATCCTTGCAGTAAAATCATATGCATGAATTCTGCCATCCTTCACTATGCCTTTATTGACGAATCTGGTACGGTAGGCGCTGAAAAAGGCACAAACTTTTTTGCTGCTGCCATCTTAAGCGTGAACCAGCCGCGCGTTCTTGAATTGCCTGTGCGGCGGGCATTGAAAAAATATGGTCGATTAAGCAGCGGCGAGTTGAAAGCATCTAACGTGGAAAAATCCGCCACCTTGCGAATATTGAACGAAATTGCAAAACAGGATGTCAATATTATTGCTGTAATCGTTGATCAAACGGTAATTGGCCAACCGCCAGATCATGCAGAGGAAATTTATAAAAAAGCTGCAACGCTGGCAATCTATCGCCTGGTTGAAAAATTCCCCGCAGTTCATATATCGCTTGATCGTCGTTATACAAAAGTAAATCTGCGGGATGAATTGGAACAGTACATTCGAGAGGGTATCCAGAATTTACAACATACAGTAGTCTTGATCAGGCAGGAAAGTTCCTATATTCATAAAGAACTGCAAGCGGTTGACGCCATTGCATGGGCATTCTTTCAAAAATATGAGCGTGGTAATTCCCGCTTTTTCGATATTATCGCAGCAAAAGTAATGGTTGAAGAAGTAATCATTAAGAAGAACTGGAAAAATGGTTGAAATTAAAATCCCTCTTGCGAGGGATTTTAAGGGAGCGGCTCACCCTGGGCCCCGATTTCAGTCTGTCCCGTTCCATTTCAGGAACAGCTAGGCTGTCCTACGGACAGCCAAAGTCACCAGGCTTTACGATACCGCTCAACCTCATTCTAGCACAGTCAAAATACAACGTCAAATACCTGTAAATCCGGAGAATAGATGAATAAATTTTTGGAAAGACTGAACGACGGGGAAATTCTCGTTGCAGATGGGGCGACGGGTTCCAATTTACAAAAGATGGGGCTTAAGCCTGGCAAGCCGCCAGAAGACCTGATCATTGATGAACCCGATACGATCTTGAAACTTGCAAGTTCATTTGCTGAAGCAGGTTCAAATATTATTTTGACCTGTACCTTTGGCGGCACACGCATGAGGATGAAGGATTCAAAATATCAGGATCGGACTCCGGAAGTAAACATGCGCGCAGCGGGGATTGCACGAAAGGCCGCCTCGATAAACGGAGGCTTGGTTGCTGGTTCCATGGGACCTGTTGGTGCGATCCTTAAGCCATACGGTCCGCTTGAGCCGGAAGATGTGAAAGCCGCGTTTGCAGAGCAAGCCAAAGCCCTTGCCGATGGCGGCGTGGACTTGTTGTTGATCGAGACGATGTTTTCCTTTGAAGAAACAACTGCGGCGTTTGAAGGCGCACGCTCTGTGAGCGACTTGCCAATTGTCGTTTCGTTCAGCTATGACCGCGGCACGCGCACGATGATGGGCGTAAAGCCAAAGGATGTGATGAAGCGCTATACCGAAATGGGCGCAACCCTCGTCGGTGCGAATTGCGGAACAACGCTCGAGAATATGGAAGCCGTTGTCAAAGAATATGCGGCCACCATGCCTAACTTCCCGTTGTGGGTGAAACCAAACGCCGGCGTGCCACACATGGATATTGAGACCGAGCAAGGCGTGTACGATATGGGTCCTGCAGATATGGCCACCTACGCAAAAAAGTATGTTGAATTGGGTGCGAAGGTTGTGGGCGGTTGCTGCGGGAATACCGCAGAGCATATTGCGGCGATTGTGAAGGCTGTGAAGGGGTGATTGGTGAATAGTAATTGGTGAATAGTGGTCGGTAATTAGAGATTAGAGATTAGAGATTTGTGAGCGATGAGCCAACGCGCAGATATTCTTGATCTGTTATCGGGTAAAAAGATCGATAGGCAACCGCCTTTTAGTGGTTTGATTCACGTTACAGCGGTGGGATTACAAAGCGAGGGTTTGGTTTTTCATGAAACGCATAAAGATGCGGGGAAGATGGCGAAAGCGGCGGCGAGCACGTTTAAGTTAACAGGACTGCCGTCTGCAACTTTGCCATTGGATATATATGTGGAAGCCGAAGCATTGGGGGCGGAGATCAATTTCCGCGAGAATGCGGAGTTTGAGTTTCCGCAGGTACGCAAGGCGAGGTTCGGGTCAGTTATAGATTTAACCACGGAGATCACAAAGAGCACAGGGGTTTTTAATAAGGGGAGAATTAATTTAGTCTGTAATGCAATTAAGTTATTGAAGGAAGATGTGGGAAATGATGTAGTCATCGGCGGATTAATTCCCGGGCCGTATACGTTGTTGCTGCTCGTTGTAAATGCGGGGAAAATGTTCGTTGAAATGAAGAAGGAGCCGCAAGCCGTCACCGATGCCCTCTATCATCTTTCTTCTTTCCTCTCAGAAGTTGGTAATGCTTATAGAGAGGCAGGCGCAGATTTTATCACCATCCATGATATGGGCGGCTCGCCTGCTTTTATAGGGCCAGCCAGATATGAGCATTTCGTGTTGCCCGCAGAGAAATCATTAATTAAAATATTACCCAAACTGCGCGTCTTGTCCGTTTGTGGAAATGTGACGAGTTCACTTCATCTGCTGGCACGAACAGGCGCAGATGCAATTTCAATTGACCAGACGGTTGAGCTCGCAGCGGCGCGGCTGGCTTTGAAAGACACATTACTGTTTGGCAATCTCGATCCCGTGGAGACTCTGTATCGGGGAGAATCTGCTCAAGTCGCTGAGGCCGTTATCAGCGTGAAAGAAGCGGGCGTGGATGCCATCTGGCCGGGCTGTGATCTGGTCCCACAGACGCCCATCCAAAATATCAAAACCCTTTTGAAAATATAATTCAAATCATCTTTTCTCTTATAATGGAGTAATGCTAAAACTCATCCCCAAGAAATCCACCCCATTACTTTTCGCGGTGGTGACGGTAGTGGCATATGGTCTGCTGCTCCCGCTGACAGGTTTTTATTGGGATGATTGGCCTTTTGCATGGATCGCAAATTTTCTTGGTCCCGCAGAGTTCAACCCGGCCTTCGCGCCTTTTCGCCCATTTCTCGGCCCCATTTTTTATTTCACCACAAGTTTAATTCCACCCGTGCCGATTTACTGGCAAAGCTTTGCGCTGGTCATTCGCTTCATCATCGGACTGAGCGCCTGGTGGATGTTCAAACAGATCTGGCCCGCTCAACCACGGATCGGATTGATCGCTGCACTCCTCATCCTGGTTTTTCCCGGTTACAGCCAACATTGGGTGGCGTTGACGCACATCAATCAGGAACTGATCCCGTTTATTTTTTATCTGCTTTCATTTGGTTTTACCTTTAAAGCGTTGCGCGCGGAAAAACCTCTCCCCTATTCAGTCATCGCCTTGCTCCTGCAACTCTGCGGCATCTTTCCAACAGAATATTTTTTTGGGCTTGAGGGATTGCGTTTCCTTTTTCTTCTTTCTATCTTTCAAGGAAATTCCATTGAGCGATACAAAAAGACCATGAAAGTCTGGTGGCCTTACCTCACCGTCTGGATGCTCAACGCCGCATGGCTGATTTACTATTACAAATTCGGTCCCTACAACTCATACGAAGTCACAGTTGCACAGTCGCCCAAGCTTGTTTATTTTTTGACAGAAGCGCTGGATGCGCTTTGGAAGGCAGGCTTCTACACCTGGGCCCAAGTGCTCGTTTTGACATTCCGCTCTCTGCCCGCTCCCGCTTCTCTCTTAACCCTCGGCCTGATTGCAATTTCATTGGCATGGCTCACGCCTTATCTTCTCCGCTTCGCGCAAACAGAAGAAAGCAAGGAAAGGCCACGCTTCGCGTCCATTTCATTGATCCTCATCGGCGTTATGGGCATATTGCTGGGCAGGTTGCCGTCCCTTGCCGCAGGTCTTCCGCTAACATTGCAATCATCGTTTGACCGGTTGATGGTCTCCATGATGATCGGCGGAAGTTTACTCACGCTCGGGATGGTGGAACTTCTGATCAAGAACCAGCGCATTAAGATATGCGTCTTCGCCCTGCTCATCTCCCTCGGCATCGGACAGCAATTCTTCAACGCAAACATCTTCCGCAGGGATTGGGAAAAGCAGGGCGAAATCTACTGGCAAATGGCCTGGCGCATGCCTGCATTGGAACCGAATACTGTCCTGTTCACCCATCAAATGCCAATTGATTATGAGACCGATCTCTCGTTCACAGCGCCAATCAATTGGATCTATGCCCCTCGATATACCCGCTCAGACCTTCCTTATATTCTGCTTTACACTGAAAAACGGTTGGGCGGTGCGACCCTGCCCGCGCTTGAACCAGATATTGAGATCACATATCCATACCGCACCGTCAACTTCCGCAGTTCCACGTCAAATGCGCTGGTGATCTACATGCCGCAAAACGGATGCCTGCGCGTGCTGGACCCTGCACGCGGCGACGAGGAAATTTATGCCAACCTGCCAGACGAGCTGACAAAAGCAATCCCGCTCTCCAATCCAGCGCGCATCATCCTGGACACAGATACTCCAGCCGCACCGATTTTCTTTACAGAGCCAGCGCATGAATGGTGCTACTTCTTTGCAAAAGCAGAAATTGCCCGGCAAACTGGAAACTCTAAAGGCGTAGTATCACTTGGGAATGAAGCCATTTCATCAGGCTTTAAACCGGAAGACCAGAACGAATGGTTTGTATTTATTGAGGCCTACGCTCTGACAGGCGATTTTAAAACTGCCGAAGATCTGTCCATTGCCGTGCTGGCTGAGGATGCGCGCATGCGCCGAGGCTTGTGTACGGTTTGGAAACAGGTGCTGGCCAACCGTTCAGGGGGAAGCGCAGGGCTGATCGAGTCCATCATTTTATCTTTTAAATGCAACCCATGATGAATGGCTTGACGCATTAAACGTGATGTGCTACCATCTCTTGTTGATAATATTGAAAGAGGAGAATCTATGAGCAACAAACAACGCGGCTTGCTGGTGATCTTCATTTTTTTGGTTTCAACGATGTTGATTTCCGCCTGCACGCAATCCCTATCTTCCGCACCGGCCGCAACGCCGACCTTGATCCCAACCGGGTTGTTCGTTTCACCCTTCCCTTCTGTTGAAAATCCAATGGCAATGATCGAGGAATTTGCCAAGCAGACTGCTGCGGCGCAAACCACTGCGGCTGGTGGAGGCACGCCCGGCACACCACAGGCAGCCACAACTGGCACGGTCATTACATCGCAAGCGGTTGGCACGGATACGCCTGCTCCTGTGCTTGGAACTCCAGGCACACCCACCAATACGATTAGCACGCCCACCAACGCCGCTTTAGCGGCCGCTACATCAATTCCTCCCGGTGTACGTCCCGCCACTTACACATTGCAATCCGGCGAACATCCTTATTGCATCGCCCGCCGTTTTAATGTGGACCCGGATGCTTTGCTTACGCTCAGCGGTTTGACCAGCGCGCAGGCAAATAGTCTGGGAACTGGAACGGTTTTGAAAATACCTCAAAGCGGCGCATTCCCCGGAGATCGCGCTCTTGTCGCTCACCCAACGAACTATATTGTTGCATCAGGGGATGAAACAATGAACAGTATCGCCTGCAAATACGGCGATGTTGACCCTGCGGCAATTGCTTCTGCAAACAGCCTGTCAGTCTCAGCAAAATTGACCGCTGGGCAAACATTGAAAATACCTTAGTGCGATATCAAAAAGCCCAGGCAAATGCCTGGGCTTTTTTTATGAAAGGAACCATTATGCCTTTTCAACTTATTAAATCAGAACCGCTCTTTCAAGGACGGGCATTCAAAATCCGCCGCGACTATCTCAAAACCCCGGATGGCCGCGAAACAAAATTTGACATTGTTGAACACGGCGGTTCGGTGATCATCGTCCCCATGGATAATGAAGGTAATTTGCTTTTTGTGCGTCAATACCGCCACGCGGCAGGCATGGATTTGCTCGAACTGCCCGCAGGTACTCGCGACGGCGACGAGCCGTTCGAAGAGTGCGCCGCGCGCGAAATCCGTGAAGAGACCGGCATGGAAGCGGGCACGCTTCAGAAAGTTGGCGAGTTCTATCTTGCGCCCGGATATTCCACTGAATTCATGGGGGTATTTCTCGCAACGGATTTGAAGCCTAATCCTCTCGAGGCAGATGATGATGAATTTCTGAAATTGGAAAGAATCCCTCTAAAAGAAGTCATCACAATGGCCGAACGCGGCGAGATGCCGGATGCCAAGTCGCTGGCGGCCTTGTTGCTGGCAAGACCGTATTTGGAAAAATTGACATAGTCATATAAACAGAAAACTAAAACGCCTCAAAAAATGGGGTGTTTTTTATTCCTACAATTCTTATCCACAATATGACAACAAGCATACAGATTTAAGCCGATAATAACTAACCTTTGATGAGTAACGGGGATACACTTGTAATTTAATGAAATAATCAGGTTACAAACCTGCTTTCAAAGGAGTAATTAATGAAACGACCCGTAGTAACCATTGACGGCAACGAAGCCACAGCATCCGTCGCGCATCGCTTGAGTGAAGTGATCGCCATTTATCCCATCACCCCCTCCTCAACCATGGGCGAATTCGCAGACGAGTGGACCTCAAAAGGCAAAAAGAATCTTTGGGGCACAGTGCCCGCAGTGATCGAAATGCAATCTGAAGGCGGCGCGGCTGGCGCGGTGCATGGGGCGCTGCAAACAGGCGCGCTCACCACCACATTCACAGCCTCGCAAGGTTTGTTATTAATGATCCCCAACATGTACAAGATCGCGGGTGAACTCACCAGCACGGTCTTCCATGTTGCGGCGCGTTCTCTTGCAGCGCAGGGTTTATCCATTTTCGGCGACCATCAAGACGTGATGGCTGTCCGCCAGACGGGTTGGGCGCTGCTCGGCTCCGCTTCTGTGCAGGAGGCGCACGATTTCGCCGCCATCGCGCAGACCTCCACGCTCAAAAGCCGTATTCCCTTCATTCATTTCTTTGACGGATTTAGGACTTCGCACGAAGTCGCCAAGATCTTCCAGATTACGGATGAAGAACTGCGCGTCCTTCTTGACGAGGACCTGGTGCGCGCGCATCGAGCAAGAGGACTCAACCCTGAGCATCCCGTCCTGCGCGGCACCGCCCAGAATCCCGATGTCTACTTCCAAGCGCGTGAGACGGTCAACCCGTTCTACACTGCCACCCCTGGTATTGTGCAAGAGATGATGGACGCCTTCGCCAAAGTCACTGGCAGACATTACAACTTGTTTGATTATGTCGGTCACCCTGAGGCGGAGCGAGTGGTGGTCATCATGGGTTCAGGCGCGGATACAGCCGAAGCAACAGTCAACCATCTTGTGGAAAAAGGCGAGAAAGTTGGCGTGTTGAAAGTGCGCTTGTATCGTCCATTTTCGGTGGATCACTTCAACAAATCATTACCCAAATCAGTGAAGAGTATTGCGGTTTTAGATCGCACAAAAGAACCAGGTTCAATGGGTGAGCCGCTTTATATGGATGTGGTAAATGCTTTGGTTGAAGGTTCCAAGTTGAAAGTTGAAGGAAAACCTGCAACCCCTCGACAGGCTCAGGGCAACGCCTTCCAACCTTCCAACCTTCCAACTGTGATCGGCGGGCGTTATGGACTTTCATCCAAAGAATTTACGCCTGCAATGGTAAAAGCCTCCTTGGATGAATTGAAGAAGCCAGAACCGAAGACGCATTTCACAGTGGGTATCAACGATGATGTTTCTCACACCAGCCTCGATGTGGACGTTTCCTTCTCCATCGAATACCCCGAAACGGTACGTTGTGTATTCTTCGGTCTCGGCTCAGATGGCACAGTGGGCGCGAACAAGAATTCGATCAAGATCATCGGTGAAGAGACAGAGAATTTTGCGCAAGGCTACTTTGTGTATGACTCGAAAAAATCGGGACAGATGACCACCTCGCATTTGCGCTTTGGTTCCAAGCCGATCCACGCCCCATATTTGATCGAACCCAACCAGGCGAATTTTGTGGCTTGTCACCAGTTCAACTTCCTTGAAAGATTTGATATGCTGAAATACGCCAAGGAAGGCGCGGTCTTCCTGCTCAACAGCATGTCTGATAAAGATGAAGTCTGGGATACGCTGACGAGCGAGGTCCAATCCGCGATCATTGAGAAGAAACTCAAGTTCTATGTCATCAACGGTTATGATGTCGCTGAAGAGACAGGCATGGGGCAACGCGTCAACACCATCATGCAGACAGCGTTCTTCGCCATCTCTGGCGTGCTTCCGCGCGAACAAGCGATCGAAGAGATCAAACATGCCATTGAAAAGACATACGGCAAACGCGGTGAAGCTGTGGTGAAGATGAACTTCGAGGCTGTGGATGCGACTATCGCGAATCTTCATGAGGTCAAAGTCCCCGCGAAGGTAAGCTCAAAGATGACGCGTCGCTCCTCGGTCCCGAAGGATGCGCCTGATTTCGTCCGCAATGTGCTTGGACCCATGATCAGCTTCGATGGCGATGATCTGCCTGTATCCGCAATGCCTGTGGATGGGACATATCCGCTTGGCACAACACAATGGGAGAAGCGCAATCTCGCGCTCGAAATTCCCGTCTGGGAAGAAAGCCTGTGTATTCAATGCGGCAAATGCGTGATGGTTTGTCCGCACGCGGTCATCCGCCATAAAGTGTATGATGAAAAATTGCTTGCCGATGCGCCTGAGACATTCAAGCACATGCTGTCGAAGTTTAAGGAATTTTCGGAAGGTATGGCCTACACGCTGCAAGTTGCACCTGAGGATTGCACGGGTTGTACATTGTGCGTGGAAGTTTGCCCCGTGAAAGATAAAAGCGCGGTCGGACGCAAGGCGATCAACATGGCGCCGCAGCCTGCTTTACGCGAAGCTGAAGCGAAGAACTGGGATTTCTTTATGAATATTCCAGATATGGATAGAAAGTTATTCAATCCTTCCACGATCAAGAATTCACAATTACTGCGCCCGTTGTTTGAATTCAGCGGCGCGTGCGCGGGATGCGGCGAAACGCCTTATGTCAAGCTGGTCTCTCAACTGTTTGGCGAGCGCTCCGTGATCGCGAATGCAACGGGTTGTTCATCCATCTATGGCGCGAACCTGCCTACCACCCCATGGGCTGTCAATGACAAAGGACGCGGACCTGCGTGGTCGAACTCGCTATTTGAAGATAACGCTGAGTTTGGACTGGGCATGCGCCTGACAATTGATAAACAACAGGAATACGCGCGCGAGTTGTTATCTCTGCTTCACGATGAGATTGGCAGCGAGCTTGTCCACGATTTGCTGTTGGCAGAACAAACGACTGAAACCACCATCGAAGAACAACGTGAACGTGTGACGCAACTTAAAAAGAAACTGGCAAAATCAAAGGACCGCCGCGCAAAAGACCTGATCAGCCTGGCGGATAACCTCGTCAAGAAATCCGTATGGATCATCGGCGGCGACGGTTGGGCGTATGATATCGGTTACGGTGGTTTGGATCATGTGCTTGCCTCAGGTCGCAACGTAAACATCCTGGTTCTCGATACCGAAGTGTATTCAAATACAGGCGGACAAGCCAGCAAAGCCACGCCGCGTGCAGCGGTTGCGAAATTCGCAATGGGCGGCAAGGGCATGCCCAAGAAAGACCTCGGCTTGATCGCAATGTCGTATGGCTATGTTTATGTGGCGCGTATTGCCATGGGCGCGAACGATCAGCAAACCCTGCGTGCATTGATCGAAGCAGAGTCTTATGATGGCCCCTCGCTGGTCATCGCATACAGTCACTGTATTGCGCACGGCTATGATATGGCAAAGGGTCTCGAGCAGCAAAAACTTGCAGTGCAATCGGGTCATTGGCCGATGTACCGTTACGATCCGCGTCTCATCGAAGAAGGAAAGAATCCGCTGGTGATTGAATCCAAGGAACCGAGCATCCCGATCTCGCAATATGCGTACAACGAAACACGCTATAAGATGCTCACGCAAATGGATGAAGCCCGCGCCGAAGAATTGATGAAAGAAGCCCAGCAGGATGCAAAATCACGCTGGACTCTATATCAACAAATGGCTTCGATGCATTATGGAAACGGCAACGAGGAGAAAAAATGACGGATCTTTCTACGACCTATCTTGGTTTGAACTTAAAGAATCCACTCGTGGCATCAGCCTCTCCTCTCTCCAAAAAGGTCGAGACGGCGCGCAGGCTGGAAGAAGCGGGTATTGCAGCGATCGTGATGTACTCGCTCTTCGAGGAGCAGATCATCCATGAAAGCCTTGAGCTTGATCATTACCTCACCCGTGGAACTGACTCGTTTGCTGAGGCAATGTCCTATTTACCTGATGGCGGCATGTATTCAATTGGTCCTGAAAAATATTTGAATCAAGTTGCTGGATTGAAGAAGGCACTCAAGATCCCCGTGATCGGAAGTTTGAACGGCGTCTCCAAAGGCGGCTGGACGCGCCATGCGAAACAAATCCAGGAGGCGGGCGCGGATGCATTGGAGTTGAATCTCTATTACATCCCAACCGATCTCGATCTTACCGCGCAGGAACTTGAAAATTCCCAGGTGGAATTGGTGGCAGAAGTAAAGTCTGTGATCTCCATTCCGCTGGCGGTGAAGTTAAGTCCATTTGTTACAGCTCTGCCAAATTTTGCGCGGAGAATTGTCGAAGCGGGTGCCAATGGACTGGTTCTATTCAACCGTTTCTATCAACCAGATTTTGATCTGGAAGACTTAGAGATCGTACATAACCTTGACCTGAGCACCTCTGCCGATCTGCGCCTGCCCTTGGGTTGGATCTCGATCCTGCATGGAAAAGTCAAGGCTGATTTTGCATTAACCAGCGGAATCCACAAATCAAAAGATCTGCTAAAAGCCATGATGGCTGGCGCGAAAGTCGGCATGCTGGCGTCAGAATTGCTCTGGGGTGCCACTCCTGCTCCGCAGCGTATAAAGGAGATACTGAGTCACATCCGAGAGTGGATGGAAAAGCACGAGTATACATCCATCAAACAAATGCAGGGAAGCATGTCCCAGAAAAATGTCCGTGAGCCAGCCGCATTTGAACGGGCCAATTATATGAAGGTGTTGGGGTCCTGGCGCGAATTACCATAAGCGTGTATAAATTAAATCAAAAAAGGCCTCCGCAGTGGAAGCCTTTTTATTTACGGGAAATCTAAAGTCAGGATGACTACTCCTGAACAGGAGCGGCGGGCGCTTGCTTGCGCTGACGGGAGGTAATGCGTCCTCGCGCCATATCGTAAGGAGACATTTCAAGAGCAACGCGGTCGCCAAGCAAAATGCGGATGTAATGCTTGCGCATTTTGCCTGAGAGGTACGCCAGCACTTCATGTCCGTTATCCAACTTGACCCGGAATTGAGTGCCGGGCAAGGCTTCGATTACCAGACCATCCACTTTGATTTTACCTTCTTCTTTTGTCATACAGGCCTCTGGATCTATTCAGTATCCTCGAAGGATTTTCGCTTAATACGACGGATTGCTTTCTTTTTTGCCATGCGCCTCTGTTCGCTCTTGGAGATGAACCAGCGTTTGTTGCGAATGGTACTTAAAACCCCGCTCTTGATGACTTTCTTACGAAAGCGCCTGAGCAAGGAGTCCTGCGACTCGCCATTGCGTAAATTAACCATGCCCAACGAAATCACCTACTTTCCACATGGAAATGATAAAGAAATTCGGCCGTTACACAGTATCGGCCGAGGGGTTGTCTACCAAGTTCTGAAACGAACCAAATGACCGCGCGATCAAAAAATACGCTTCACACTCCTCTTTTTACTCAAAAGACATCATAAAAAAGAGCCTGACCAAACCTGCGTTCGAGATTATACACGATACAGGCATGGATGAAAAGATTTTTTGAGTGATACTTTTCTCGAAGGTGTGAGCTACCGAAAAATAAAAAAAGCCCGCCGTTTTTATGGAGGACTTTGGTAAGCTCGATCAGGGTTGTTATCTTAAACCGGAGTAGTTGTAGGCGCGTTCTTACGTTGACGAAAAGTAATCCGGGCGCGTGTCAGATCATAGGGCGACATTTCCATGGATACATGATCCCCCAGTAATATACGAATATAATGTTTCCGCATTTTACCTGCAAGGTAGGCAAGTACTTCATGACCATTATCAAGCCGCACGCGGAACTGGGTTCCAGGCAGGGCCTCGATCACGAGACCATCCACTTTAATTTTACCTTCTTCTTTTGTCATACGCTCTTCCTGCCTGCTGCTCTGCTGCTACTCAGTATCCTTAAAGGCGCGTCGCTTAATGCGGCGAATGGCCTTCTTTTTTTCCATGCGGCGTTGTTCACTTTTGGAAACAAACCAGCGCTTATTGCGGATGGTGCTTAATATGCCGCTCTTGACGATCTTCTTGCGAAAGCGCTTGAGCAAAGAGTCCTGAGACTCACCGTTGCGTAAATTTACTGAAGCCATGAAATTCACCTGCTTTCTACATGAAAATTGACGAAATCTATAGAACTCAGCCTTGATAAAACAATCGAGGCTCTTCACGATGCACGCGCGGAAAAAATCCTGTGCGTGAAATGTTAAAAAGAAAAGCCCCTTGGCAATGACCTACTCTCCCGGGAGGTCGCCCTCCAAGTACCATCGGCGCTGACGTGCTTAACTACCGGGTTCGGTATGGGACCGGGTGTACCCACGTCGCTCAGATCACCAAGGGACAATTTCACAAAATTATCCCTGAATAGCAATGGTTTGATGTATGTTTGAAAAGTACCAAGTTCTCCGCATCACGGAAGGAAGCCCTCGACCATTAGTACAGCTTAGCTTAACACATTACTGCGCTTACACACGCTGCCTATTAAGCAGGTAGTCTACCTGCGGTCTTACTCCCTTACGGGATTACAGGGATCTAATCTTAGGGCAAGTTTCCCACTTAGATGCTTTCAGCGGTTATCTTTGCCAGACATGGCTACCCAGCGATGCTCCTGGCGGAACAACTGGCACACTAGAGGTCTGTCCACTCCGGTCCTCTCGTACTAGGAGCAGCTCCCTTCAAATCCCTTACGCCCACAGCGGATAGAGACCGACCTGTCTCACGACGGTCTGAACCCAGCTCGCGTACCGCTTTAACGGGCGAACAGCCCGACCCTTGGGACCTTGTCCAGCCCCAGGATGCGATGAGCCGACATCGAGGTGCCGAGCGAGATCGTCGATGTGAACTCTTGGATCTCACCAGCCTGTTATCCCCGGGGTAGCTTTTATCCGGTAAGCCACAACCCTTCCACTCGGTATTGTGGGATCACTAAGCCCGACTTTCGTCTCTGTTCGGCGCGTTGGCCTTACAGTCAAGCTCCCTTATGCCTTTACACTCTATGGTGGGTTTCCATTCCACCTGAGGGAACCTTTGGGCGCCTCCGTTACCTTTTAGGAGGCGACCGCCCCAGTCAAACTGCCCACCTGGCACGGTCCCCCATCCGGATGACGGAATGGGGTTAGGATCTAAACATAATCAGGGTGGTATTTCACTGATGGCTCCACCGACGCTAGCGCGCCAGCTTCAAAGCCTCCCACCTATTCTACACAGATTATATCCAAATACAATGCCAAGTTGCAGTAAAGCTCCACGGGGTCTTTTTGTCCTGCTGCGGGTAGGCCGCATCTTCACAGCCATTTCAATTTCACCGGGTCCCTCGTCGAGACAGTGCTCTAATTGTTACGCGATTCGTGCGGGTCGGAACTTACCCGACAAGGAATTTCGCTCGGATCATCTCACTCTGTTTCCAGAGAAGCCGGACTTTATCTTTCTCGTCCTCTATTCATTTCGGAAGCGATTTGGCGGATCTTTTCGATCCCTTCAAGGGTCAAATGCTCATTTCTTTGCATCATCATCAAGACTTTTCTGAATTTCAAAAAATCAAGACGTTTTTTCGTTTTCAAAGAATGTTTTTCAAAGAACGGAATAATTCGTTCCTGGAGATGTTCTACACCTCTCACACGGTAAGCCCTACGGTCACCATGATTTTGCCGAACAACACCGCAACCGAAAAACTCTTTCAGGGCATAAAGCAGTTGAACGTTTTGCTCGTGTTGAACAACTGTAAACTCAGGTAATACCTGATACCCTGTTTTCATTTCAGGTTGGGAATTGATGCCGACATAAAAACATCCTTCTCCATCTACAAACCCTACGACCCATTGCGCTTCCAATCTCGAAGAAGTCAAGATCGAACGTAAAGTCTCTGAGGGTTCTTCCAACATTTCATCGTTATCCATCATGGAAGCCTTCCCTGCGGATTGTCCCCGTGTCCAGTGGATTTTTACTGCCGTATTGGATTACGACGAGTACCACCTGGCTGTTGAGGAGTTTCCCGCATATAGTTCGATTTTACTAAGGCTAGCGAATTGTTAACCTTAGGACCGTTATAGTTACGGCCGCCGTTCACCGGGGCTTCAGTTCAAAGCTTCGGCTTGCGCCTAACCTCTCCCTTTAACCTTCCGGCACTGGGCACGCGTCAGCCCCTATACATCGCCTTACGGCTTAGCAGAGACCTGTGGTTTTGTTAACCAGTCACCAGAGCCATTTCACTGCGACCCTCCGAAGCTTTGACACTAAGGAGGGTACCCCTTCTCCCGAAGTTACGGGGTCATGTTGCCTAATTCCTTAACGAGGGTTCTCCCGTTCGCCTTGGTATACTCTACCCATCTACCAGTGTCGGTTTGCGGTACGAGCGCTGGAAAGTTATGCTTAGAGACTTTTCTTGGCAACAAGGCTCAACCACTTATGCCTTACGGCTCGCTCTCACCTCAGCTCAACCGGCGGATTTACCTACCGGTCTCAACGCCTAGATGGATCGCACCCAAATCCAATAATGGGCTGGCCTACCTCGTTGCGTCCTCCCATCGCACTTCCTAGCGGTTCCGGAATGTTGACCGGATGTCCATCACCTACGCCTCTCGGCCTCGGCTAAGGACTCGACTAACCCGACGCGGAATGACCTGGCGTCGGAAACCTTAGATATACGGCGAACATGGTTCTCACATGTTTGTACGCTACTCATGCCTGCATTCTCACTTCTGTCCGCTCCAGTCGCCCTTACGATCGACCTTCACCGCTGACAGAACGCTCCCCTACTGCCCCAGCTTGCGCTGAGACCCATGGCTTCGGTACTATGCTTAGCCCCGTTACGTTTTCCGCGCGAAGTCACTAGACCAGTAAGCTGTTACGCACTTTTTAAAGGGTGGCTGCTTCTAAGCCAACCTCCTGGTTGTTTCAGTAACCTCACCTCGTTTCCCACTTAGCATAGATTTGAGGACCTTAGCCGATGGTCTGGGCTGTTTCCCTTTCGACCCCGAAACTCATCTCCCGGAGTCCGACTGCCATGCTATGGAGTACTGGCATTCCGAGTTTGATTGGGTTCTGTAAGCTGTAAGCCCCATAGCCCATTCAGTGCTGTACCTCCAGTACTAAACGCATGACGCTAGCCCTAAAGCTATTTCGGGGAGAACCAGCTATCTCCGTGTTCGATTGGCATATCACCTCTACCCACAGGTCATCTCCTAACTTTACAACGTTAGTGAGTTCGGGCCTCCACGAGTGATTAGACTCGCTTCACCCTGCCCATGGGTAGCTCACACGGTTTCGGGCCTAATCCCAGCGACTATACGCCCTATTAAGACTCGCTTTCGCTACGGCTTCGGGTGTTACTCCCTTAACCTCGCCACTGAGATTAACTCGCAGGCTCATTCTCCAAGAGGCACGCCGTCAGGCATGACAAGGAACGTCCCTATTACTAGGGGGCTCAACTTGCCGTAGCCCTTCGACTGCTTGTAAGCTTATGGTTTCAGGTTCTATTTCACTCCCCTAACAGGGGGACTTTTCACCTTTCCCTCACGGTACTAGTTCACTATCGGTCGTCAAGTGTATTTAGCCTTAGAGAGTGGACTCCCTAGATTCCTGCCGGATTAGCGTGCCCGGCAGTACTCAGGAACACGGCGGAAGACGATCAGTTTTCGCATACGGGGCTATCACCCTCTTTGGCAGGCTTTCCCACACCTTTCCGCTAACTGACTGTTTTGTAACTTCCGTATTGCCGGTCCTACAACCCCGATTCTGCAAGCAGACTCGGTTTGGGCTGTTCCCCGTTCGCTCGCCACTACTAGGGGAATCATTTCTTTTCCTCTGGGTACTTAGATGTTTCAGTTCCCCAGGTTCCCATCACCTGGTCTATATATTCAACCAGGGATACTGTTGGTTCGCAACAGTTGGTTTCCCTATTCGGAAATCCTCGGATCAACGCTTGTACACAGCTTCCCGAGGCTTATCGCAGTGTCCCACGTCCTTCATCGGCACTTGACGCCAAGGCATTCACCATAAGCTCTTAATAGCTTCTCCACGTGATACGGAGAAGTTGATACTTTTCTTTTGTTTTGATAAATTACTTTATCGGCTTTACATCAATTGCTATTCAGTTTTTAAGGTGCATTCACCATTTGACCGGTGACCGATGCCCTTGATCCAAATCAAGAGCATCGATCACTTTTCAAATTGCCCGCTTGTTTTTATAAAGTCCTTCGCTGGCAATAGACACAAAACGACCCAGCGCTCACCGCCAGGTCGCAAGAACAACCTTTTCATGCGGTGCATTTTTTGAAACTATGTCATCTTGCCTTTTAACAAACTCTTATTTATCTCCGTTACTTCTACGAACTCAGTGGAGATGGCGGGATTTGAACCCGCGACCTTCGCGTTGCAAACGCGCTGCTCTCCCACTGAGCTACATCCCCAGGACTTGCCTGGTTAGTGGGCTTGACAGGATTCGAACCTGTGACCCCTGCGTTATCAGCACAGTGCTCTAACCAACTGAGCTACAAGCCCGGGATTTTTCCTCAGCAACTGAGAAGTGACAGGAAACTCATTCTGCGATCCAGCGCCCAAGTTCACCGTATGGGCATATTTAGAGCGACTTCCCAAAAGGGAGCGCTCACGTTCACTAGAAAGGAGGTGATCCAGGCGCACCTTCCGGTACACCTACCTTGTTACGACTTCGTCCCAGTCACCAGCACCACCT
>Ga0194120_10002365_pt1 | contig 32559 bp, 31 predicted proteins | sample TA2MahCa65mmetaG_FD_148642 | JGI IMG/M metagenome (GOLD analysis project Ga0194120, IMG submission 148642) | Freshwater microbial communities from Lake Tanganyika, Tanzania - TA2015019 Mahale Deep Cast 65m | ecosystem: Environmental > Aquatic > Freshwater > Lake | place: Tanzania: Lake... | reverse complement strand
GTTCGTCGATCTCAAACGCTATGACGAAGCCATCACTCACTACGAAAAAGCTATCCAACTCAACCCCGATATGGATTTTTTATTTGGCGACTATCTTCACGCCAGAATGAAAGTATGCAGCTGGGATCTCGTGGAGGAGAGCATCAACATGTGCGTCAACAAAATCGCAGGGCTTAACCCGGTCATAAGGCCTTTCCCTTTATTAAGCCTAATAGACGATCCGTCGGTGCATAAGCTCTGTTCCCAAATTTACATCCGAACGAAGCATCCAATGGATTCGGATCGCGAACCTTATAAAATTGGAGATGCCGGAGAAAAAATCAGAATCGGATACTACTCGGCGGATTTTCATAACCATCCGATAAGCTATTTGACGGCCCAACTGTTTGAAGAACACGACAGGCACAGATTTGAGATACACGGATTTTCCTTCGGACCAAATACGGCGGACGAAATGAGACGGAGAATCTCATCGGCGCTCCATGAGTTTCATGACGTAAGCTATATGGGCGATTCGGACATCGTAAAGCTATCAAGAAATCTCGGCATTGATATCGCCGTGGATCTAACCGGCTTCACTCAAAATTCCAGAACCCGAATCTTCGCGCGCAGATGCGCCCCCATTCAAGTCAATTTTCTTGGACATGCCGGGACAATGGGAGCCGAGTATATTGATTATGTAATTACCGACAAAATCGTAACACCCGTTGAAAGTCAGTCCGATTTCACAGAAAAATTCGTACGAATGCCGCACAGCTATCTGGTCAATGATTCAAAGAGAAAAATTTCCGAAAAAGTCTTTAGCAAAAAAGAGCTGGGACTTCCCGGCAACGGTTTCACATTTTGCTGCTTTAACAACAATTACAAAATTCTTCCGACGATATTCGATATTTGGATGAGAATACTTGGGGCCATCGATGGAAGCGTACTTTGGTTATACGAAGACAACCCTTCGGCTTCGAAAAATCTTAGGAAAGAAGCCGAACGCAGAAAGATTGACGGCGACCGACTGATTTTTGCCAAATACATGCCCCCGGACGAACATTTGGCGCGCCTGAAACAAGCCGACCTTTTCCTGGACACGCTTCCTTACAATGCCCACGCGACCGCGAGCGACGCCTTGCGGATGGGGCTCCCTCTATTGACTTGCCTGGGAAAATCGTTTGCCGGCCGTGTGGCCGCCAGCCTGCTCCATGCGCTCGATCTGCCGGAACTTATTGCCGACTCATTGGATAATTATGAACGAATGGCCATAGAATTGGCCGTAAACCCGGAAAAGCTAGCCACAATCAAAAATAAGTTGGATCGGAAGAGATTGGGCGCCCCTCTCTTTGACGGAAAACTTTTTGCTGAACATATTGAAAAAGCCTACCGGAAAATGTTCGACCGCCACCGCGCAGGCTTGCCGCCGGATATGATTGATGTGGTCGAGTAATATCGGTTGGTCCGCTCCCACTTTCCGCGCTGGAGCGTCCGGAAAAATGGTGCCCAGGGACGGAATTGAACCGCCGACACTGCGATTTTCAGTCGCATGCTCTACCAACTGAGCTACCTGGGCTTGGGCCCGAAGGAATTCTCGGGCGAAGGTTCGGCGCTTATAGAAGAAATGCGTTGCCCTGTAAAGGCGGGCGGGGCACCCTATGATCCCGCAATCGTTTGATTATAAAAGCTAATCGCCGTCCTTGTCATTGGGCTCGGCCGCCGGAGTGCCGGATTTTTCGCCTTCCGGAATCCGGTAGCGCTCGCCCAACCAATGGCCGAGGTCGAGGTCGGCGCAACGCTTCGAGCAGAACGGGCGGTGACCCGGATCGGCCGGTTTGCCGCACATGGGGCACGGCCGCTCGGGGCGTAGCGGAACGACTTTGCCGGGCTCGGTCATGAGCGGCGCAACCGTCGGCTTCGGATCAGTTCGGCTAGGCCGAATCGAGTGAACCCGCCAACCGCGACTTCGGCCGAATCCGCCCCGCACGCTTGTTTGAGGGCGGCGAGCACGCGGGCGCGGTGGGCGCGGGCGCGCATAGGCACGAAGCCGACGACGATAAGGCCGGTCAGGTCGCGCAAGCGCAACTGACGGGCGACTTCGGCGGCGGCTTCGATATTGACCCGGAGCGCGGTGTCCTCGAACGAACGGCCGGTGACGTCCTCGCCGGTGTCCACGTCGATCGCGGTCAACGCCGCGGTGCGAGCGACGTTGACCCGCCCGCCCGAGGGCAGCCGCACCCAATCCTCCAGCAGTTCCGCCAGCCGGTCGGCGACGCCGTCGGTCTCGAGGGCGGAACTCTCGCGCGTATGCAGGAGATGAGGCAAAAGATCGGGGCGGTTTTCGCGGCAGAATTCCCTGAGTTTTCCGAATGCGCCCATGTCGTCGACCACGATCCGCCCGACCGGGCCTTGCCAATCGCGCAAGGTGCGCGCGGCCAGCGCCGGTTCGTGGTGGAGACGCCTCGGCGGATGCATGCCGGTGATTTCCCAATCGCCCGGCGCGCGAGCCAGCTTCGGCCCCTTGCCGCCTTCGGCATCGCGGACGATTTCGACCACGATTGTCTCGCCTTCGTTCAAACGCTGGCCATCGAGGGGAAGAAAGCCGGGCTTGGCCCCGCCGAGATCGACGAATGCCGCGTCCAGTGCCGGCACCACCTTTGTCACCCGCCCGAGATGAACGTTGCCGACCTCGCTCGGGTCGTCTTCGCGCTCGGCGTGGGCCTCGACCGGCTCGCCGTCGCGGACGACGACGACGCGGGTTTCCTCCGCGCCGACCGCGATCAGCAGATCGGGAGGCTTACCGCCGTTCATGGGGACTCCTTCGGCGCGATGCCCGCCGCGCGCAGCAGCGCCACGGTTTCGAACAGCGGCAGGCCGACCACGTTGGAATATGAACCCCTGATCCAGCGCGCGAACGCCGCCGCGCGGCCCTGAATGGCATACCCCCCGGCGACGCCCCGCCATTCCTCGATGCGCAAGTAATCCTCGATTTCACGCGCCTCCAGCCGTTTGAAGGCGATATGGGTTTCGACCACGCGCGCGCGCATGCGGCCGTCCGCACCCAGCACGGCAACCCCGCCGTACACCCGATGGCGCCGCCCGGAAAGCAACCTGAGGCCCGCGCGCGCTTCCGCCTCGTTTGCCGGCACCGGAATCACGCGCCGCCCAAGGGCGACCACCGTGTCGGCCGCCAGCACAACGGCCGGGCCGTCGGACTGGGCGCCGGACTGGGCGCCGATCTTGCGCGCTTTCTCTTCGGCGAGACGCAGGGCGAGCGCCCGCGGCAATTCGCCCCGGCGCGGCGTTTCCTCCACATCGGCGGGAATTTGGGCGTCGGGCGCGAAGCCGACTTGGGCCAGCAGAGCGAGCCGGCGCGGACTTCGGGAGGCGAGGATCAGGCGCGCAGGGTGGGCGTGCGGGGTCATGGCCGTTCGTCCCACCCCGGGGCGTCACTTGAAGCGGAAAGTGATGCGGCCCTTGGTCAAATCATACGGGGTCATCTCGACGTTGACCCGGTCGCCGGCGAGAACGCGGATGCGGTGCTTGCGCATCCGACCGGCCGTGTGGGCGAGAATGACGTGATTGTTGTCCAGCTTGACGCGGAACATCGCGTTGGGCAGCAGCTCGGTCACCGTGCCCTGAAATTCGAGTACGTCTTCTTTCGCCATCCAGTCCTCTAATTACCGGCCTCGGGTTCGCCGTGTGGTTCCCGTCCTCGGGGAATTCGGACAATCGCCGCCGGTCCGGCTTCCGTCAAGCTTTTCCGCTCCCGGATTCACGTCCCGGCAACGCCCTCGGTGGGAAAACGGTCCTTGATGCGCCGGTACAACTCGTCGCGCACCCGGCGGTAGGCGTCGAGCCGCGCCTCGCGGCTACCTTCGACCATGGACGGATCGAAGGTGTTCCAGAATTCGACCTCGCACGCCATGGTACGGGTCATTTCCATCGCCTTGTGCTGGGCCTCGGGCGAGAGCGAGATGATCAGGTCGAAGGACGAATCCTCGAGCTGGGCGAAGGATTTCGACCGATGCCGAGCGAGGTCGATGCCGATCTCCTCCATCACCGCGACCGCAAAACCGTCGATCTCGCCCCGGCGCGCGCCGACCGAATCGACGAAGATGCGCTTGCCGTGCAGGTGCTTGAGGATGGCTTCGGCCATCGGCGAACGGATCGAGTTCATCGTGCACGCGAACAACACCGCCGAGGGAAGTTCGCGCATCGCTACGCCTTGATGTGCAGCACGCACAGCAGCGTGAACAGGCGGCGCGCGGTGCCGCTATCGACCGCAACCTTGTCGGCGAGACGCTCGCGCAGCAGCTCGGCGCCCTCGTTGTGCAGGCCGCGACGGCCCATGTCGATCGCCTCGATCCTGGAGGGCGTCGCGGTCTTGATCGCGGCGAAATAGCTTTCGCAGAGCGTGAAATAATCCTTGACGATCATCTTGAACGGCGCAAGCGGCATCGCGAAGCGGAGCAATTCCGCGCCTTGCACGTCGCGCACGTCGAAGGCGAGCCGGTTTTCTTCGACCCCGAGGCGCAGCTGATACGGCCCCTCGAATCCGGCGATGGCGAAGCTGTTTTCCTCGATCAAGTCGTAGATCGCCACTTTCCGCTCGTGCTCGATCTGCGGGCTGCGCCGGACCAGGCCCCGCTCGTCGAGCTCGATCTTGACGATGCGCTGCGTGTCCGACACGGCCGGCCCGCCGTCAGCGCTCCGGGCGGCGGTTGAGCCGCACCGCGAGCGAGAGCGCGTGCGCGTCCAAACCTTCCGCGCGGGCGAGCGCAATGGCCGCGGGCCCGAGCGCGGCGAGCCCGTCCGCGCCGCACGCGATCAACGAGGTGCGCTTCAGGAAATCGAGCACGCCGAGACCGGAAGAAAAGCGCGCGCTGCGCGCCGTCGGCAGCACGTGGTTGGGCCCGGCGATGTAGTCGCCGAGCGCCTCCGGCGTGAAGCGGCCGAGGAAGATGGCGCCGGCGTTGCGCACCTTGGCCGCCAGCGCCTCCGGATTCTCGGTCGCGATCGCCAAGTGCTCGGGCGCGAGCCGGTCGATCAGCGGCACGGCGTCGGCCAGCCGTTCCACCAGGATGATGGCGCCGAAAGTATCCCAGCTTGCGCGCGCCACGTCGGCGCGCGGCAGGGTCTTGAGATGGCCCTCGACCGCGCGCGCGACCGCGTCGGCGAAGGCGGCGTCTTCGGCGATCAGGATCGCCTGGGCGGCGGTGTCATGTTCGGCCTGGGCCAGCAGATCGGCCGCGATCCAGGCGGGATCATTGGCGGCATCCGCCACCACCAGGATCTCGGACGGCCCCGCGATCATGTCGATGCCGACCTGGCCGAAGACCTGGCGCTTGGCGGCGGCGACGTAGGCGTTGCCGGGCCCGACGATCTTGTCGACCGGGGCGATGGTGGGAGTGCCATACGCGAGCGCGGCGACGGCCTGTGCGCCGCCGACGCGATAGATTTCATCGACACCGGCGATTTCGGCCGCCGCCAGCACCAGCGGGTTGAGTTCGCCCTTGGGCGCGGGTACCACCATCACCACGCGCGCCACGCCCGCGACCTTGGCCGGAATCGCGTTCATCAGTACCGACGACGGATAGGCCGCGGTCCCGCCCGGCACGTAGATGCCGACCGCCGCGACCGGTGTCCAGCGCGCGCCCAGCGTCAGCCCGGCCGGGTCCTTGACCTCGAGGTCGGCGGGCATCTGGCGGCGGTGGAAATCCTCGATGCGGCGCGCGGCAAGGCGCAGCGCCTCCACCGTGTCCGACGCGCACGCGCCGCGCGCGCGGGCGATTTCGTCCGCCGTGATACGCAACGTCTTCGGCGTCGGTTCGTGCCCGTCGAAGCGGCGGGTGAATTCGATCAGCGCGGCGTCGCCCCGATCGCGCACCTCGGCGACGATGGCGGCGACGGCCGCGTCCACGTCGGCCGCCGTTTCGCGCTTGGCCGCGAGCAGCCGGGCGAAGCGTCGGGCGAAATCGGGCGCGCGCGCGTCAAGCCGTTCCATTGAGCGCCTTCCGGAAACGGTCGATCCAACCGCCGATTTCCTCGGGGCGGGTCTTCCACGCGGTGCGGTTGACGGCGAGCTTGGAGGTGACGTCCATGATCCGTTCGACCTCGACCAGGCCGTTGGCCTTGAGGGTTTCGCCGGTGGCGACCAGATCGACGATGCGCCGGCTGAGCCCGAGCGAGGGGGCAAGCTCCATTGCGCCGCTGAGCCGGATGCATTCCGCCTGCACGCCGCGCCTGGCGAAGTGACGCTGGGTGAGCGAAGGATACTTGGTCGCGACCGAAACCGAACTCCAGGTCGAAGGGTCGTCGGTGCCCGCCATGTCGGCGGGTTCGGCCACCACCAGGCGGCACTTGCCGATGCCCAGGTCGAGCGGGGCGTAGATTTCCGGGTAGTCGAATTCGGCCAGCACGTCGCCGCCGATAACCCCGAGTTGCGCGCCGCCGAAGGCGACGAAGGTGGCGACGTCGAACGAGCGCACGCGCACGATGTCCAGCTCCGGCCGGTTGGTGGCGAAGCGCAGTTGGCGCGCGTCCTCGTCGGCGAAGGCGGGCTCGGGCTCGATCCCCGCCTTGCGCACGAGCGGCATCGCCTCGGCGAGAATTCGCCCCTTGGGCAACGCGAGCACAAGTTTTTCGTTCGCCGGTACGGTCGGCATGGGGTCGCTCCGGGCCGAGGCCCTGAATCGCCAAGGCTTCTCAATCGATTGACGGATGGCGCTATATAGCGGCTTTCCGGGGCCAGGGCGAGGGGTTAGCCGCGCACCCGCTCGATCGCCGCGCCGAGGCGCGCGAGCTTGTCCTCGATCCGCTCATAGCCGCGGTCGATATGGTAAACGCGGTTGACCACGGTGTCGCCCTCGGCGGCGAGCGCCGCCAGAACGAGCGAAACCGAGGCGCGGAGATCGGTCGCCATTACCTCGGCGCCCGAGAGCCGTTCGACGCCGCGCACGATGGCCGAAGCCCCGTGCACGTTGATGTCCGCGCCCATGCGGCACAGTTCCGGCACGTGCATGAAGCGGTTTTCGAAGATGGTCTCGGTGATCATGGATGCGCCGCGCGCGGTCGCCATCAGGGCCATGAACTGCGCCTGCATGTCGGTGGGAAAGCCGGGATAGGGATCGGTCATCACGTCGACGCCGCGCGCGCGACCGTTGCCGCTGACGCGCACGCCGCCCGCGATCGCCTCCACGCCCGTGCCGGCGGCCCGCAGCGCGGTCGCCACCGATTCCATCAGATCGAGCCGCGCGCCTTCGAGCGTCACTTCGCCGCCGGTGACCGCGGCGGCGACGGCATAGGTACCGCTTTCGATCCGGTCGGGCAGGATGGTATGGGTCGCGGGCCCGAGGCGCGCGACACCCTCGATGGTGAGGGTGTCGGTGCCGAGACCGTCGATCTTCGCCCCCATGGCGATCAGGCAGCGGGCGAGGTCGGTCACTTCCGGCTCGCGCGCGGCGTTGGCGAGCACGGTGGTGCCGCGCGCCAGGGTTGCCGCCATCAGCAGGTTTTCGGTGCCGCCGACGGTGACTTTGGGAAAGACGACGCGCGCGCCGGCGAGCCCCTTGGGCGCGCGCGCCTCGATGTAGCCGCCGGTCAATTCGATCTCGGCGCCGAGCGCGGCCAGCGCCTGAAGGTGAATATCGACCGGCCGGGTGCCGATGGCGCAGCCGCCCGGCAGCGACACCCGCGCGGAACCCGTGCGCGCCAGCAACGGACCGAGCACCACCACCGAGGCGCGCATCTTGCGCACCAGATCGTAGGGCGCAGTCGAGTCGGCAATATTCCGCGCGGCGAGCACCATGGTGCACTTGTCCGCGCCGCCGTTCGCGCCCGCGCCGGGGGTCGTTTCGACCCCGAGCGCGCGCAGCAGATGCGCCATGGTGGCGATGTCGGCGAGCTGCGGCAGGTTGCCGAGCGTGAGCGGCGCGTCGGTCAGCAGCGTCGCCGCCATCAACGGTAGCGCCGCGTTTTTGGCCCCGCCGATGGCGATCGCGCCCTTGAGCGGTCCCTGGCGGCCGGAGATGCGAATCTTGTCCATGATCGAGTAGGTGCCGGAGGGCTTTGTAGTCGGCGTGGCGGGCGGCGTCCAAGAAAAACATCCCGGACAAGCGAAATCAGCCGTTCCGCTTGTCGTCCTTGTCGCTCTCGGCCCGCTCGGCGCGGGCGCGGGCCTGCGCCTTACGCCGCGCCAAGTTGGCGCGCAGCGCCCGGGCCAGCCGGACCTGTTTATCTTGGCGGCCTTCGCCGCCGGGGCGCGTCGCGCATGGCTTACGTTCCGAATCGCCGCTTTTTTTCGTCATTTTGGTTCCCGGAGACATGGTGGAAACGGACCGGGTCGCGGTCAAGAGTTGCCTTGCCCCGGCCCCGCCCCCCGTGGCATGTTCGGGCCGCTTTTCCAAGGTTTTGACCTCCTGGAACCGCCGCCGTAGCTCAGTGGTAGAGCACACCCTTGGTAAGGGTGGGGTCGAGTGTTCAATTCACTCCGGCGGCACCATTTTTCAAGGGGTTAGAGCGCCCCCTTATCTCCCATTCAAAATCCCCACCCAATCCCCACAGCTGCATCTTGATGCAGGCTGGCGTTTGGAGCCGCGCTAGACCTAAGATCATCCGGCTCAAATCCGCTAAACTTTATTTCCCCCCTCCAAGGGGGCGAGGCCTCTTTCTTCTTGAGGGAAGAGACTTAAAGACTTTCTACAAATTCTTATACCTTTGATAAAGTTTTACAAACTTCAACAACTTGCCGCCATGAAAGTGGCTCGCCAGACGTCCGATGAAAATCAAGAATCTCAGAATTCAAAATTTTCGAGGGATTAGAGATGTTGACTTAAAAAACATCGGATCCATGGTCATCATTGCTGGGCAGAATGGCTCCGGTAAATCATGCATTTTTGATGCTCTTCGCCTTCTGAAATCTGTCTATGGCGGCTATCAACATAATGAATGGCAGCAGTGGCTCGGAGAGTTTCAGATTGATAACTCCACTCCTTCTCGTGACCTTAGAACTTTGTTTAATGATCCAACTAAGGAATTAAGAGTCGCGTGTGATTTTTCCTTATCAGACGACGAACGCAGGTACCTACGCTCCAATGCTAATGAAGTACTAAGGGAAGCTGTCTGGAAGAGTACCGTTCCTGATGCGTATCAATGGGGGGGTACGCAAATGAATTCCCTCTCTCCTCAATACAGGCAGCGCGAACAAGAGGTGCTGGCCAAAGTTTCTCAATTCTTCCCTCGATTCATGCAGGAACTTGAGGCAGACACTCTTCATGGAGAATTTTTTATTCCACCAGGCACTGGATTGCATGTCGCAGAAGCAATGGCACTCTCAGCAATTTTTATGATTTACAGACCCAAAGATATTGGAGTTTTTGAATTTCATGGAGCACAGAGGCATTATAATAGAGAAAACATTCAAAATATTAATCTGAATCTAAGCGCTACCGAACAAAGGAATAGCCAAAGTGCGCTTTATAATCTTGCCAATAAATACAATAACGTCAAATCAGAGATGGCTGCGAGCTATGTAAAAATAATTCTTGCTGAGAAAGCTGGCGTTTCTTCCGATCAGCAAAAGAATCTAACTAATACTCTAAAGGAGCTGTTCTCTACTTTTTTCCCTGACAAAGAATTCTTAGGGCCCCAAGCTACAGCCGATGGCGCTCTTACTTTTCAGGTTAAAACATCTTCGGGAAGCTATCATGACCTTGATGAGTTGAGCGCTGGAGAAAAAGAGATTCTTTATGGATATCTTCGTGTTAGAAACAATGCGCCAAAGCGTTCTATTATTTTGATGGATGAGCCAGAGCTGCATCTGAATCCTCGCTTGATACGAGGGTTGCCGCAATTTTATCACAAGAATCTTGGTGAGGCGCTTGATAACCAACTATGGTTAGTCACGCACTCAGATGCGCTTCTCCGTGAAGTTGTCGGAAATAAGAATTACAACGTTTATCATATGCTTTCATGTGGCAATACGCCTGCTGGCGAGAGCCAACTTAAGCCTTTATCCATTGCAGCAGATCTTGATCGCGCCCTTATCGACTTAGTTGGCGACCTCGCTGCATATCATCCCGGGGGCAAAGTTATAATATTTGAAGGCGGTGGAGACACTGACTTTGACCAAAAAGTTGTCGCTACTTTATTCCCCCAATTACAGGGAAAAGCGAACCTAATCTCGGGTAGCAACAAGATGCGTGTGCGAGCGCTTCATGAAACGCTTGATCGCGCTTCCAGAGATGGGGCGCTTCCATTCCAATTCTATGCTGTAACGGATAAAGATAGCGACCCTTCCGCTTCGTCCTCCGCTTCTGTGAACGTATTCACTTGGGATGCTTATCACATCGAGAACTACTTTCTTGATCCGAGCATCATAAGAAAAGTTCTTAACTCTATTAATTTTACTTCGGCCACCTCAGAAGAGGTCATTCTTAATGATCTAAAAGAATGTGCAAGGGAGACTATTCCGGAGATGGTTAGGCATGACCTATCTGAATTTGCGAATAATTCTCTGATTTACGCTATTAATACTACGGGATTATCCCTTTTGCACCCGTATCAACCGGGGGTATAATCGGTCCCGATAAGGAACGGGAGATTCTATGGCCAGCGGAATTGTGGCCATTATATCAGCCGTCTTGGGGTTGGTGGCGGCTGTGACTGGGCACGGCGTCGCCACAAATACCAAAAAGCGCATTTATTATAGTGCGTCTGTCTTTCTATTCATTATTGCAATCGTTTCGGCTTACGACCAAGCGCGAGGTTGGGATTTAGACTCTCGTCAGAAAAATATCATCAGGGATTACGCATGTAAAATCATACAGCCGTTTCCGCTATACGTTTTTGATATGCGCGGCGACCAAGAAAGCAGTCTTTTTGCGATGAACTTAAGAGATGCTTTTCCGAAAGATTGTGGTTGGTCCGTTGGCTATGTGGTTGGCGACTTCATGCTGCGGCAGGACAAAACCGGGGTTGAGGTCGTTTGGGCTCCTGCCGAACACAATAACGAAAACTTTCGGTGGATGGACCATGAGTTAACGCGGTTGATGTCGAAGATTGGTCTTTGCCCAAAACTTGGCACTCATATTCTACTGGATGGCTCTCCCGCAAAGGTCGGGGTAGTGATCGGGCGGCGGCCGAATCTATGGGAGCATCTTAAATGTCTCGCGGCAAACATCTAAGCCTTGAAGAAGCTCGGCAGACCGGCCGCATTGACCGATTTGCGAAAGAGCACCCATCGAAGGAAACGCAACCGGGGCGGTTTGATGCGCTTCTAGACGCCATGACTAGAAGCTCGCCAGAAGCCGGTCGAACATCAGGGCCGGAACCTTCCGCATGTTATACCGATACTCGAACTCGCCGAGGTACTTCGAAAGATGCTTAGGCGAAACGTGAACATGGGTTCCCCGGATCGACCGCTTGAGGATTGCCCAGAAACTTTCGATGGTGTTCACATGGGTATCGCCCCGCGCGTATTCCTTCTGCCCGTGGTTGATCATACGATGGTCGTAGCCGATCTTGCCGAGGATGCGATACGGGTGCCATTCGTCGGTGCTGATGCGCGTTCCGGCCTTGATGCGCTGGAAGATCGGCGGAATGAGGGACTTGCGGGAAGCGTCGGGGATAACCTTGGTAAACACCTCGCCCCCGCGTTCCAGGATGCCCATGACCACTGCCTTGTTCGCTCCGCGTCCGGTAATACCCATCTTCCGTCCGCCCTTCACGCGACCGCCGATATAAGCCTCGTCCACTTCGACATGGCCAGTCAGAGGCGGATCGCCATCCACCTTCGCCATGTACTTGCGGATTTCATGGCCCATGCGCCACGCCGTTTTGTAGGTGACGGAAAGCTGGCGCTGCAATTCCTTGGCCGGGACGCCATGCCGCGACGTGGTGAACAGGTAGATCGCGTAGTACCACTTCTGCAAAGCGGTATGCGACTTGGCGAACGGCGTGCCGACCATCGGATAAATCTCGTAGCCGCACCACGCGCACTCGTAAGCCGGATGGCGCTTGATGCGGTGAAACTTCCCGTTCTTGCCGCACTTAGGGCAATCAAGCGTCTGGCCGAAGCGGGTGCGGAACAGGTGTTCCAGGCACGTATCGTCGTCCGGGAAACGCTTGAAAAAGTCTTGCACATTCATGGGCTTAGTCATGGCCGTATCCTCCATTCCTAGGATACTAGCCCACCCTGTTACGGGTGTAAAGGGGATAATCCCGTAATACTAAAACGGAGCCTCATAATGAAAACGTATCAGGTCTTATGAGACAGGCTGTGGAGCGTTCTTTTAACAGACTTTCTGAGCTTGTCAGTACCAGCCTTAGCCATCATGAACTCTCTAAGCTCGAACAAGCGTATAGAGATAAATACAGCGCAAGTATCTTGGATAACACATGGGTAAAAATTTTCAGAGGGAGGGACATATTAAGTCGTTTTGTGAGCAAGAAGGGCTTGCAACTGACTTATCAGGTTTTCCGCAATTTATTGCTCGACCGTATGAGGGCCGATGGGGTTCAGCCGCCAGGCATGAAATCGATCATTGAGAGAATTCTTGCTCATTAATGTTAATTGTGTATGAGCGCGAGTCGATTTTTGAGTTCCTTGGTAAGGGTGGGGTCGAGTGTTCAATTCACTCCGGCGGCACCAGCGCCCCCATCAAGACATCCGACGCTAGCCCCACACGCGTTCGAAACACCACCACGCGCCGACCAACGCGACCACGACGGACGCCGGCATCGTCACAAAACGCCGGTACCACGCTTTATGGCCGAACCACAGGCCGGCGACCAGATAGCAGATCGCGATCACCGCGAGCTGGCCCAATTCGACGCCGATATTGAACGCGATCAATCCGGTCACGAAATGGTCCGTGGCGAGGCCGAACTCCTTGAGGACCCCGGCGAACCCCAGACCATGCAGCAAACCGAAACCGAACACGACGACCGGCCGCCAGCGATGGAGCTTGCTCGTGAGAACGTTCTCCACGCCGACGTAAACGATCGACGCGGCGATCAACGGCTCGACGATCGCCGGCGAAATGGCGACGATGCCGAGCATGCCGAGCGCCAGCGTCATCGTGTGCGCGACGGTGAAGCTGGTCACCTGCCACAGCAGCGGCCCCAGGCGCGGCGAAAGCAGAAAGAGCCCAACCACGAACAATATGTGATCGAGGCCCAAAGGAAGAATGTGCTGGAAACCGACGACGACGTACTCGGCGAAGACGTCGGTTGCGGCTTGCTTCGGCGCGAAGACGATCGGAAACGGCGGGCTTGGCGTTCCACCCTTCAAATAGGCGGACTGGACGACCTCTCCGGGTTTACCGTCGGGGCCGGGGGCCGCGCGCAGGCGAATCGCGACCGGGCCGAAGGACTCCTTCCACGACAAAACCAGGGCGTCCGCGGCGGCCGGGACGTCTCCTCCCAGGACGACGGTCGACTGGCGCGCCAGATCGAGATCGCCGACCGGCGGGACGTCCAGGCTCAGCACCGCTGACGGAAGCCGGGTGTTTCCGGCAAAGACGGAAACCGCCTGGACGAATTCTTCCCGTTTGGCCGCGAACGCCGCACCGAGAGCGTCCGGCGGCAAGGCGCGCAATCGGTCATAAGCTATGGAGACCGGCGAATCCTTGGTATCGCGATGCAGCGGGTCGACGCCGGCCAGGAACGCCTCGAGATTGAGTCGTACGGAGACTCGATACGTCCCACCTTCGAAAAACAGCTCCGCGATGGCGGGCCGTAACTCATGCGCTGAAGCGCGAATCGGTCCCACGAACACGCCCAAAAGAAAAACGATGCCGGCAACGACGGCGACGCGGCGCGCGCTTTCCGAAAGGCATGTCCGCATGGTACTTTTCATTTCGAGCGGCATATTAGCCGCACCGAAGCGCGTTGCAAGGTTGGGCATGGTCCGGAAGTCGTTGACGGCGTTGGTCGTTCTGTCGCTCGCCGCGCCGGCGGCGGCGCACGAGGTTTGGATCGAGCCGCTTGTTTTTCGCGCGGTGCCTTCCGAACGGATCGCTGCCCACATCAAAAACGGCCAATATTTCAAAGGCAATCAGTTTCCCTACATCCCCGCCGAAACCGTCATGGCGGGCATCGTGGACGCGAAGGGAAAACGGCCGCTGACAGGGGCTGCGGGAGACGAACCCGCCATCGACGAAAAGGTTCGCACGCCGGGCCTTCAAGTCCTGTTCTACGAGTCGGTGCCGGAGCGCCTGGTCTTCGCCGAAGCCGGTAAATTTCGGGATTATCTGTTCGAGAAGGGTCTCGATCACATTTGGCGGTCCCATCAGGCGCGCGGCCTGGGGGAAACCGGGTTTACGGAAGTCTATACCCGGTGCGCAAAGGCGCTGGTATTGCGCGGGAGCGGGAAAAAGGCGGACCGGCAGGATGCGCCGAGCGGCATGCCGTTGGAGTGGGTCGCGAAAGCGGATCCGTTCGCTTTATCTCCGGGGGCCAATGCCGTCCTTCCCGTGCAATTGTTGTGGCGGGGCAAACCGTTGGCCCAGGCGCAGGCGACAATCTTTCGCCGCGATAGTACTGACGCCGTTCAAACCGTGAAGCTGCATACCGACGCGAACGGAATTGTTCTGGTTCCGGTCGTGTCGAATGGCAGCTACCTGATCGATTCCGTCCACATGATTCCCTCGACGGCGGAACCCGACGTCCCATGGCGCAGCTACTGGGCCTCGCTGACGTTCCGGATCGGGCCCGATTGAACGCCGGAACCTCCCAAGGTCCGCTTGGCATCATTCCCCGACGTCACTGCCTTCCGACGGCGCGCGTCTCGCGCGCGCAAACGGCCAGGACCACCCCGAGCGTCCCGGTCGCGACGAACGAGAGAAACGCGAATCGAAAGGCCTCGGCCGAATAAACCCGGGCGCCCTCGACCAGCCGGCCATCCCAGGCAAGGTCGAGAAGAGCGCCCACCACGGGCTGCAACACCGCGCCGGGGGCAACGGTGAAGGCGTTGACGAAGGCGAGCGCCGGGCCGACGGCGCGCGGAACGATCGCCTTGACCGCCATGTAAACGAGCGGCAAGCCGCTGCAAGCGACGCCATTGACGAACAGAAGCGCTTGCACGACCGGCAACGGCACCTCGGGGAGGTAGACGAGCGCGGCGAAGCTCGCGAGCGCGAGCACATTGGCGGCCAGCAGTTGCTCCCGCCAGCGCCCCAACCGGTCCGCAAGCCACCCGTGCAGCGGCGCGCCCACCGCCCAGCCGACGAGAACGATCGAAACGGTCGCGGCCGCCGCCGGGCGCGCCAGGCCGTACCCCTCCATGAAGTAGGGCACCGCCCACAGGCCGGCGAAGGCGAGCAGCGGTGCGCTCATGGCGAAGCCGGCGAAGGCGAGCAGCCAATATCTCGGGTTCGCCAGCACGGCGCCGAAACCGGCGAGGCCCGAGGCCGCTCCGCCGGCGGACGCCGGGGGCACGGCCGCACCGGGGCGACCGCCGGCCGCGAGCGCGACGACAACGGCAAAAATGAACGCCACCGCCCCGACCGCGAAGCTCGTCGTCCGCCAGCCGAACGCCGCGACCGCGGCCGCGAGCGGCGCCTGGCCGACGATCCCGCCCAGCATGCCGCAGGTGACCGTCAAGCCGCTCGCCAATGCGAACCGGTTCGCGGGCAGCCACAGGGTCGCGATCTTGAGGGTGGAGACGAAAGCGACGCCGACGCCGGCGCCGATCAAGAATCGCCCGACCAGGGCGGCCGCGAGCGATGGCGCCGCGCCGAACAAAATACACCCCGCCCCGCACAGGGTCGCGCCGCCCGCAAGGACCGCGCGCGGCCCCAGGCGTTCGAGCAGGATGCCGCCCGGAATCTGGACCGCGATGTAGCTGTAGAAATAGAGCGCCGACAGATTGCCGACCATCGCCGCGCCGATGGCGAAGTCGCGCATCAGGTCCGGAATCATCACGCTCGGCCCCACGCGATGGACGTAGTTGTACGCGAAGTAGGCCGCACCGAAAGCCCACATCAGCCAGCCGCGCCAGGCGGGGGGCGGAGGATCGGCCTTGTCCGAACCCGACATCATGGCTCCTTCGCCGCCCGGCTGCCCTTGCGCGCGAGCGCGATTCCGAAAAGAACGCCGAGCCCACCCAGGCCCTGCATCGCGCCCAGCGATTCGCCGAACAGGATCCAGGCGAGCGCCGCCGCCAGCACCGGCTGGAGCAACAGGCCGACCGAAGAGAACGCCGCCGGCAGGTGCGCCAGGGCGTAGGCGATCAACCCGGTGCCGATCACCTGCGAAACGAGCGCGAGGGCGATGAGATCGAGCCAGCCGAGCGCGCTCGTGGGCAGGATCGCCTCGCCGGACACGAGCGCCGCCGGCCACAACAGGATCGCGCTCGCCAGCGTCGCCCAGAACATCACCGTGCGGGTCGAGAGCCGGGCGCGCAGACGACCGACGGCCAGGATATAGCTCGCGTAAAAGACCGCGGTCAGCACGCCCAAAAGATCGCCCCGGAACGTCGCCGGCGACAGCGTCAGGCTATCGCCCATGAGAATCCCCGCACCCCCCATCGCAAGCGCGAGGCCGAATAAAAAGAGCCGGCTGAACCGTTCCCGGAACAGGAGGAATGCGCCCAAGGTCACGAACAGCGGAGCGACATTGGCGAGCAGTGTCGCGTTGGCGACCGAGGTGAACATGATCGACAAGTGCCAGGCGCCGAGGTCGCCCGCGAACAGCGCTCCGGCCAAGGCGAGGATCGCGAAATCGCGGCGCGTCAACCGAGCCTTGTGTGCGGGCATGCCCGCCGCCGCTCCATAATGGAGCCAGATATAAAGCGCCGGAACCGCGAGCGCGCAGCGCCAGAACGCCGTCGCGGTCGGTCCCGTTTCACTTAGACGAACAAAGATCGGCGAAAACGCGATACACGCCGCGCCCGCGAGTAGCAGGACGAGAGCCAGGCGGCCCTTGTCCGCGTTCCCCGTTCCCGCGCCGGTGACGATCCTGTATAGAGTTCCGATCATGAGTTCTTCGTCGCGGTCCCCGGCCCCCGCTCCCCTGCTCCGGCCGGACGAGCCGCCCCCCTTCGAGGTCCTGAATCCGGACGGCCGCGCGCCGATCCTGCTGGTTTGCGACCATGCCAGCAACCGGATTCCTAAGGCGCTCGGCACCCTCGGGCTCGACGAGGTGGCGCTCGGCCTTCACGTCGCCTCCGATATCGGCGCCGAGATCATGACTCGCACGATGTCCGCTCGCCTCGATGCCCCCGCCGTGCTTGCCAATTATTCGCGCCTGGTGATCGACCTTAACCGTCCGCCGGAGCATCCGACCTCGATCGTGGAAACAAGCGACGACATCGCCGTGCCCGGCAACCGCGCGCTTGACAGGGACGCGCGCGAATCCCGTCTCGCGGCGCTGTTTCGGCCCTACCATGAGGCGGTGGCCGAACGGATCGCGGCCGTGAAGCGGCGCGGAGTCCCGCCGATGGTGCTCGCGGTCCACTCGTTCACCCCCCGCCTCGGCGGCGAAGACCGGCGCTGGCAGGCGGGGATTCTCTGGAACCGGGATGGAAGGCTCGCGCGCGCGCTGATCGATCGACTCTCGGCGCTGGGCGACATCGTGGTCGGCGACAACGAGCCCTATTCCGGCCGCACGCTCTTTTACACCCTCGATGTCCACGCGGGCGCGGCCGGGTTGGCCCACGCCGGCATCGAGGTGCGCCAGGACCTGGTCATGGAACCGGAAGCCGCGCACGCCTGGGGCGAGCGACTCGCGGACGTGGTCGAAAAGCTGATCGGCCGCGCCGATCTGCACCGCATCGAGTCTTTCGGCTGAATCTTTCCTGTGGACAAGTGCCGCCCCGGCTTGTGCCGTTGCGGGGGCGCGGCTATGGTCGCGCGCGCAACGGGGAGAACATCATGACATCGGTGCGAGGCGTGTCCGCCGAAAGGCTGAGATCGTTCGTCGAGCGGATCGAGCGGCTGGAAGAGGAAAAAGCCGCGCTCGCCGGCGACATCCGCGAGGTCTATTCCGAGGCCAAGGGCGCCGGGTTCGACGTCAAGGTCATGCGCCAGGTGATGCGCCTGCGCAAGCTCGACAAAAGCGCGCGCGACGAGCAGGAAGCGGTGCTCGAAACCTACCTCCGCGCCCTCGGGATGTGACGAGCCCGGAGCGGAGCGCCCGATGGACTACGTCATCGGCGCCGTCCTGATCGCCGACGTCTACGCCCTGGTCTATTACCGGCTGTTGGTGCGCCATTTCCTGGAGCACGACGACGGCGTCAAGGAAACCGGCTTCCCCTCGCTGCTCGCGCCGCCGCCGCTCAAGATCGCGTCGCCCTTGGCGCGCAAATACGCCCGGCGCTATTACGCCGCTCTTGCCGTGCTCGTCCTTTGCTTCGCGGCCATAGCGTGGCGAACGGATTTCAAGACCCTGATGGCCGGATAGGCACGTCGCCTTCTTCCTTGGGCACGAACAGGGTCAGCACGTTCGCGGCGAGCACCGAGGCGGCGAGGAAATAGAACACCGAAATCAGTCCGTAGAGATCGGCGAGCGCGCCGCCGATCAGCGGCATCAATGCCGCCAAACCCGATTGGGCGCCGAACACCAGGCTGGTGACCGAGCCGCCCAGTTCCTTCGGCGCCATGTCCATCATCCAGCCGTGGATCACCGGGCGCAGCGCGTACATGAAAAAGCCGAGAAACGCGACGCCCGCGACGTAAAGCGGGATCGAGGTGACGAAGGTGAGCCCGGCGATGATGACCGTGGTGGCACCAAGGCCCATCAGCACGATCGGGCGCCGACCGACCCGGTCGGACAGCGCGCCCGCGATCGGCGCGGCGATAATGCCGCCGATCTGCAGCACGGCGAGTGTCAGTCCCATCCAGAACGGACCAACTTTCAGATCGTGGGTAAGGTAGAGCGGCAGGAACGCCAGCAGCCCGTACTGGGTCATGCTGCGGAATCCCGACAGCAGGGCCAAAAGCCAGATGGCGCGGCGCTTGAGCAGCGCGGCCATCCCGGCGAGATATTGGCGCACGCCCCCGGTGTCCACGTGCGGCGCCGGTTGGGTCGCGTGCGAGCGGTTGAGCAGGAAGAAGATCAACGCGGCCGAGAGCAAAACCGGGATCGCGTTGAAGAACGACGTTGTCTTCCAGCTCAAGGCGGCGAGCATCGCACCGGCGGCAAACGGCCCGAGCGCGTCGCCCAAGTTCGCCCCGAGCGAATGGATGGCGAGCGCATAGCCGCGCCGGGCCGGATAGACCAGCGACAGGTACGAAATCGCCGCCGGGTGCCACAGCATGTTGGTGATGCCGATCACCGCGATCGCGGCGGCGAGCGCGACCGACGACTCCGCCACCACGAATGCGGCGAGCCCGAGCGCGCCGACCACCAGCGCCACCGCCTGGAACAACACGCGCCGTCCGGTGACGTCGACGACGATGCCCGACGGCAGGTTGGCCGCCGCCGAGCTGACGTAGAAGACCGAGAGCAGGAATCCGACCTCGGTGTAGCTGAGGCCAAGGTCGGTGGCGATGAACGGCATCACGGTCAGCATCACCGCCGCGACCCAATGGGTGCCGCAATGGCCGAGCGAGGTCAGAACCATGGGGCCGGGCACGGCCAGCGCCGAAGCCGCAGTCGAGAATGCCGGAGTGGTCATGGCCCCGAGTTATAGCGTGCCGGATCGTCCGCGTCAGCGTTTCTTGAAGTTGATGAACAAGGCCGACGTCCAGACCTTGGCGTCGTCCACTTGGCGGGCGAAAAGGTAGACCGGGCGGTGGCCGTGCGGACCGTTGACCGGATCGACCGTAAGCCGGCCGGAAACGTCGCGCGGCGCGAGTTTTTCGCTCATGCGCTCGAAAGCGAGGAACATCTCGACCCCGGGCAGATGCTTGGCAAGACGGGTACCCGCGAGCAGTTCGGCCCCGCTAACTTCCCATTCGAATGTAGGACAATGAACGAATGGGTTGCCCTTCAGGGGATCGCCGACCTTGACGTAACCGTCGATCGTGCCGGCGACGCGGATCTTGGCGGTGGCGAGGTGGGAGACGTCGAGCTCAATCGCGTCCACGTCGCCGTAGGTATCGCTCCTGAAGCCGACGGTGGTCGCCGATTCGCGCCAGCAGGTTTCCTCCAGGTGCTCGAAGCCGCGCCCGGCGAAATCATTGATCACCGCGTCGGTGACGGTGATGGTCCCTTTCCACGCCGCCCAGCGGTAACGGTCCTTGATGCGCGCGCCGCCCCAGCGAAAGCGGATTTTGCGCGGGCTCAAGCCCAGTTCCTTCTGCAAGTCGCGCCGCCAGAAGGGGCCGGTGTGGTCATAAGCGACGATTTCGTCCCAGCCGGCATCGCCGAGGAAGCGGTAATCGAGCGTCGCTTGACCTCGGTGCATGAACTCATCGCCCATCAGATGTTTGCCGCACGCGAGCAAACCAAAGGTCCGCTCGCCGGTGGCGGCGAAAGTATGGCGCGCACGCAGCGCCCGGCCGACCGACTTGCGGTCCAGCTTGGGCGCGATCAGGCCGGCGATGCCGCCTTTGGTGCCGAACACCGCCGTGCCCGGCACGCCGCCGCCGCAGCGGCCGCGATGCTCGTCGCCGGCCATGCTGGCGCCGATCTTGTAGCCGCGCTCCATCGCTTCCTGATAGAGCCAGCCGAAGTGGCCCCAGCTCGAGCCGATCTCGATCAGTTTTTCCAGCGTCGGATAATGCCAATCGAGGATGCAACGCCGCCCGCCGACGTGCGGGATCAAGAGATGCCCCTCCGGGTCTTTGGCATAAGCCGCCCATAACTCCTCCAGCGGCCAGGCGCCGGGAGTCACTTCCGCCGAGCGCATGTCCTCGTTCCATTCGACCGAGCGGACGTGTTCGCCGCTCTTGAGAAACGGGAATTCCGGCTCGCCGTCGTGCAGAAAGACCACGTTGTGGTCGCCGCCGGCGCAGGATGATCCGCACCATTCGGTGCCGGGAAAGGCGACGAAGCGGCCCGGCTCGTTGATCTCGCGGATCAACTCGACCGTCTTTTTCCAGCGTTCGGTGGTGATGTTGAAATCGTTGTGGGCGAAAGCCAGCACGTCGAGTCCCGAAACGTCGCGGCCGTAGGTCAGGTTGTAGGTGGTCGAGTTGGTGCCGATGGTGTCCTCGGAATGGACGTGCAGATCGCAGTAATAGACGCGCGGCGCGGGTAGATCCGTGTCGACCGTGACGTAGAATGTCTTCGGTTTGACCCAAGGATGGCCGGGCAGGCGCGCGGTGACGGCAAGTTCGCCCGCCTTGGCCGAGGGCAGGTCGTCAAGCCTGAGCACCGCCCAACCCTTGCCCGCAAGCCTGGTTTTCTTTTCGTAGATCGGCTTGCCGTCGAGGGTGGCGGCGATCTCGATTTCCTCGGGCGAATTCCAGCAGGTGTTGCCCCATTCGTCCTCGGCCCGCACCCGGAGCGGAAATGGCTCGCGCGTGCGGACGGCGCGCGAGCCCGCCCATTGCAGCTGCGCCGGCGCGCCGGGAACGACCGGGATCATGAGATCGGGCTGGATGGCGGCGAAGCGCGAGGTGCCGAGCGGATCGACGTAGCAGCGGAAGCGGAAATTCTCCTCGACGAAGGTCTGCACCCGGGTGCCGGGACCGCCGAACCGCCGGTCGCCGAGACGGATGACGATGTGGTCGCCCGCCTTGAGGAAGCCGTCGAAAGTGTCGACGATCACCGCCTTCTGGAATGGGCGCTCGTGTCCCTTCTGGTCGAAACGAACTTTCAGGTATTGCACCGTGGCCGGGCTTTGCCCCTCGACCAAGGGGCCCGCGTGGTATTCGGCGCTGACGTAGTTGGCACCCTTGGGATCGGTGGTCTGAAACAGCGCCCAGTCGGAATAGAACTTGAAGGTCGCCTTGAACCAGGAGCCGTCGGCCATGCCCGAGGCGCCCAATTCGTAGTCGATGACGATTTCCTGCCACGACCCGGCGACGACCTTTTCGACGTTGCACGAAACCCGCCCGAGGAACGGCATATCCTTGGTCTTGGCGTAAAGCCCCTTGGGCGCGATGTAGTTGCCGAGCCTCTTCTTCAGTTCGGCATCGGTCATTTTTTTCATGGGCTACTCCTTGGGCAACGAGCCGGGACGATGGTCCCGCTTTCCGCCCGCGCCAAGAGGGCGCGGGCGGGGCGGAACGGACGAGATCGAGACTCAGAACGGCCAGGGGGCTTTCGGATTCCACACCGGAATGCCGAGCAGCGCATACCACGGCGCCATGACCACGATGCCGTAGGCGATCGCGATCAGGATGGATAACCATCCGACCTTGGCATAGTCGGTGGTCGAAAACCTATCGGTGCCGTAGGCGATGACCGCCGCCGTGATCTGCGTCGGCAGGATGTAGGCGAAGGTGTCGGTGTCGCACACCAGCAACGTCAAGGCGACCGGATGCAGATCGAGCTTGGGCGCCATGGCGAAGATGATCGGCGCCAGCATGGCGATAGCGGCGACGTTGGAGAGCATGCCGATACGGATGACGTGAGTCCCGAGCATTAACACCAACAGCACGCCCCACCACGGCATCCCGGCGACGGTGCCCTGGATGCCGTCGGCGAACCACTTGGCCAACCCCGACTTGGTCATGGCGCTGGTCATGGTGATGGCGCCGCCGAGCAGAAGGAAGGTGCCCCACATAGTGTTGGCCTGGACTTGGCGCCAAGTGAATGGGAACAGGCCGGGAATGAACAGGATCAGCATCCCGATCAGGCCGATGACGCCGAGCGGCAGGCGATGCAATTCGTAAATCGGATTGCCACGCCCGAACAGGAAGGCGAGCGCCACAATCCCGAACAGGATGAGCAGCGTCCATTCGGCGCGGCTCATCGGACCGAGATCCCGGTGCATGGCATGGATGCGGGCGTGGCCGCCGGCGACCTCGACGCCGCCGGTCTTAAAGTGGTAACGCACCCACATCTGAGTCAGAGCGAACATGCCGAGATACGGGAACTGCAGCAGTGCCCATTGCAGGTAGCCGATTCGAAATCCAGCTTTCTCGAACAGATCGACCATAATCAGGTTGGGCAGGTGCGCGGTCATGATGAACACGCCGCAGATCATCGAGCCGTAGACCATCGCCTGGATGACGATCGCCTTCTTGGCGTCCTTCTCGCGATCCGAGTCGCCCAAGAGATCGCAGATGCCGTTGATTACCGGCAGCAGCGTCGCGGCGCGCGCGTTCGCCGCCGGAATCAGGAAAGAAAGAACGATATTGACGTAAAAGAAACCCCAGATCACGCGACCGACGTTGTTGGCCTTGATCCAATCGAGGATGGCGAGTGCGATCCGCCGGTCGAGCTTCAGGAGCTGCATGATTGCCGCAACCAGGAAGGCGAACAGGCAGAGCCAGACGACCGGGCCGACGAAGCCCGAAAGCGCGTCGCGTAGCGGCGGATTGCCCTTGTCCCAGGGAAACGCCTTGGTCATGATCAGTAGCGTCGGGATGCCCATGCCGGTGATACCGACCGGCATCGCCTCGGTAACCCACATCACGCTCGCCCACACGACGATAGCGAGGACCGCCATGCCCTCCTTGCTCAGTCCCTTGGGCGCGGGCAGCACCCAGAGGATCAGCGCGAACGCGATCCACGCGGCGAAAAACCCGATCAGGACTCGTTTCGGATTGCCGCCCGCCTTGCGGATGTTTTCGGCAATAAAGTCGAAAGGACCCGCCGTGCCCGAAGGCGCGGTCGCGGTCGCAACGTTCGTTTCGCTGGCCATGTGCTCTCCCCATCCCTCGCCGGATAGGCCCGGCTTGGGACCGACGGTAAATGAAGACTCTGGCGCCGTGTGTGAAGCGGTTCACAATTCGCGAAATTCCGCTAAAATAGCGTCGTTCCGTTGGCGTCGGCCGGAACCAGGTTTTTCAAGGTATTGACCGGCGCCCGTTGTGCGGGTGCGAAAGGCGGAGGAGAACGCGGTGCAACACGGCAGTTGGGAATCCCGGCGCGCCCTGATCGCCCGCAATTTCCTGTTCGCGAACCTGACGGCGGGCGAACTCGACAAGGTGCTCGCGCTCGCCCGCGTCACCCGCTACGCCGCGCGCGAGGTGGTCTGGCGCAAGGGCGACTACGGCAACGGCATGATGGCGGTGCTGGCCGGGCATGTGAAACTGGGGGCCCGCGCCGCGAGCGGGCGCGAGCTTGCCTTCGGCATCGTCAAGCCCGGCGAAATTTTCGGCGAGATCGCGCTGCTCGACGGCCAAGCGCGCTCGGTCGATGCCACCGCCCTCGACGCGTGCGAAATCCTGTTCATCGACCGGCGCGACTTCATTCCTTTTCTCGCCGGCCATCCCGACATCGCCATCCGGCTGATGACGACGTTGTGCGCGCGCCTCCGGCGCACCGGCCAGAAGGTGGAGGATTCGGCGCTCGGCCTCGCGCCCCGGCTCGCGCGCAGCCTGCTGCAGCTTGCCGATCATCACGGCCGGTCGTCGCCAGAGGGCCTCCGGATCGAATGTCGGCTCAGCCAGCGCGATCTCGGCCAGTTGATCGGCATGTCGCGCGAAAGCGTCAACAAACAGCTCGGCCGGTGGCGGCGCCAGGGCCTGATCGCGTTTGAACACCGCGTCCTGGTTATCCGCGATCCCGGCCTGTTCCGCCATCTGGCGGAACCCGCTCCGGCGATCAATTGAGTCTGGAAAAAATCGCCACCAGCTCCAGATGCGCGGAATAGAGGAACTGATCGACCGGCGTCGCCCGCTCGAGCGTCCAGCTGCCGTCCGCCAAAATTCGGGCGTCGCGCGCAAAAGTGGCGGGGTTGCACGACACCATCACGAGGCGACGCAGGCCTCGGACGCGAGCGAGGATCTGGCATTGCGCCTTGGCCCCGGTGCGGGGCGGATCGAGCACGACCGCATCAAAATCGCCGAGTTCGTCCGCAAGCAGCGGGCGGCGATCGAGGTCGCGGCCCGTGACCGAGAGCCGGCCGGCGAGACAGGCGCGGTTAGCGCCTCGGCGCAGCGCTTCGGCGAGTCCCGGCTCGCGCTCGAATGCGGCGACCTTCCGGCGCATATTGTCGGGGTCCAAGGCCAACGGCAGCGAAAACGTGCCGATCCCGGCGAAGAGATCGGCGACGCGACGCGCGCGCCCCATACCTTCGACCACCAGCCGTTGCAGGGTCATCTCGCCCCAGGCGCTCGGCTGGAGAAAGCCGCCCGGGGGAAATTCCATCTCCGCGCCGCCGAGGATGAACCGGCAGGGGGCACGCTGGACCACGGTTTCGGGAGGGGCGCCGGAATCGGCGTCACGCCAGGAAACGCGCGCCACGCCGTGGCGGGTGGCCAAGTCGGCGATGCGCGCACGCGCGCGTGCGCCCGGCTCGCGCGCGGCGACCGCTAACACGTCGAGCGCGCCGTCCACGTCGGTCGCCGCGGCCTGGCCGCGCTCGCCCGCCGCCAGAAACGCGCCCATCAACTCCGGCAACGCCGGTAGAAGCCGGTTGAGCCTTTCCGTCAACAGCAGGCAGTTCGCAATCGGAACAATGCGCCGCGTGGCGCGAGCGTTGAATCCGGTCGCGACCGCGCCCTCGCGCGCTTCGGCGGCGAATGTCGCGCGGCGGCGAAGCGCGGCCGGATCGTCGGGTGCCGGCGATAGCATTGGATCGATCTTGGCCGTCACTCCCTGGCGCGCGAGCGCGTCGCCGACGAGGCCGCCTTTCCAGCGGGCGTAGGCTTCGGGGACCAAGTGCTGAACCGCGCAGCCGCCGCATTCGCCGTAATGGGGGCACGGCGGAAGCCGGCGATCCGCGCCCGGTTTGACCAACGTCATCAGGCGTCCCGCGACCCCGTCGCCACGAGGGCTACCGATCAGCACGTCGGCCACGTCGCCGGGTGCCGTGAGCGGCACGTAGACCGGCACGCCTTCACGGCGCCCGATGCCGTCGCCGAGGCCGCCCAGACCTTCGATGGTCAGACGAACGATCTTTCCGGAATCGGGAATGGTAGGACGCCGGGCGTTCACTTGCGCGCGAGATCGGCGACGAACTGGGCGTAGGCCGCATCGAGCGCCTTGTTGAGCGCCCGCACCGCCGCCTCGACCGAATTGTTGTCGGCGGCAACACTTGCCTTGTAGACCTCGAGCAGGACGAGGCGGCCGTCGGCGCGGCGCACCGCAAGCTCGACTTCCAGCACGCCTTGCGGGCTCGTGCCCTCGACCTTTTCGAGGCGAATGATCCGCCCGGTCAGCACGTAATTGGCCGAGGCGCGCACCTCCGGCGTCGTTACCATGTCGGCGATGCGTCCGGCGCGCAGAAAGGCGACCAGTTGGTCGCGCAGAAGAACCGGCGGCGGCTCGATCCAAAAATGGTAGTTGTATTCCCGCACCCGGTGCGGCTGGTCGGGCTCGGTGTAGACGATCGGCCGCCCGGCGACGAGGCCGTCGGCGCTGAAGCGGTTGACCTCGATCGTACCCTTGAGGAGCGGTGTCGCCCTCGGCGCCGGCGGTGCCGCCTGAAGCCGATAATAGCTGTCGGCCGGAACCTCGGGTTGGGCGCAGGCCGCGAGCGCGAAGGCCAACAACAGCGCCGGTCGGAAGATGGATGTCATCGGGAATCGCTCCTCAGCGCGCGGGCGCCGTGTCCTTGGGCGGCGTACCGCCCATCAACAGGCCCGGATTCTGTCGGATCTGGCGGCTGAATTCGAACATGTTGCGCGCCGCGCCCTCCAGGTTTTGATTGATCGAATCGACGTGGCGCGTGATCGATTCGATCACGTAGCGCACGTCGGCGCGATTGTCGGCGACCAACCCGCGCGAGAGCGCGGCGAGCTGGTCCAGTTCATGAGCCGCCTTGTCGAGGTTGACGATGGTACGCTCGAGCTTTTCGCGGTTCTCGGGCGAGAGCAGCGCGCTGATTTCTTCGCTGTTCTTTTTCATCCGGTCGGTGAAATCCTGAATGTTGCCGGCGATGACCGGAACCCGTGCGTTGATATCCTCGATCATGGCGGCGGCGTTGCGCACCAGACCCTTGCCGTCCTTTTCGAGGATCGCAAGCACTTCGGTCGTCACTTGATTGAGGTTGGCGAGCAGCGGCTTGACGCTCTGTTCGGCGAGCTGGCCGAGATCGCCCGCCACCGACGACACCACCGCCATGATGTTGGCCGCTTCCTGGCTTTTGACCTGGCCGCCGGGCTTGAGCGCGTTCGCCGATTGGCCCGCCTGGATGCTGATGGTGATGGCCGCAAGCAAGCCCGGCGCGGCGATGGTCGCGACGCTGTCCTCGGGAATGCGCCAGCCCTGGCGGACGGCGAAATCGACGCGAAAGGTCATGCGGCCGGCCTCGGGAACCGGGGTCACGGTTTCGACCTGACCGATGGGATAGCCTTCGTACATCACTTGGGTTCCGAACTTGACGCCGGTGACGTTGCGGTAGATTGCATAATAGGGATCGGTCGCGCCCGTTCGCCCGCTGAGCACAGCGATCGCCACCACCAGACCGACGATCGAGGCGATCACGAACAACCCGACCGCGAAGTAGTTGATACGGCTTGCTTTCATAAGGTGGCTGTCCCGGTGGCGGATTCGCCGGTCAGGCGGGTGAGATAGGCGTCGACGTCGAGGTCCGCGTCCTCGGGCCGGCGGTTGAGCAGGTTCTGGATGCGCTCGCTCGGATGTGCCCGCAGCTCCGCGACCGTGCCGATAAACAAAATCTTGCCTTGGTCGAGCACGGTGACGCGGTCGGCGATCTTAAATACGCTTTCCAGCTCGTGAGTCACGACCACCACGCTCATGCGCATGGCATCGCGCAGACGCAGGATCAGATCGTCGAGCGCCGAGGAAACCACCGGATCGAGCCCGGCCGAGGGTTCGTCGCAGAACAGGATCTTCGGGTCCATGACGATGGCGCGCGCCATTGCCGCGCGCTTGATCATGCCGCCCGACAGTTCGGACGGCATCAGGTTCTCGAATCCGGCCAGGTTGACGACTTCGAGCTTCATGCGCGCCATGATTTCCATGGTCTTGCGATCGAGGTCGGTGTGCTCGTAGAGCGGCAGCATAATGTTCTCGCCGACGGTCATGGAACTGAACAGGGCGCCCCCTTGGAAGGCGACGCCGGTCTTCTTGCGCAACTCCACCAGCTCGCGCGGGCCGAGTTGGGCAACGTCTTCCCCCAGAATGCGGATTAAGCCCGAGGTCTGCCGTTCGAGCGCCATCAGGTGGCGCAACAAGGTGCTTTTGCCCGAGCCGGAGCCGCCCATGATGGCCATGATCTCGCCCTCGCGCACGTCCATGCTGACGCCCTTGAGGATCATGCGCTTGCCGTAGTGGGTCACGAGGTTGTCGACCTCGATCAGCTTGACGTCGGTATTGATGTTCGGGTTCATGGCGGGGCGCGGCGTCAACGGGTCACGACGAAAGCGAACACCATGTCGGTGACCACGATCGCGGAAATGGACTGAACCACGGCGCGGGTCGTCACCCGTCCGACTCCCTCGGCGCCGCCGGTCACCGCCGCGCCGTTGACCACGCCGATGACCGCGATCAAAACGGCAAACAACGCGCTTTTCGCGAGCCCGTGCATCAAGTCATCGGTCGACAGTATCTCCTTCACCTCGTCAAAATACCCGGCCAGGGATATGCCGAGTTCGGCGTTGACGTAGAGGCCGGCGGCGAACAAGCCGACCACGTCGCTGAAGAAAGTCAGGCACGGCACCATGACTACGGTGCCGAGCAGCGCCGGCACCACCAGGAAACGAACCGGGTTGATGCCCATGACGTAGAGAGCGTCGATTTCCTGGTTGATCTTCATGGTGCCGATGCGCGCGGCGAGCGCCGAGCCGGATCGCCCGGCGACCAGGATGCCGGTGATCAGCGGCGCGAATTCGCGGGTCATCGAGAGCGCGATGCCGATGGTCACGCGCGTTTCCGCGCCGAAAATGCGGAGCGTATGGATCCCCTGGATCGCCAGCATGATGCCGATGGTTGCCGCCATCAGCCCGATGATCGGAATCGCCTGGATACCGATCTCCATCATCTGCTGGAAGATCGACGGCAGCCGGACCGGCTGGCGCAGCCGGCGACCCATCACCAGCCAATAGAGGCTTTCGACCACCAGCGACCCGGCGGTGCCGACTTCCTCGATCGCGGTGACGACCGAGCGGCCGATTTTCTCGACCCGGGTGGCGAACGACGACGTGGCGGAATCGCCGGGCATGCGAAAGATCAACGAACCTTGGCGAGGCCGTCGGCCACGCTCGGGCAAATGGTGAAGACCTTGTCCATGCGCGCGAGGTTGAGAACGCGCAACGCGCTATCGCTTACCGCCGCCAAGGCAAATTTCTGGCCGGTCTTGCGCGCCTTTTGATAGGCCTCGATCAACGAAGCGACGCCGGAACTGTCGATGTACTGCACGCCCGAGAGGTCGACAATTATCGGCAGGTGGCGGGCAACGGTCTCAAGCAGCACCTTGCGCGCTTCCGGTGACGTCTTGAGGTCGACGTCGCCTTCGAAGGCGACGACGAGCGTCCCGTCGTTCTCCGTCACACGGTGCTTCATCCGATCCTCCTCTTCCCTCAAGCAATCCGCTTCGCCAGTCGCAGCACGTTGCCCCCGTTCGACGGCGGGTCCAGAAATGCGACCTCGTCCATTATCTCCCGTATTAGATGGGTGCCAAGCCCGCCCGGCCGAATATCTTCAAGATTTCTCGGACGAACGGTGTTGGGATCGATCGTGGGCGCGAAGTCTTTGAGAAATAAGATTAATTTTTTACCATCGCGGATGATTTCAACGACGATCTCGCCGTCGGGGATGTCTTTGTAGGCGTGGCGAATGATGTTTTGACAGGCTTCGTCGACGGCCAGCGTCACGTCCTTGGCGACGCCGTCGGAACAGCCCGCCAAGCGACTGGCCTCGCCGACCACCGCCCGTATCAGACGCAGCCGGTCGGCCACCGCCGGGGTTCGCAGACTCAGGACCGTGATGGCCTCGGCATCAAGTTCCGCCGACGCGGGCGAAGACCGGTCGGCGCGTCGGGCGGCGGCGACGCGGTCGTCGACGGCCAGCAGGGTAACGTCGTCGCGCAGGACCGCCTGCGAACCGGTCAGGGACTCCGCCACCCGTGAAATCCGCCGTTGGACGGATTCGGACGGTGCGCGGGTCAACATCGCCTTCAAGCCGTCGAGGCCGAGTTCTCGGCCGGAATCGACGTAGCCCTCGGTCACACCGTCAGTGAACGCATACAGCGCCCCTCCGCCGAGCGGAACCGCGACCTCGGGGAACGACTCGTCCGGCTCGCCGGGAACGACGCCGACCGGGGGCATTTCCGCCGCGAATTCGACGAACGTTCCGTCGGGCGAATGGAGTTGGAGCGGCTCGTGCCCGGCGTTGCTGAACCGGACCAATCCGGTGCGCGGATCGTAGATGCCGACGATCATGGTGATGAACATGCCTAGCGTCGCGGTTTCGGCGATTTCGGCGTTGATCCGGGCCAGCAACCGGCCCGGCTGATGAATGGTTTTGCCGAGGCAGCGGAACAGACTTGCCGCCTTGGCCATCAAAAGCGCGGCGTTGATCCCCTTGCCGGACACGTCGCCGAGGGCGAAGCAGATGCGCCCGTCGGGCAGCGGAAAGAAATCGTAGAAGTCGCCCGAAACGGTGCGAGCGGGATGATTGATTCCGTGAACCGGAAAGTCATCGGCCGGCGCCTCGGGCAACAGCGAACGTTGAATTTCGGCGGCCAGCTCGAGTTCGCGCCGGACGCGCTCCTGTTCGACCAGTTCGGCCGCCATGCGCGCATTCAGGATGGCGAGCGCGGCTGAGGATGCCAGCGCCTCGAGTAGGTGCAAATCGTCGTCGTCGAACAGGCCGTCACCGCCGCGCTTGTTGACGAGCTGGATCGCGCCGATGCGCTCGTCCTTGACGCTGAGCGGCGCACATAGGATCGAGCGCGTGGTGAACCCGGTCTTCGCGTCGACCGAACGATTGAACTGGGGATCGCGGCTGACGTCGCGGACGATTTCGCAGGCGTTGCAGCTGACCGCGCGGCCGGCAATGCCCTGGTCGGCGGCGATGGTCAGCCCGACGATATCGACCGGCCCGACCGAGGCATGGCAGCGCAATTTCGTCCCGCTCGGATCGAGCATGAAAAGCGCGCCGGCCTCGGCCTCGACGTGGCTGGCGATGCGACGCAGCGCGGCGCCGAGCGTTTGGTCAATGTCGAGCGTCGAGGCGAAATCGCGGCCGATCGCGGCTACAAGTTCCATCGCCTCGTCGCGATCGCGCGGGGATTGCATTGCGCCGGCCTCAGGCCCGCGTCTTGACGTAGTCGCCGGGCGCCGGCCCGAGGGCCTCGAGCCCGTCCTTGCCCGGAATGCGCGCGGGGTGGCGGCCGTCCGCGAACTCGCCGAGCCAGCGCATCCAATCGGTCCACCACGAGCCGTCGTGCGCGGTCGCGCCCGCGAGCCAGGCTTCGGGGGTTTTCGGCGTCTGCGTGTTCAGCCAGAAGCCGTACTTGTTCGCGGCTGGCGGATTGATGACCCCGGCGATATGGCCGGATGCGGCAAGCGCGAAGCGGACCGGGCCGCCCAGCACGCGAGTCGCGGCGTAAACAGACTTCCACGGCGCGATGTGGTCTTCGCGCGTCGCCAGCACGTAAGTCGGAATTTGGATGCGGCCGAGATCGAGCGGAACACCCGCCAACGTCAATGCGCCGGGCTCGATCAGTTTGTTCTCCAGGTACATCTTGCGCAGATAGAACTTGTGCATCATCGCCGGCATGCGGGTGCTGTCGGCGTTCCAATAGAGCAAGTCGAACGGCGGCGGTTCGCGCCCCAAGAAATAATTGTTGATTACGAAAGACCATATCAGGTCGTTGTCGCGCATCAGATTGAACACCCGCGCCATTTGATGGCCGTCGAGATAGCCCTTGCGGTCCATGTGCGCGTCGAGCCGAGCGAGTTGATCCTCGTCGATGAAGACGGCGAGTTCGCCCGCGTCGGTAAAATCGAGCATGGTGGTGAGCAGCGTCAGCGAGGCAAGCCGGCGATCTTTCTTCGCCGCCAACCACGCCGCGGTCGACGCCGCGAGGGTGCCGCCAATGCAATAGCCGACAAGGTTGACGTCTTTTTCCCCGGTCGCCTTGGCGATCGCGTCCATGGCCGCGAGCGGGCCCTCGCGCAGGTAATCGTCGAAACTCTTGTGGGCGAGCGACGCGTCGGGGTTGACCCAGGATATGACGAACACCGTCTGACCCTGCTCCACCGTCCAGCGCAGAAACGAATTCTTCGGCTGCAGATCAAGCACGTAGTACTTGTTGATCCACGGCGGCACCACCAGGAGCGGGCGTTTGGCGACGTCGGCGGTCAACGGCTCGTATTGGATCAGTTCCATCAGGTCGTTGCGTGCCACCACCTTGCCCGGTGTCGCCGCGATGTTCTCGCCGAGGCGAAACGCCGCGGTGTCGGTCATCGAAATCCGAAGCCGCCCTTCGCCCTTTTCCAGATCGCCGAGGAAATGGTCGAGGCCGCGAACCAGATTCGCGCCCTTTTCGGCCGCGATCGCGCGTTGCACCTTCGGGTTCGTGGAGGGAAAATTGGTCGGCGCGAGCGCGTCCGCGATCAGGCGCAGGTAGAACTCCGCCTTGCGGCGCTGGGCGGGATC
>Ga0194120_10002360_pt1 | contig 32627 bp, 28 predicted proteins | sample TA2MahCa65mmetaG_FD_148642 | JGI IMG/M metagenome (GOLD analysis project Ga0194120, IMG submission 148642) | Freshwater microbial communities from Lake Tanganyika, Tanzania - TA2015019 Mahale Deep Cast 65m | ecosystem: Environmental > Aquatic > Freshwater > Lake | place: Tanzania: Lake... | reverse complement strand
CGGGACAACCTGATACTGCCGTCCCGACAACTTGATTATGGCCTTCATTGCTTGCGAGAGTCCTTCGATGATATAGAGCCACAATATAAGCACGACAAGCGGCGCTCGTCAAGCCCTGCCATTGGCTGGAGCCTCACCCTGCTGAATTGTTACTGCAAAGTCCGTGGTGATGTCGCGCTTCTGGCGGGGAGACCAGGCCTTGAATTCGTCAATCTTCAGGCTCTCTTCAATCTCCATCGAAATGAAGACGCGATTTGCCCACATGATACGGTTTAGGCGGCTGGTCAGGCCTCCCGTCAGGTAAGATTTGATGCGGGGATGGACGGTGAGGCTAAGCCGGTGTTCACGGGTCTGGGACGCATATCGCTTGATCCATCGTTCAAGGGTAGTGACGACCGTTTCGACGGACGAAACAAGGCCGCTGCCGTTACAGGTGGGGCAAGGTTCACGAAGTGAGTAAACGAGTGCCGGCCGGATGCGCTGCCGGGTCATCTCCATCAGGCCGAACGGTCCAATTGGTGCCAGATCCCACTTGGCGCGATCCATACGCATTGCCCGCCGCATTTCGTCGAAGACCTTTTTACGGTTCTTCTCCTCGGACATGTCGATGAAGTCAATCACAATGATACCGCCGATGTCGCGCAGCCGCATCTGGCGGCTTATCTCTTTCGCCGCTTTGAGATTGACCTTGAGGGAATTCTCCTCGTGATCCCGCTTCCCTACGAATCTTCCGCTGTTGACGTCGATCGCAACAAGGGCTTCGGTCTGGTCGAAGTAAATGTAACTGCCGCCGCCTATCCAGATCTTGCGCGAGAGGCACTTCTCAATCTCGGACTCGATGTCATACTTATCGAAGATCGGAAGTCGGTCGCTGTATAGTTGGACCTTTTCCTTCAAGCCGGGCTGAACGTCGGCAATGTAGTCGGAGATTTCGCGGTGCAGTTTGCGCGAATCGACCACGAGGCTGTTCACTTCAGGAGTGAAGAGGTCGCGGATGATCGACGAAGCCATCGTAAGGTCGCGATAAACTAAACCGGCTCCCTTGAGGTTTCGGACGGCAGACTCCATCTTGCGCCAGGATTTGATGATCCGGTCCAAATCGGCGCGAAGTTCCTCATCCGTCTTGGCTTCGGCGAGGGTGCGAACAATCAGACCGAAGCCTTTGGGCCGCATCCGTCCGGCGATCTGGCGCAGCCGGCGCTTTTCCCTGAATTGCGTAACCTTGCGAGACACGCCGATAAACGACTCGTTCGGCACGAGGACGATGAACCGACCCGGCAGCGCAATCTGGGTGCTGACCCGGGGGCCCTTACGCCCTATCGGTTCCTTTATGATCTGAACCAGAACTTCCTGGCTGACCTTTAGATCCTGCCCCTCCCATCTTCTCCGCGTGCCGTCCATATCCTCTTCGGACTGTTCGACATCGGGCTCGTGTGACAGTTTGATCAGTTCGTTGCCGCCTCCGATGTCGGAAAAGTGTAGGAAGGCATCCTGTGCCAGCCCGATATCGACGAAAGCCGCCGACATCCCGACCATGACTTTGCGTATGACCCCTTTGTAGAGGCTTCCCACCATCCGCTCGTTGTCGGGGCGCTCGACGAAGAGTTCGACCAACTGGTCGTCTTCGAGGAGCGCGATCCGCGTCTCGCTGGTGGTGGAGTTGATGATTATATCTTGTTTCATCCGTAGTCACAATGGAGCCAAAAGACTCCCTAAATGATTCCGCCGGCATATTTAGCCCCGCCCCACCGGCCCAAAGGTCAGAGTGCATATCGCGGTGCACTCGAATCGAATCTCCTCTTATCCTCCCGCAGCAGGAGGATCTGCTTTGTTACCCCCCCTATCTTCTAACCCCCGACAATTGGGGGACGGATCAGCCGATATACTTCGCCAGCACCCGATAGCGCTCCGCGCCTGCTCGCTCGCCAGTTGGCGCTACCTGATAGTTGAACGCCCGATCCGACTTCTGTCCGGCGAATCCGATTCGCAGGCGTGCTCCTGTCAACAGGCAATAGTAGGCGCTGATGGCATCATATCCGGGCGAGAGATCTATCACCGTATCGAACCCCATTTCCATTAGTCGTGACCTTAGCCGCTGATCCGGCAGGCCGAGCCAATTGAGCAATCGCTTTTCCATCGGCCAGACATCAGCGCTAAGTTCCGGCGGCGGCGCGGCACCGATACCGGGCAGCGCCAAAACCGTGACCAGCGCTTCTGGAAAGCGCTCCCGCAAGCGATTTAAAACCAACGTCGCCGAGGTCGCATCGACGCCTTGACCGGGCCAGGTAACGGCGATCCGGTGCACCCGATCCCAGAGGCGTCGCAGTTCGATATCGCCTTCGGCATCGAGTTGCGCTCCCCGCTTACGAACTGCTCGACCGAGGATCATTCTCTGCATAGCGAACTTCAGATAGTCAAGCATTGCCGAAGACGTCTTCCATCTTCTCGATCCGGACACGAACGATCCGCTTCCCGACCAACTCCTCCACAGTAAAGCGCAGCGACTCGAACTCGAACCGGTCGCCGCGCCGGGGAAGCCTTCCCAGTTGACTATAGACGAATCCGCCAAGCGTGTCGTAAGCCTCCGACTCCTCAATGGTAAGTGAGTCGAGATGCTCATTGAGATCGTAAATTGGCACCCGACCGCTGGCGATCAGGGTCGTCTCATCCATTCGGGTGACGAGCGGTTGCTCACGGTCGTATTCATCTTGAATCTCACCGACGATCTCTTCGATGATATCTTCGAGGGTCACGACACCGGCGGTTCCGCCATATTCATCCACGACGATAGCCATGTGTACCTTGGACGATTGGAACTCTCTCAGCAGATCGTCGATCTTCTTTTCTTCGGGGATAAAGAAAGGAGGGCGGATGACCTTCAAGGCTTCGAACGACTCCGGCTCCCGCAGCGCCGGCAATAAGTCCTTGGCGTGAATTACCCCGATGATGTTGTCTATCCGTCCATCGAAGACCGGGATCCGGGAGTGCCCAAACTTCTGAATCGTAGCGATTAAATCGGGAAGGGAAATCTCCTTTTCGACGGCGACTACGTCGATTCGCGGGACCATCACTTCCCGTGCAATCGTGTCCCCGAATTCGAAGATGGAGTGGATCATCTCCCGCTCTTCTTCTTCGAGGACGCCGTGCTTCTCGCCAACATGGAAGAGAGCCCGAATCTCCTCTTCCGATAAGGTGAACGTCTGCTGTGGACGAATCCCAAAGAGGCGTGCCAGCCCACCGGCCAGGAGCGCCAGCGGTACCGACACCGGCGAAGCCAGCCATTTGACCGCCTGCAAAATTCGCGCGCTTCCAAGCGCCCACTTTTCGGGATCGCGCAAGGCTTGCAGTTTAGGGATCAACTCCCCAAAAAAGAGAATCGCCGAAGTGATCGCCACGACTTCGATGCCAACCGCGAGCGCAATGTCCCAGTCTGCAGCCTCAGCCCATTCGATTGCCACAAGCGCTGCCAACGCCGCCGCTGCCGTGTTCACCAATGTATTCACCGTCAAGATCGCAGCCAACAACTCCCGTGGACGGCTCATCAGGCGTCCTACCAGCCTCCCTCGAGGATCATCGGAAGCCCGCAACCGCTCGAGCCGGCTCCGGCCCAGCGAAAAGTAAGCCGACTCAGCGCTTGAGATAAACGCCGATAAGACCAACAACAACAACACCACCACCAGCCTTAATATCGTCTCAACGTCCAAGCAGACCTCGCGAAATTAGTTCCTGAACGTAGCCTTCGCCATGTTCCACCATTTCGGCAAGGCTCCCTTCATCGTCATGATCCCAACCGCAGAGATGCAGCACCCCGTGAACCGCCAGCCGCACGATTTCAACGTTCACCGCTTCCCCCCGAACCGCTGCCTGAGTCCCCGCCTGGAGAACGCTAATATAGACATCCCCTTCCACTGTCTCAGATCCCTCGTCGCCCACATCGAATGCCAGGACGTCCGTCACTTCGTCCAGTTCCAGATACTGACGATTCAACTCCTGCAAAACGGCATCGCCCGTCAGGATCACGGTTAACCCGCCAATTCGACGCCCTTCACCACCAATAGCAAGTTTCATTGCCGATGTCAAAGCCAGTGCGAGGTGTGGGTCGGTCTCAGCCTCCTCAAACTCTACAAAGACGCCTCCGTGCCCGGTGCGGCGACCGGCGTTCACCCGCTCGCTCATCGGTTCTCTTCCTCCTCGCTTGCCCTTCCAGAGATTGCGCGATCGCTGGTACTTACATCCCCGTTCATAGGGGAAGGCAAGGAGGAGTTCTTTAGTTTCTCGTTAGTCCCGTCATCGGTCGCCCCACCGGGAGGTTCCGGATAAACGACCCGCTGATGATGAATGCCGGTCAGGACCTTATGGAATTCCGATTTGACCAGTTCGATCTCCCGCAGCGTCAACGGGCACTCGTCGAGGTCGCCTTCGGTGAGCCGCATACGAACCAGGCGGTCGATGGTCGATCTTATCTCCTCCGGCGAAGGCGCGGTCAGCGACCGTGTGGCCGCCTCAATGGCGTCGGCAAGCATCAGGATGCTAGTCTCGCGCGAACGAGGCTTTGGGCCGGGATAACGAAAGGCTCCGGAATCGACCCCAGGCCGGCCATCGCGTCCGGCTTTGGCAAGAAAGTAAGCCAGACGGGTCGTGCCGTGATGCTCAGTGATAAATGCCGTGACTTCCGGCGGGAGGCGATGTTCTGTCGCCAGCCTCAGACCGCGATGAACGTGGTCTATCACAATGCGCGCAGAATCCTCGGGAGCCAGACGATCGTGGATATTCTCGCTGCCAGTGGCTTGATTCTCGATGAAATACTCACCTATCTCCATCTTGCCGATGTCGTGGTAGTAAGCACCGGCACGGGTCAGAAGACTATTCGCACCTATTGCGCGGGCTCCGGCTTCAGCGAGGCTGCCTACCATTAAACTATGGTGGTAAGTGCCGGGTGACTTGATAGCCAATTGCCGCAGGAGAGGTTGATTCAAGTCCACGAGTTCGAGAAGGCGGAGATCGGTGGTGATCCGAAAAAGCCCCTCACAGAGCGGCACCAGTCCAAGCACCAGGATCGGCGAAAGCGCGGCACTAACAAGTCCGGCACCGAGGCCGCCTAAAAGCGAGCCTCCGGCACCGCCTGTAATGATATGAAATGCCGGCACAATAGCGAGATAAACCAGTGCCAAAGGCACTCCTATCCGGATGAGGTCGCGGCGGTGCTGCACCGTGCCAAGTGCGATCACCGGGACGATCCCAGCAGACGCCGTTATTAAGACATACTGAAAGTCATTGCCGGCGATAAGACCGGATCCGAGTGCCAATGCCACTGCCGCGCCAAGTGCCGTCGCCCGGTCTATCAATATTGCTATAAGCAGCGTCGTAACCGCCGCCGGAACGAGATAAGGCGAAGCCTCGAGGCGCTGCAAGACCAGGGCCTGCACGAGAAAGGCTACAGCAAGAAGCATCACCGCAAGTCCCGAGCGTTTGACGTCCTGCCAGACCGGCAGCCGCACCCGAATAAGGAACTGAGCAAAAAGGGTAACGATCAGTCCACCCATCAGGAGCGTGCCGACCAGTGGCAGACGTGCCAATACCCCGCCGCGCTCGAGGACCATCTCAGCGCGCTTGACGGCGAGCGAATGGAGTTTCTCCAGGTGTTCCCGGGTTACCCGAATGTGGCTGTCGATGATAAGTTCATCGCGCTTTACGAAGCCCTTGGCGAGTGGCACCCTCGCCATCGCGGCTTTGCGGCGCGCTTCGGTTGTTTCGGCATCGTAGCGCAAGTCGGGAAGAAGCATTGTCTCAAGTATCGCTTCGGCGGCCTCAGCCGCAGCGTCGCTATCGGGGAGACTGGTGAATAACCCATGAAGTGCGCTTAACAAACGCTCCATTGGCGATTTGACCGGGACGACAGCCTTTAGAGGAATCTCCCACTCCTCGATACCACGACGAATAAGTGCCCGGCCTTCAGAACGATCGGGATCCCAATCCCGCCGCTCAACAATTCCGGCTTGACCCAAAGTGCGCAGCGAGCGGTCAATTTGATCAAAGAATCGGGCGAGACGATCATCTCCCTTGGGCGATGCGAGGTGCAAGCCGACCAGATAACGCCAAACCGATGGAGGAAATCGCCTTCCGGTCGCAGAGTCGATCCGACTCGCCACCATAGCAAGTCGCACTCCACCACTGTCGTCTCCTTCTTCCAAAGTGTCGTAGATTCCCGTCAACTCTCGCCGTCCAATACGGCTCAATTCACTCGACACCAACTGCCCAATGCCGAAGATATCAGCCACCTTGCCAGAACTGTCGCCCATCCCCTCAAAGACCACTTCGCTCGCCGCTGCCGCCGCTGCTCGCTCCGCACGCAGTTCCTCCGACCCTTTCAACACTTCAAAGTCGAACGGCGCAATCACCCGCGCCGGTGCGATGCTCCCTTCACTCAGTGATGCGAACTCAAGCGTCTTTCCTCGCGGCGCCAGCACCCCCAACAACGCCCCCAGTGCCGCACAGGCCAACACTTGAGGGTGCAAACCGAACTTCACCTTGATCCTGCGGTTTTCATCCTTCATCCTTCTTCTCATACGCTTTCAGAATGTCCGCCACCAGCGGATGCCGCACCACATCACCCTGGTCGAATTCGATGAATCCGATCCCCTGAATGCCCTGCAGGATGCTTTCTGCTTCGATAAGTCCCGATTTTCCAGGATCGGGCAGGTCGATTTGGGTCCGGTCGCCGGTCAGGACCGCGCGGGACGACGCCCCCAGTCGGGTCAGAAACATCTTCATTTGACCCGACGTGGTATTCTGGGCTTCGTCGAGGATAACGAAGGCGTTGTTGAGGGTTCGTCCCCGCATATAGGCGAGCGGTGCGATTTCGATCATGCCGCGGTCGATGAACCGCCGCATACGTTCGACGGAGATCATATCGCCGAGGGCGTCGTAAAGCGGACGAAAATAGGGATCGACCTTTTCGAGGATATCGCCGGGGAGGAATCCGAGGGTTTCGCCCGACTCGACGACGGGCCGGACGAGGATGATCTTATCGACCTGCCGTCTCTGGAAGGCATCCACGGCCTTTGCCACCGCCAAATAGGTCTTGCCGGTCCCGGCCGGGCCGATCGCAAAGACGACCGTCATTTGCTCCATCAAGTGGACATAGCGTTCCTGATGAGCACCACGGGGCCGGATGGTGCCGCGCGGCGACTCGAAGACAATCCCGTTGGCACCATCGTAGGATCTCGGATCGCCACGTTCTCCCGACTTGCGAAGCGAATCGCTGGTGGATGCACCCACTCCTTCGGATTTAACGAATTCCCCGCCATTCTTGCCTGACCTTGGAGCAAGGGGTGTTCCGAGTCCAGCCAGGTTCAGAATGGTGTCAAGGTCGGCATCTGTTACCTCCTCCCTATCGCGACAGAGAGCCTCAAGGTCGGTAAAGACGCGGCGCAGTTTCTCCAGTTCCGCAGCCGGTCCGCGCATATAGATTCGGCTACCACGTGCGCCGAGTGAAGTCTGAACGCGCTCCTCGATGCGCCGTAAGTGACTCTCCCCGACGCCGAGGAGTCGGGGAGCCACATCATCAGCGACTTCAATGAGCAGTTCGGTAGGCGGTGAGTCTCGCATCAAATTCAAAAATAGGTATGCCCCCGCTCACGCCATACGGCGTTGCAGGGGCATACGACCTCGATCTGGGAAGTCAGAAGCGCGCTTCTGACGATCCGAAAGATAACCGGAAACCTCTCCCGAAGGATGCACCACTCAGCAGTATCTGTCACCCTCCCAACGCACCCCCCCTGTTGCCCGCCGCTCAATCTAAAGAGGCGAGTCAGTTACGCGGGATGGAGAGTATCATCTCCGGGTAAATGACATTCGGATTGTCGAGGAACTTACCGGTCTTGTTAGCCTGATAGATCTTCGTCCACTGGAACGGGTCGCCATAGACGTCGGCCATTCCGGCGATCTTCTTCAGGCTGTCGCCGCGCTTAACGAGATACTCACCCGGACCGATTAGACGCGGGACCGCAAACTGCTGCTTCGGGTAGATCAGGTCAGGGTCGCGGATCATCGTCTTGTTAGCGCTCCAGATGCGGAGCCACTTAAAGGGATCGGCGTAGATCTCCGGCTTCTTGGCGATGCGCCAGAGACAGTCGCCGCGCACGACTGTGTACATATCGTGCTTCGGCTTGGGAAGCGAAGCCTTCAGCCGCTCGACCCGCGCCGCCAATGCCGTCAGACGCTCGTTGACTGCCTTTAGGCGGGCAATCGGATCGGTGAGCATGGAAGCGATCTGAGCCGCGATGTCGTCGAGTTCCTTCGCGTAGTTGAGAAGTGCCTCCGGGGTCATCTTGGCAAGTTCATCGACGCGGGCTTCAAGGCCTTCGATGCGCTTCAGATAGGCCTCGTAGGCCTCCCGGGTGATGCCGAGTGCGGCGAATTTCTCGTCCCACAGTCCGGCCAGATGGGATTCGAGATCGGCCAATTGAGTGCGGAGCGCGGCAATAGCCTGCTGCTCGGCGTCAATCGCCGTCCGGGCTGCGGCTTCGCGGTCCTGATAAGCCTTCAACTGCCGCTGGTAGTCCTCATACTTCATCCGCTCGGCGGCAGCAGCGGGGACGACGGTCACGAAAACGAGCGTAACCGCCATCAGGAGCGCCGCAAGAATCGTATAGTTGCGGTTCATTCTGTTCTCCCTTAAGGGTTACTTCGTTTTAAGTTGATCCAACTCGGCCTGGGCTGCATCGACTTCCGATTGCTTCTTGGCAACCTGGCGCTCGAGGTCAGCGCGTTCCTTATTCAGTTGGTCGAGTTCCTTCTCCGCGGCGATGGCGGCCTTCTGCGCTTCATCGAGTCGCTTCAGGTCGTCGGGGCTTGCATACTTCGTGCAGCCGACGGTGAGGATCGAGGCAGACAGGGCCAGTGCGACGGCTAAGCCGACACCTTTGCCCGACAATCTCATTGCTTCTCCTGTTAATTTCAGACCGAACCTCCAGCACTACTTCAATAGTAATGCGACCAATCACAAAAGTCAAGCCTTTTTTGAGGCAATCCACTCCAACCCGAGTTCCCGCATCTGCTCAGCATCGATTGCTGCGGGCGATCCGTCCATTAGTGATACGGCGGTGTTGGTCTTGGGGAAGGCGATCACCTCCCGGATGCTCGTTTCTCCCGCCAGCAGCATAACCAGCCGGTCGAAACCGAGCGCGATGCCGCCGTGTGGCGGCGCACCGTAGGACAATGCCTCCAGCAGGAACCCGAACCTCCGGCGCGCTTCAGACTGCTCGAGGCCGATCACCTTAAAGACCCGCTCCTGTTGCGCCGGGTCGTGCATTCTGATGCTCCCCGAGCCGACTTCAAAGCCGTTCAGGACAAGGTCATAAGCACGGCTGCGAACTTTAAGCGGCTCGTTCTCAAGTAAATCGACATCTTCCGGCACCGGCGAGGTGAAAGGGTGATGAACGGCGGTCAGTCCTTCACCATCGCCCGCCGGCTCGAAAAGCGGTGGATTCGGCACCCAACAGAACCGAAGTTCGCCCGGTTCAATCAGATTCCACTGCAACGCCAACGCCCGGCGCAGCCGCCCCAATTCGGCAAGGGTTGCTCCCACCGGACCGGCGGCAAGCATCAGCATATCACCGGGAACTGCTCCCAACGCCTTTGCCAGAGCCAATTGGCGCTCTGAATCGAGGACCTTGGCCAGAACTCCGGTAAGCCCCTCGCCTGACAGCGGTGCTGTTAGCAAGCCGGCCAGACCCTCGCTCCTGGCAAGTTCTTCAAGTTCTACGCGCTCCCGACGCGAAAGTTCCCCTTTACCAGGTGCGTTTATACCAAAGACCCCTTCACCACCGGCAAGAGCCTCCTCGAAGGCACGAAAACCGCTCCCTCTAAAGTGCGGGTCAATCCTCTTAATTTCCAGTCCATAGCGAAGGTCGGGAGCGTCGCTGCCGAAGCGGGCAAGCGCGTCGAAGTAGTCGATCCGGGGCAGCGGCAAAGGCACTTCGATGCCGAGCGTATCGAATGCCAATCGTTGCATCATTCGCTCTACGTGAGAAAAGACGTCTTCCTCATCGACGAACGACATCTCAAGGTCTATTTGAGTAAACTCAGGCTGGCGGTCGCGACGCAGGTCTTCGTCACGGAAGCAGCGGACAATCTGGCAATACCGGTCGAGCCCGGCAACCATCAGGGCTTGCTTATAGAGTTGCGGTGACTGGGGCAGTGCATAGCAATGACCCGGATGAACGCGGCTCGGCACGAGATAGTCGCGCGCACCCTCCGGCGTCGAGCGGATAAGGAAAGGCGTTTCGACCTCAACGAAACCGGCCTCATCGTGGAAACGACGTACCGACTGGAGCGCTCTATGTCGCAGGAGCAGATTTCCTAACATCCGTGGGCGGCGCAGGTCGAGGCAGCGATAGCGCAGACGAAGGTCTTCACCGGCTTCTTCCGCCTCCTCAACGCCGAGCGGCAGCGGCGCCGCAGGAGACAGGAGGACAAACGACTCTAATTTCACTTCGACTTCGCCGGTCGCCATTTCCTTATTGATCATCCCGGCCGGACGCAAGCCTACCGTGCCGGTAATCTGAATGACGTCTTCGTTATGGAGGCTCTTGAGGAAGTCGGCGGCTGCAGTGCCTCTATCGGCGACAACCTGGGTCTTGCCGTAGCGGTCACGCAGGTCGGCGAAGGTGAGTCCGCCAAGATCGCGCACCCGTGCCGTCCAACCGGCCATGGTTACGGACTGTTCGCTATGAACGGCTCGCAGTTCGCCGCAGGTGTGAGTTCTGTAACTCAAGGTTAAACAAATCCTTTAATGATGCCCGTGAAGGCGTCGCAGTTCATTGTGCTTGAACCAGTTGAACAGAAAGAGGATGCCGATCAGGAAAGCCGGGCCGGAGATCGTCAGAATCCACGACAAATGCTGTCGGGCAGGCGGAAACAAGACGATGTAAGCCACTCCGGCTGCAACATAGAGCAGGGCTCCGATCCACTCCCACCGCCATGCAGCGACCAGTATCAGCAGAATGGTCGAAGTGGGTAATAGGTGAATCAGCGTCGCACCGATGCCTTCCCAAAGTCCGCTTGTCTCCTGGGTGGCATCGAGGGCGAACAGCGCCAGGAAAAGGGCAAAGGCGATCGTTAAGATTCGTGGCGCCCAAAAGAGGGTCTGCCCGATAGTGCGGTTCATAGTAGTTCCTTACTATATGCAAAAACGGGGCTGAAGACTCAGCCCCGCCTTGCGATGCCAGAGTAGGGCTTTCTCTATTCGAATATGTAGGTCGCGCCGGCCGTTACGTTGCCGTCAGCGTCAGGAATCGCCTCGAAGTGCCACGACTTCAGAACGTTCTCGATGCAGCGTTCGACATCTCCGCCAAGGCTGTTGCCGCCCCAGTTGCTCTCCCGGAACCTCACCCGGATCACCTCGCCCGATGGAGCAATGGTGAATTCGACGACTAACCGGCCTTTCAGGCTCGAATCTCGCTTCTTGAGAGTCCAGTAGCAATACTGCACCTGGTTCTTGTTCTGGAGGACCAGATCCCCTATTGCGCCCTGGCTGCGCTGTTTGGCTTTGGTGCCTGAGCCTTTGGCGGTAATGGCACTCTTGGAGACCTGCAGCGGCGCTTCATTGACCATCAGGTCGAGTTCATCGGCCGAGAAGGTCGTCTTCAGAGCCGAGATGTCAATATCTCCGACGTCAGCGGATACTGCGCCTCCGCCGCGCAGTTTCTTTACCTTTTCGGCGGTGCCGGCTTCTCCCACCATGCCGACCATTTCCTTCACATTGAAGCCGCTCATCTGGCCGCTGGAAAGGCCGATGGCTTCGCGGGCGGCGGCGGCACCACCGCGCCGGGCGCCACCGCGTGCGGTCGGTCCGGCGACGATTTTGACGCGCTCGGCGATGGCCTGACGGCGCGCCTCCTGCTTCTGGCGGCGGGCTTCACGTTCGGCAGAAAGACGCTCGGCTTTCTCTTCAGCCGACATGGACCGCACTTCGGCTTTCTTCTCCTCGACTTTGGGGGCTTCATCTACCGGTTTCTCCTCCCCAACCGCAACCTTGGTCTCAGCCTTCTTGGCAACCTTGGCTGGGGCGGTGGTCTTAACGCGGTAGATCGCCTCGGTATAGCGCTTCACTTGCTCCGCAGTCAGTTCCTTGACCGGCTGTCCTGCCATATAGAGGCAAATGCCATTGCCCAGGATGAAGCAGATGAGCCAGATGGTGAAGAAGTTGCGATCGAGGTCGCGAAAGAAACTGCGTTCGAATTCGCGGGGAAAGGTCATAGCCTGGGTCATATCTTCCTCACGATTTCTTCGCTTTAAGGACGACAAAGTCGATCGAGGCGTATTCAGTCTGGCCGCAGGTGTTGATCACTTTAAGCAGCCAGTCGTAGGTTACCTCTTTATCGCATTGGACGGTGATTTCGCCCTTGAACGGCTTGCCGAGCCGGAGGGTGAAGTCCTTATGCTCGCGGAGGAAGTCTTCAAGGCTTGGGACGACCACATTGGCAGGGTCGCTCATCTCCTCAGTGTCCGAAATCTGGCGCGGAGGCAGAAGGTTTCCAGCGGCATCGCGTTTCGCCTCAACATCTTCGAATACGCCCATTCCGGTGATAAGGATTCCGAGTCCTTTCTCCGGTTCCTTCTCGCGCTGTGCCTCCGGCAGGGAGACATAGGGCGAGGGCCGGAGCAGGGCTCCCGATGATCCCATCGTCTTTAAGAGAAAGAGCAGGATGATGGTCATCATGTCCATCATCGAGTTGAGCAAGAGTTCGCCCTTCTCCTTGCGGCGGTGCTTGCCGCTCTTCGAGGGTGCAAACGCCATTTATGGTTCCTTGAGGTTCAAGTCTTGCGGAATCGAGACTACTGGAACTGCTTCAGGATCGTGATCGGGAAGAGTTCCTGCATTTCGCCGGCAAATGTGATGTTGCGGCAGGCATCCATCACCCGGACTACGTTTTGGAACGACGTCCGGCCGATGGCGGTAATAGAGACCTCCCGCCCGTCTTTGACCCGGTAGGTCGGGAAGACGTCATATCGACCGGTTTTGTCATTCAGCACCGAATCGGCACCGACAGGCGAACCGACCTCGCGCTCTTTCACTTCGTAGAGGCGTTGGGTCAGAGTCGCGTAATCGTATTCACCATCGGGCTTCAGAGGTATCTCGAAGAAATAAGGACCCGGCTCGACCTTATTGAACATGCTGACCTGCAAGCCGGATTCGGCGATATTGACAAGCAGACTGAGGGTAGTCGGCTTGTCGCCGGCGCCTTGCTCTTGCGGCGGCGCGCCCGCATCCTCAGCCTCGGCGGCTTCAGCCGGAGGGAGGTATTCGAGGAGCGCCATCTGGGTCAACTTTGCAACGCTCAAGAGCATTGGAATCAGCACGATGATAAGATTCATCACCGGCAGCAGGTTCAGTTCGGTGCTTTCCGGCTCCCGCTTCTTCTTAAGCGAGGGTTTGAAAGCCACTTACTTGCCTCCGGTCAGGAGGTGTATCAGTTTGACCGAGTGCTCGTCGATGTCGTCGATGATGTCGTTGGTCTTGGTGTTGATCAATGTGTAGGCGATGATGGCCGGGATGGCAACGACAAGGCCCCACAAAGTCGTGAACATCGCAATACCGATACCTTGAGCCAACGCTTCGGCACCTCCACCGGCTGAACCGGCCGCCGAGAAGGAGATGATCAGACCGTAGATGGTGCCAAGAAGACCGGTGAGGGTGGCGATGTTGCCGAGCACGGCGAGGAAGCCGGTCCGCTTGGAGAGTCTGGGGATCAGTTCGAGGGTGGCTTCGTCCACAGCGTTCTGGACCGCGCGATAATCGACGAACTCCCGGCGGTCAGCCTCAGAGAGAGCCGCATGGACAACCTTGGGAAGGGCTTTCTCACCAGCCGACTTACAAAGCGCGATCGCTTTCTTGAAGTCGCCTGCTGACACCAGTTTGCGAATCTCCGCCATAAAGAGGTTCGCGTTGACGTTCGACTTCACGTAAATGAAGAGCCCGCGTTCGATGATTATGGCGATGGTGAAGATCCCGAAGAGCAGGATCGCCCACATCATCTGCCAGCCCGGAACGCTGGTGCTGAACGTATGGAAGAATTGCGATGCCATTAGACCTTGGTCCTCCGTCAGTCTCGGATTGTTGATTTATGTCTTGTGAGTCCGGACGTTCCGCCCGCGCGGATGATGGCCGGCATTCGTTTGAAAGTCTTAGTGCGGAGAGGTGTCTCCCCGCCGGGTCGAATACGAGCGCACAATATACTACGGCGTTCGCTCTTTGGCAAGCATCTTTTGCTCATCTTCGACCTGAGCCGGTGTCAGATCGGAAAGTCGGGGCTTTACCCGGTGCGCTTCACCTTGCGCCAGGGTCTCAATGTCCTTGCTCAGCGCTACCGGCTTGATGGAAGGGCGCTGTCGCGGAATGGTGATGACGACCGTAGGACGCTCAGGCTGGACTTCGATGCGGATCTCCTCCAGCATTAGGACCTCTTCGGATCCGCTCCTGGCGGGTTGCTGAGCCGGAAGCGAGGAAGTCACCACCGCAACTGCGGCTATGCTCCAGAATAACGGTCGCGGATGTTTGGAATAGTCCATTAGCGCAACTTGTTCCTTATGTTGACGCGAAAGTCGTGCAACTGTTCCGGAGTCGGCTTCTCGACAGCAGGCCTCGGCGGCGTGGAGAGCTCTTCTCCGGGTGCTGGAGTTACGCTGATGGCAACAGTTTCGGGGGTTGCCTGCGGCGTCTTGGGTGTGCCGGCGAACCTCAACCAGGCAGCACTCTCAGACTTGCGCCGAAGGTCTTCCTGCCGGGCTCGATCTACGACCGAAGAAAGTTGTTTCTGAAGATCCGGGACGACCTCGTAGATCAGACCGGCGAGCAGCCCATAGCGCGTCGCGTCCACATCCGAAGCCTCGAAGGCAATGACGTTTCGTCCAACCTGCAGGTAATCGGTGATGTTGATCTCATCGACCATCTGCCAGTCAACCTCGTCCGGCTTGTCTTCGGACACATATGTGCCGTTGACGAATAGGCTGTAGTTGTCGTCGGCGGTAGCCCAGACTCGGCCCGATGTCGGTTTCTCTTCGAGCGCGAAAGTCCGGCGGAACCAGTAGCGACGAACACCGGCGCTGTCGGACTCCATCCAGAGGCGGTATAGCGCCTCTTCCTCGGGGGGAATTACTTCAATGGTGCGACGTTCGGGAGGCGGCGGTGTGAAAGGGGCCGGCGTTGTCGTAGGCGTCTCCCCGGCACTTGCAAGGGTATCCTCAGGCATCGCATCTTCTCCCGATCCACCCGAAGTATCACTTTCGGCTGACTCCTCAAGTGAGAGCATATCCATTTCGGTCGCTTCGCCGGCTATAGAATCGGATCCGGTCGTGTCGGAAGACGATTCTACAGGGGCAGGCGTTTCCGCCGGTGGAGGAGTCTCGACCGGGACTTCTATTACCTGGGTAACCGGAAGCGGCCGTTCGCGACTAAACCAGATTGAACGCGCACCCAGGCTGTCGAGGATTCCAAATGCCGATCCGCCCGGGAAGCGGGACTCAACTGAAGCAAGCCATTCTCCATCGTCGAATTGCACATCCTGGAAGCCGTCCACACTTTCCGCCCAGATTTTCCACCGGGCATCGGTCACGATCGCGTTTTGCTGCGCCGCAATGCCTGCCATTGCCGCATATCGATCGGGGTTGAGGGCAATCAGGCGATGCATGATTTCGATGCCGGTCTCACCCGAAAGTGCATAGTCCTGACGCAACTGGAACGCCCCCTCGAGCAGTGCAGCCTCATAGGTTGCGAAATTGCCGGCGGCGTCTTCGAAGGCCACCGCAGCGTCGTCCCAGTGAATCTCGCTCGTCTCATCATACTTCGCGGCATACTGCTCGTGACGCCGGCGGGCATCTTCTATATAACGTTGAAACTGATTGGCCTTTTCAAGCAGATAGCCGAGTGCCTTATTGTTGGCTTGTTCGCCGAAGCCATAGGGCAGATGATACGATGCGAGGGTGTCGAGCGTTAGCCGGTAAGCCGCAAGCAAATCACCCAAGAAGGCATTCACATACTCGATCTGATCGAGGATGATGCCACCCATTTCATCGGGATAGAAGCCTTGGGGAGACTTGGCGTTCCCTCCCCGGGGGAGCATCGTCTCATACTGCCCGATGTAGCGATCGAGGCGCGATTGAGCCAGATTAACTTGCTCGACATACTGCGACAAGAGTGTATCGAGCGTTGCGGCGTAACCTTGCTCGGCCCGGCTGCGCCAGGGTTCGGCAAGTCCGACCTCACGTGCCGTCAGGAGGGCTTGAGCATACTGCCCAATCACTTCCGGTGCCAGCGGTGTGACCAGGTTCTTGACTGCTTCCTCACGGAAGAGCATTCGAACCTCCTCGTCCTTGTCGGTCGAACGGACATTGAAGCCACTCGACTTCCAGAGGCGAGTCAGATAGTCGCCATTGCGGAAGACAACTTCAGGAATCTTCAATCGGCAGGAGTCCGACCAACGCTGAGCTTCGATAAGCGCCGAGTCGAGTTCCACCAGTGCCCGTTGGAGACTGGTCATCCTGGAGAGCGAATCGGCAACCCCAATTGCAGATTCGTCCTTCTGCAGGCGTGCGACCATTTCGCTGTAACTAGCGAATTCAACGCCGCGTTTGGCGCGCTCCTGCTCAAGCGGCTGGATAATGCCGGTAAGATTGTCGTATCCGCTGCGGTAGGTCTGCGCAGCGACGAGATTCAGGATAATCGACTCGTCAATCAGTTTGGCGAGCGCCTCCTGTCGGGCTTGATCGGTCTTTCCGGGAGGATTCTCGAGGGCGTAGGTGTTGCGAGCGAAGTCCTCGTCGAGAAGTCCCATCTGGTAGAAAGCCCGGTAGGCTTCCTTCTGACCAAGTCGGGCCAGTTGCTGATACTTCTCGACCATCGCATTGCGCCACTGCTTCTTGCGCTCCTTGGTAGCGGCGAACTGCGCCTCAGGGACATTCAGGCGGAGTTTGGCATACTCTTCCTGTTCCCAAAGGAGAAGCGCCGAAAGGGCTTGCGAAGCATAGCGCGGTGAACCGGCAAGATCGCGTCCTACCAGTCGCTGATGAGCATCGACAGTGGCGGTATATTCCTTGGCGGAACCGGCGCGGTCACCTTTATCGAGGAGGTATTTGCCACGCTCGAAATAGGCTTGCACAGTGCGCGGATCGTCGGGATAACGCTCGGCAAAGCGGCGATAGATGTCGTTGGCTTTATCAACCTCGCCCAGCTTCAGGTAGTGCGACGCATTCTCAAAGAGATAGACGCTTGCATCCTCAGCCGCGGGGTAGAGTTTAACGTAGAGTTCATTGACCCGGATTGCCGAACGGTGATCCTCCACCTGATTGAAGTTGGCGCTGGCATTGGAGAGCGCACCCTGGGTCAGATCGGACTGCGGGAAGGCGTTGGCTAGTCGCTCAAAGACTGCAGCTGATTGGGCCGGCTGTTTCAGATTGCTCTGGAGGTTGAAGCCGGCATTGTAAAGTGACTTGTCGCCAAACTCCGACTTGGGATAGCGGTCGGCGAGCAAGAGAAAGGCCTCGTTAGCCTCTTTCCAGGCTTCGGCCAGGTTGAACTCGAGTCCGGCTTGAAAGAGCGACCGGTCGGCGAATTGAAAGTCTGGTGATTCGAGTGCAACGCGTCGGAATTCTGCCGCTGCCGCGTAGTGATCCTCACCCTGCTTCAGATTCGATGCGTTGAGGAAGACCGACTCGGCCTTGCGCTTGCCGGCGGCTTCGCGAAGTTTGTCCGAGACCTTTGCGTCCTTGATCCGAGCCGCGATCCCCTCGACCTCGGCAAACTCATTCATCCGGAACCGACTTTCGAGGAGCAAGGTGTAGGCATCCTCGGTAAACTTACTGTCCGGGAACTCGGCAAGAAGTCGCTCCAGATAGAGGCGCGAATCGGCGAACCGGTTGTGGTCGTAGAGAATGCTCCCGGCCTGATAAAGCATCTGCTGCACCAGCGGGGATGCCGGATAAAGGCTGACAAACAGGTCGAACGAGGTGAGAAGGAGCGCTTCTCCATTCATTAACGGAGTCGGTATCGGCAGAGCGACGGAGGTGTCAACGGCTGCATCGGCAACGACTCCCACTCCCGGTTCAATTGTGCCCTGGGCGGTGAGGCGAATCGTCCCTTCGCGCTCTTCCTTCATCAAATCCTGTGCTATGCCGACTATGCGCTGAGCAGCAACGGCTCGATTGGAGGTGTCAGTGTAGGCGTTGACGACCTGCCAGTATTCGCGCAAAGCCAGCATACGCTTGTCGCGGCTCTTCTCGAGCGAGGAGGCGAGGTTGTAATGGATTCGATAAGCATTTGGACCGTGCGGCCAAAAGCGGAGATACTGGCGGGCAAAGCGCTCGTAGTCGGCAAATAGTTCCGGTGAGTTCGACTGGCTCGCCAGCGCCAGGGTTTCCTGCAGGATCAGATCGAGATAACTCTCAAGCAGAATAGTAAGTTCATTACGCCCGGCTGGATCATCGTTCGCGGCCCACCAGACAGAATCGGGACTGAAGGTCTGGAAAAACTTGATCTTCTCGCCGTAGGCGCGCTGTGGATTGTAAATCTCGCCGCTTTGGAAAATTTCTACGACACTGCGAGCGATCTTCCAGGTGCGTGGATCGAGCGGATAGAATGCGACGAACCGCTCATAAGCCTCGACGGCATCTGCATGGCGACCAATTTGCAGATGATAGATGTCGCCCAACTGGACGATCAACCGGCGGCCGTAGCGAGTCCTTCGTTCGGGATTCGTGTCGAGCCAGGCGACCAAATTGCCGATTCCGGCGCCTTTCCAGTCCCGGGGATCGATGGCAAAGCAGATGCCGATGTAGTTGATCGACTCGGTGGCGATGTCGATCCCTCCGGATCCGGCGGAACGGCTCTCATCGTAGCGCGCTGCGTCAAGCGAACGGGCAAAGTGCTCAACTGCCGCCTCAATCTCGTTCATCCGGTAGTAGCACCAACCGAGTTTATACCAGGCTTCGCTTAGGTATTCGGTGTCGCTGAACTCGGTTGCGATCTGTTGGTAGATCTCAACGGACTTTTCGAGGTCGTTGACCGGCGGGTTGAAGTAGAATTCGCCGATCCGCCGAAGGGAATTGAGCCGATAGTCGCTTTCCGGATAGACTCGAAGCAAAGTTTCATGCAGCCGGTTGGCTTGGACCCGGTCGCTCTGATGCTCGCTTTCACCGAACAACACCGCGAGGTTGTAGAGTGCGTCGTCGGCAAACTGGCTTGCGGGAAACTCATCTACGATGCGCTGATACATCGCCAATACCCGGCTATAGTCGGGCTTGGGCGGGATCAATCCCTGCACCGCCTGAGGGTTAACCTTGGAGAGCGAGTCGAGTTGGGCTATATAGGTGTCGGTCTCATCGAGGAACCGGTCGTAAGACTCCTCGTAAATCAGTTCGGTGAGCCGGAAGTAAAGGTCTGCTATAGCCGCACGACGATGCGGATAACGCAGGAAGTAGGGATCGTTCTCATGCTGGCGGAGGAGGGCGACACCTTCGTCGATCAGGCGTTGTCGCTCGGAGCGCGCTCCCGCCACAAGGCTCTCCTTTTCGCTGCGGTAATAATCAAGCAGTCCTTCCAACTCCTCGTCCGGCATCTTCAGGACGATGGCGAGTTGAATCTTATCGAGAAGTGATATCAGCCGGCCTTCGATACTGCTATATAGGCTATAAGCCGGCATATCGGGTGTGGGTGGCCGTATCCCGATCGACTGGCGCAATTCTCCCAACTGCCAGAGGAGCAGTTCGCCTTCGCCGAGCAGGTCGCCATAGCGCTCTGGATCCACCTGGTTGCGCAAGCCTATCCAGCGTCCGCGGACGTCAGGAGGAAGTTGTTCGAGGCCGAGAACGACCTTTAGTGAATCCTCGTTCTCCTCGGGTTCCTGCGCGATCAGTTGCATCAGACCTGAAAGGACCATCAAGGCGAGCACGAGCGCCAAAGGTAGAGCGTAGAGGCGATTTCTCATCGATTGCCCTCCGCATCACTGGAATTACCTCCCGAAGGTTCTTCAGGTGCACTCTCGGGTTCTGAGGGCGGAGTGGGCTCAGGTTCAGGTTCAGGCTCAGGCTCGGGCGATGGCTCAGGCTCGGGCGATGGCACAGGCTCAGGAGTTGGCTCCGGCACGGGAGTCGGTTCGGATGGAGGCTCGGGCGATGGCTCAGGTTCAGGAGTAGGCTCAGGCTCTGGCTCAGGCTCGGGCGAAGGATCCGGTTCGGGCGTAGGCTCGGGCGAAGACTCTGGAGGACGGACTTCCGATTCGGTTTCCGATGGTGGAGCAGGCTGCGTCTCGATTGGTGCATCACCCACCGGCTCGGGAATCACCGTTCCTGTGTCGGGAGCGGCGGTATCAGGCGCAGCCTCCTCAAGCGGCGCCATTTCCAAGGATGAAGGAGCGGCATCATCACCAGACGATTCCAGTCCCCAAAGCGGCACCATGGGTGCAAAGTAAGGAGCCTCACCTGGGGCGCTGGCAAGGGTAAGGTTTTCATCGAGGGGAACCGCTTCACGGTGGACCGCCCGGCGATCCTGCAAGACCTTTCCAGCCGTCCGGATATGGGTATCAAGTGCTTCGAGCCGGTCGAGCCGGGCGTAGAGGTCGTCGAAATTGACGCCGCCGAAAGTGTAGCGACGATAGGCGAAATCACTCCAGTCTTCGAGCCGGCTGACGACGTGATCCTGTCCGATCCTTCGCAAATCGCTGCGGACTCTAAGAATACGATCCTGCAGTGCGGTCAGATCGACCTCAAGACCAGCCAGGTCGATAGCCATTTCGGGATCGTCACCGCCGACTCGGGCGCGCTCGGCTTTGAGCAGTGCTATGGTTTCCTGCGATGCGCTCCATTCCCGCTCAAGCCGTGCTGCGAGGGTGTCGGCCATCAATGCTTCAAACGCCTGATCTTGCTCGCGCTGGATCAAGGAACGTTGCTTTAGATAGAAAGCCGATGCCGAACCAAGATCGCCGCCGGCTTCATAGAGGCGGTTGACGATCGCCTCGTATTCGGCAAGCAGTTTACTGTCCTGGGTCTCGTAGATTGCACTCTCCAGAGCATCCTGCTGGCTGAAAAGATCACCCAGGGCAGCCTGTTCGGCGATGATTTCCTTTAGGAGTGGCGTCGTCTTTATAGCCCGGGAGAACCGAACCCCTTGAGTCAACTGCATCATCTTGCGATGCAGTGCCACGTAACTATCGAAATACTCGCGCTCAGCCTCTACAAACAGGGCTTCCTCAAGGCCGGCGAGGGCGCCTTGAACCTCGGAAATGGACTTCAGTTCATAGTTATAGTCGTGGAAGTCCTGCCGGTCGTCAAGAGCCGACATCACCCGCCGGTAGTGCTCGAGTGCCGTGCTGTTTTCACCCATCAGTTCGGCGCAGAAGCCGTCCAGGCATTGAGCCTCATAAAGGTATTGGCTGCCGGGATGGGTATCGATGAACCGGCGTAGCAGTTCGCGCGCCTGCCTCAGGGCGTTCAGTTTATAGAGCGCCCAGGCGCTCATCAACTCGGCCTGCTCGGCCAGTTCATCAGTGCCTTTGATCCGGGTAAATTCCGTAAAGGCGATGTCGCAATCGCCACGCAAGTAATTGATGATGCCTATCTTGACCTGCGCCTCGCGAGCGATATTGACATCTGCATCCTTGCCGGAATGACTGGATAGCGCGGTGAAGCGCTCTTCGGCATCCTCAAGGTCGAGAAGAGCGAGAGAACAATTGGCGGCGCGCAACTGCGCTGCGGCGTAGCGATCCGACTTGTCAGGAATGGAAAGGGATTGCGTCCTTGCGGCTGTCCAATTCCCGGCAGCGAAAAAGTAGCGTGCCGCGACGTCTATGGTCTGCCAGTAGTTAGCGTCCGACATAGCGCCGAACTCGGAGGTGTAAAGGTTGAGCACCTCCTTCAAGCCGGCGGCATCACCCCGGTCACCGGCCAGCGATACTAAGCGCCCAAGGGATTTGCGACGAAGACCCGGTTCAGCGGTTCGCTCCACGACGAAGCGGAAATCGGCATACGCCTGGTCGTAGAGGTTCAACGCCAGAAAAGTCTCACCGCGATAGTAAGCCACATCGGCGACATCGCTGTAACCGTAGGCTTCGAGACACTCATCGAACCTGAGGAGCGCGGCACGATAGTCGTTATCGCGATAAGCCAACAGGGCTGTCTCAAGGTCGCGCCGGAACATTCGCTTCCGTTCGACCGGGTTGGCGGATGCGATCAGCCGATCCTTGATCAGACGAGCCTGGAGATACTTGTGGTTGAATTCGTCGCGCTCAAAGTCGAGAACCTGCCGGAATCGAATCCTAAGAGGGGCATCCTCGGGGAGTTCTTCAGGGAGATAATGGTCTTCGCTCCAGCCCGACAGTTCGGGAGGCGTCATAGCTTCAAGCACGGCAGCAGGATTTTGAGCCGCGCGCGCTTCAGCCTCAGCAGCCGCACTCTGATAGAGCCAGGCGAGGAATGACTCGCGAAGTATCAACTCATGCCGGGACTCGACCCAGCGCCGCAGGAAGTAGAATTCGGAATAGGCGCGATAAAGGGCATCGGACGAGTCGGGCTCGCCACTCTCTGCTGCCGACAGGCGCAAGGGGGCAAGAGAGATCGCGAGGGTGGCAAGGCTAATCAGTCCGATCAGCGATCGGCGAATCGACAATTCCACTCCGGGTTGGAACGGACCATAATATGATCGGCACGGCTAATTTGGAGCGCCGTGAGGTCCATAGGACAGACCATAATAATCACGAAACAGCGCATTGTCAAGCAAAATCGTAAAGAAGCACAACTCCAGTCAGCCATAGGAAGCATAGCAAGCCCGCTGTCAACGGATGACAGGCAGCGTCAAGGAGTGAGTGGAGACCTATCAAAGGTCATGAGCCTCGACCGACTCCGAGCCGGTTGACTGCACGGGCAAGAGATGCCCGAGCCCGCTCATTATCGACACCTTCTGCTGCAAGTTGCAGCCGCTCAAGCGCCCGGCGGCGCGCGGCTTCCGCGCGCTCAAGGTCGATTGAATCGGCTGGCTCGGCTGTCTCGGCCAGGATCACTGCGCGGTCGTCGATGATCTCAAAGTAGCCTCCCGATACCGCCCAGGTGCGCCGTCCGTCATCGCTATCGAGGTGTAATGCGCCGATGCGCAGCGGTGTCAGGAAGGGAATGTGTCCCGGCAGGACACCAAACTCGCCCTCGACTCCCGGCGCCCGAAGATGACGAATATCGTATTCCTGCTGGGTGCCGAAAGGAGTGACGAGGGTCACATGAATCGTGCCGACGGTGGTTGTTGCAGCCTCAGGCAACTTTACGCCGCTCCTCCCAACGCTTTTGGACCTCGTCGATGGTACCGGCCATATAGAAATCCTGCTCGGGCACGTCGTCGAGTTCGCCGTCGATGATCATCCGGAAGCCGCGCACGGTCTCCTTGATGGGAACATAGACACCTGGCCGACCGGTAAAGGCCTCGGCGACATGAAACGGCTGGGAGAGGAACTTTTGAATCCGCCGCGCTCTTTCGACAGTCAACTTATCTTCATCGGATAGTTCATCCATTCCCAGAATGGCGATGATATCCTGCAAGTCCTTATAACGTTGCAGGATCTGTTGGACGCGCTTGGCGACGCCGTAATGCTCGGCGCCTACGACTGCCGGATCCATAATCCTCGACGATGAGTCAAGCGGGTCGATGGCCGGGTAGATGCCCATTTCGACGATCTTTCGGGAGAGCACCGTCGTCGCATCGAGATGCGAAAAGGTCGTCGCCGGTGCCGGGTCGGTCAGGTCGTCGGCAGGAACGTAGATCGCCTGCACCGAAGTTATCGAACCCTTCTTGGTCGAAGTGATCCGCTCTTGAAGAGCACCCATCTCGGTCGCCAGCGTCGGCTGGTAACCGACCGCTGAGGGCATCCGCCCAAGGAGCGCAGAGACCTCCGAGCCGGCCTGGGTAAACCGGAAGATGTTATCGACGAAGAAGAGCACATCGCGCCCCTCGACATCGCGGAAGTACTCAGCGAGAGTTACTCCCGTCAAGCCGACGCGAGCGCGGCAGCCGGGGGGTTCGTTCATCTGGCCGAACGACATTGCAACGCGTGAGTTCTTGAGCGCGGCGTGATCGACGGTCGCAAGGTCGAAGGACTTGATGTCGAATTTGTCACCATAGGCGACAACGTTTGATTCGATCATTTCGCGCAGCAGGTCGTGGCCTTCGCGGGTCCGCTCTCCGACCCCAGCAAAGACCGAGATGCCGCCATGCTGTTTGGCAATGTTGTTGATCAACTCCATCACGATGACCGTCTTGCCGGTTCCGGCGCCGCCGAAGAGGCCGATCTTACCACCGCGAGCGAAGGGCTGGATGAGGTCGATCACCTTGATGCCGGTTTCGAGGATGTCGCTGGCGGTGTCGAGATCGACCAGCGGCGGTGGAGTGCGGTGGATCGGATAGCGGATGTCGGTCGCGATCGGTCCGAGGCCGTCGATCGGCTCGCCGGTTACGTTGATCAGTCGGCCCAGGGTGCCAGGTCCGACCGGGATGGTAATCGGGCTGCCCGAATCGACGACGAGCGAGCCGCGCTGCAGTCCATCGGTGGCGTCCATGGCGATTGTGCGCACCATCCGGTCACCCAGATGTTGCTGAACTTCAAGCACCAGCGACCCCTTGTCGCCGCGGTCGATGGTGAGTGCGTTGTAGAGAGGCGGAAGGTCTCCCTCGGGAAAGGCGACGTCCACGACGACGCCGATGATCTGACGAACGGTTCCGGTTGCAGACATTGGTAAGGTGTAGAGTGTAGAGTGCTGAATTTTGTGACCGGCTGCGAAGCGGTCATCAGATTTCGATATTCTTCATCATCCGCATGATTTCCAGTTCATGCACGGTGAAGTCGTCCACGGACAGTGCAATGCGCACATTGAGCACAAATCGATGACCTACGAAGAGGGCTCGATAACCCTTCATACGGCTCTTTTCGCCGAGCCATTCGACCTTGATGAAACGACCTTCGGCATTGGCAACGGAGACGGTGCCCTTTTCTTCAACCGAGAACTCCGGGAGATCCTGACGGTCGCTGCCGCCGGTCTCAAAAGTCGGGTAAAGCTCGGTCGGATGTAAATCAGGCGCCGCTGGATCGGCAATGATGGTGATCTGTGCATCAGGCACGCCGTCCATCGTCGCGACGAGGAAATCCCGGGTGTCGTCCGAGCGGTCCCATACCTCCCATTTGTCGGGGAAGGTGACTCTGAGCGAACTAAACTTCTCACTCTTGTGCTTGTAGCCTCCCCACCCTCCGCATCCGACCAGCAGACCCACACCGATGATGAGGTTAAGTATCGTCCGCATCCTTTTAGGAGCACACATATGACATCCGGTTAAGGTTGATTAGGGCTACTAACGTCCGACTGCGCTGCTTACTTCAATCCCTCAGCGCCGCCGACGATTTCGAGCAATTCCTTGGTGATAGCCGCTTGACGCGCTTTGTTGTATTGCAGCGAGAGGTCGGAGAGCAATTCGGTTGCGTTGTCGGTAGCATTCTCCATTGCCGACATCCGGGCACCCTGCTCAGCAGCATACGACTCAAGCAACACGTGCCAGATCTTAATGTTGACGAATAGCGGAAGCAACTTATCCAGCACCGCTTCAGGCGAAGGCTCATAAACGAACTCGGTCGAGCGGGCAGTGTGCAGGATGCCGGAGGTATCGACGGGCAACAATTGCTCGGCGATGATCCGCTGCTGGATGGCGTTCTTGAACTCGTTATAGACCAAATAGATACGGTCAAAGTCGCCGCTGGTATAGAGATCGACGATGCCGGCACCGATGGCTGCCGCCTGGGAGAACTCCAGTTCGTGGAAGACCCCCGGAAAGTGCTTGTGTATCCTTACTCCGCGCTTGCGAAAGAAGTCGTAGCCCTTGCGCCCGATGGTGAAGAGTTCCACCGTTGCCGACTCGTGCTCCCTCAGGACGCGCTGGGTTCGGCGACAGATGTTGGCATTGAACGATCCGCAGAGGCCGCGATCGGACGTAACGGCAACGACTCCGACCCGCTCGGGCGGACGGACCGCGAGGAGCGGATGGAGCGACGCGTCGGTATGCGCAGCCAGCGCAGCGATCAATTCCGAGAGCCGCCGCGAATAGGGCCGCGAGCGCTCCATATTGGTCTGGGTGCGCTTCAACTTCGCCGCGGCGACCATCTTCATCGCGCGGGTGATTTGGGCGGTGCTCTTGACGCCGGTGATGCGGCGTTTGATTTGTTTAAGCGAAGGCATTAGGGAGACTTGAACGGAATCCGACGACCGGCAGTATTTTCGCTACCGACCAAGATAAAGTATGGAATCACCAGGCATAATTCGGAAATAATATACTTTGACACCCTGAGTATCGGTCTTTGTAGGTTCGACAATCGAAAGCAAATCGCTTCGTCGGTAAAGATAGGTCACAGGATTGTAAGCAATGATCGTATTGGCTTTCTGTTGATAAATGCTATACTCACGAATTTCGCCTGTTGATCTATCCGGAATGAGCCAGAATTTGGATCTCTTCTCTGGATCGGGAACGGCCCGCCGTATTTGCATCAACATTCGATTGGCTCTCGCACCGTTATCATAAAGAAACTCTTGCTTTGCATCTATGCTGTTTAATCCGGTGAGTAAAAAGACAAGCAGTGTTGATATCACTAAGGCTCGTAATACTCGAGAGGTTGCATTAAAGGCACGAGTCAATCCTATCGCCGCAACCATACATAGAAAGGGCAGACTGCGATAGAGGTGCATTTCACTAATATGTTCCATCAATAATGAGGGAACCTGTGAAAAAACCGCCGCCAACACAAGCATCAGAGTGAGTCTCAGGTCATGCTTTCGATTGCGACTTTGAACAGAGAATAAGCCAAGTGAAATGGGGAGGAACAATACCAATCCTGATATTGCCCCCCATACCAAATATATGCCCCGCTCAGTATAGATCGTGACAGTATTGGTAGTTACCACTGCACCGCCAACAAGTAGCGCAAGATTCACCGGAATATTAAGTAACGATAGTGCATAACGCCCGGAGCCAGGTATTGTCAGCCCCGCCACAATCCTAATGGCGATGTAAATTAAAACTATAATCGCGCTTAACATGACTCCCAGCCAAAGTCTCCGATTTCGCATCCAATCGGCTCGTGCGAGAAGTAATATACCGAGGCAGGCCGGAATGGCTACGGCATTTTCTTTGAACATCAGGCCGCCTATAGTAGCCAGACCAATAATCAAATTATCATAACTACCTGGTTCCTGAGTGGCTCGCAGCATCGCTAAAACAGCAACTAATAGAAAGAACGTGGAAACCACATCTGCAGTTCCGTCTATTGAAGCAATGGCAGCGTGCATTTGAGGATGGAAGATCGTCAGCCCCATCGCAAGCAATGCCGGAATTGACCCATCGAATAGCCGTCTCGCTATCCGATATATTAGCATTAAAGACGCCAGATAGACCGCTAATTTGATCCACTGGCCGCCCTGTGCTCCATTACCGAACAGCCTTTCTCCAAGACCCTGCAAGACCCACGCACCGCCGGGTCGATACATATTATAGGGAATCGGTCTTATCAAGGGAGAAAAGAGCGCCGGCCACGAAGTTTCTGAAGCGATAATAGACGGCAAAAACTTGTCAAAATCATCTCCGGACGGCTTGATTCCGGTCGTAGGCAAGTAGATCGAGAACCCGGTCAACAACAACAGCATAAGGCCGATTCCGGTGCGGGTATTGCCCTTAAAGGCTGATCCTGTCTTCACAAGCAACGCAAAGTCAGAAGATGGTTAGAGTGTGACGTACAGGAATCCTGAATTGTACTCACATCGCGCTTAGATGACATCAACCGGGGTGTTGCCTCGTTCTCTATGCCGCGACAGCTGCCCTGAAGCCAGTGATAAAGGTCTCACATGCTTTACCGAGCCGTGCTGTCAAATCGTCGTCGAGCGCCTTGCGGTCGGCGATGTCTATAAGGATGTCGCCGTTCACGTCGTGCATCAGGCGCAAGAAGTCCTCCTCGGCGCGCTTGACGTCCTCGAGCGGCAAATTGTCGAGGTAGCCTTTGCCAGCGAGAAAGAGCACCGCGATCTGGTCCTGGAACGGGTAAGGTCCGTATTGGCCTTGCTTAAGAATCTCCACCAGCCGTTCGCCGCGGGTCAACTGAGCCCGAGTCGATTTGTCAAGGTCGGAGCCGAACTGCGCGAAGGCCTGCAGTTCGCGGTATTGCGACAGGTCGAGCCGAAGGCTCCCCGCAACCTGGCGCATCGCTTTGAATTGCGCGTTGCCGCCGACACGAGAGACCGAGATGCCGACATTGATCGCTGGACGAATACCTGCGTAGAAGAGTTCCGGCTCGAGGTAGATCTGTCCGTCAGTGATCGAGATGACATTGGTCGGAATGTAGGCTGAAACGTCGCCGGCCTGGGTCTCGATGATCGGCAGCGCGGTAAGACTCCCGCCGCCTTCGGCTTCCGACATCTTGGCAGCGCGCTCGAGCAGCCGCGAATGGAGGTTGAAGACGTCGCCGGGGTAGGCTTCGCGGCCCGGCGGACGACGCAGAAGCAGCGACAACTGGCGATACGCCCAGGCATGCTTGGTCAAATCGTCGTAGATCACCAGCGCGTGGCGTCCGTTGTCGCGATAGAACTCTCCTATGGCCGCGCCGGAGTAGGGCGCGAGGAACTGAATTGGCGCCGACTCAACTGCCGTCGAAGAGACGATGATGGTATGGTCAAGCGCGCCGTTCTCCTCGAGGGTCTTCACCACCTTGGCGATGGTTGAGCCTTTCTGACCGATGGCAACGTAGATGCAGACGACGCCCGAGTCCTTCTGGTTGATGATGGCGTCGAGCGCGATGGCCGTCTTGCCGGTCTGGCGGTCGCCGAGGATGAGTTCGCGCTGGCCTCGACCGATAGGGATCATCGAGTCGATCGCCTTGAGTCCAGTCATCAACGGCTCTTTGACCGGCTGGCGGAAGATCACCCCGGGGGCTTTGCGTTCGACCGGGTTGAACTGCGTCGTGGCTAGCGGCCCCTTGCCGTCGAGCGGGAAGCCGAGCGGGTTGACGACGCGCCCGAGGAGCGCATCGCCGACCGGGATTTCGACGACCCGGCCGGTGCGGCGAACCTGATCGCCCTCGCGGATCAACTTGTCTTCGCCGAACAGCGCGACGCCGACGTTGTCTTCTTCGAGGTTGAGCGCCATGCCGAAGATGTTGTGCGGGAACTCGATCAGTTCCGACGCCATGCAGTTTTCGAGGCCATAGACGCGGGCGATGCCGTCGCCGACCTGGATGACCTCGCCGACTTCGCTCTGGTCGGCGCGGGCATCGAAGCCCTCGATCTGCTCCCGTATGATGCGGGTGATTTCTTCCGGACGAATTTGCATGTGCTAAATGACTGATGAGTGATGACTGATGACGGGTGTCAATGCCAATGTAAATGATGGTGACAGGCGCAAGATCAAGATATTTGCAATCCATTTTGACGGTTGCGCTGAACAACTTGCTCAAATCTGATCTTACGGCCTAATATATCTTCAACCAACACAAGTTCAATGTTCACTCCTTCGCCTTTCAATCGAGCTACTTCTTCAAATGCTCCTTTGGTGAAGCTGAAACCTATGATTAGACCGTGATATTGACGTCGGGGAGTCTTGTAATAACGTTTGAGTGCAGATAGAAAGTTATCCACAACGTTTCTTCCAACACCATCCGATTGCTTCACCTGGATTGGATGGCTCTCGAGGAATGAAAACCCATCAATTCCCATATCGCCAGTCTTCTTTGAGCTTGGTGTTCCATGCAGTTCGTTAATTGCCCAGTACTGAAACTCGAACGGTTTCAACTTCCTCAAGTCGGCCAAGTTCTTCGGCATCCCAGTTATTAGCAGTGAATCTTCATCCACTCCTATCGTTGCTAAGCGTTTCTTGATCAATGCTATTGCTGAAGGAGAAATGTCAATCCCAATCCACCTTCTTCCGTATTTTTGTGCAACTGCCAGCGTTGTGCCGCAGCCGCAAAATGCGTCCAAGACAAGATCACCAGGGTTCGATGATGCCCAAATAATCCTCTCAAGCAATTCCTCAGGTTTTTGTGTATTATAGCCCTGGTATTCTTTACTCATGTTGAATACGCCTGAAATATCCCATACGTCATCCATTCCCACCGTGCTATACCAGGCATCTCCCTTGTGAACAAGCGGCTTATGACTTCCTAAACTGGGCTTTTTGGGGAGACGACGCTCGACCTCAACATAATTGAAAGTCCATCGCTTGCCCTTCGTATAAAAGAATATCACATCGTGCTTTCGAGCGAAGAAGCGTCTTGATTTCCCGCCCATGAAGTAGTGCCAAACAATCTCATTATGAAAGTTCTCTCGCCCAAATATATCATCAAGCATGACTTTGAGATAATGTCCAGCATGCCAGTCGCAATGCAGATAAAATGATCCAGTAGGTTTTAAAATCCTATATAAGATCTGCACACGCTTCTTCATCCAATCGATATAAGCATAGACTCCGCCTTCCCAGCGGTCCTCAAAACTGCGAATCTCGGCTTCATCCCCCCAAACAATCTCATAGTTCCGATTGCTGAAGAAAGGCGGGTCAATATAGATAAGATCAACGGACTCCGTCGGCAATGTCGCCAACTCAACAAGATTGTCGCCGCAGATAAGTCGATTTTTCACTGAATCTTTCACACTTCCCTCGAAGTAGTCCCAATTCCTTCGGGCAATCCACTAAACGTGTCTTCAAATCTATATTTGCCAAGAGCTCCATCCAACTCCTCATCGCTCAAATGAATCCCTTTGGGATCAATGGAGCCATAGAGTTCCATAATGTCGATGGTATGCTCAAGCACCACGTCTCCGTTGTCCAAGGTCCGCAGCCGAATAGAATCACCGGGTTTGGCTCTGAGTGACTCCAACGCTTCTTCAGGCAGTTCAATACGCCGAGAATTGTCGATAGTGAGCAACTTGGTCATTGTCCAGCCAAAGCGGCTCTAATCCTATCCAGCCGCCCCTTCACCGACCCGTCATAGACGCTGTTCCCCACCCGCACCCGCACGCCGCCCAGCAGCCCCGGATCGACGCGTTGCTCCAGTTCCAGTTTCCCGCCGAAGCGCTCGCCCAGCGCGGCTTTCAACTGCCCGAAGAGCGCTTCGCCCAACGGCACCGCCGATTCGACCGTACCGGTTACGATACCGCGATGGGCGTTGAGCAGGTCGCCGTAGAGGCGGCTCGCGGCGAGCAGCACCTCGGGGCGGTTCTTGTCGATCACCAGACCGATAAACTTCAGCGTGTAGGGCGACGCGCCGGTGAACAGCCTCTCAAGAAGGCGCTTTTTCACCGCGCGCGGCTCGGAGGGGCTAAGCAGCAGCCGCTTCAGGTCGGGCGATGCCGCCAACGCGCCGTCGAGTTGCTTCAGGTCGCCTTCGACGGCGTCGAGAGCGTTCGCCTTCAGCGCCACCTCGTACAGCGGCACGACGTAGCGCCGCGTCAGGAGTCCGCTCAATTGCGCGACTCCGCAAGGGATTCAGCGACCAAACGGCTGTGGACGTCGGGCGTCAGTGACTTGCCGATCGCTTTGGAAGCCACATTCACCGCCAGGTCCGCCACCTCGGCGCGTATCGAGTTGAGCGCGGCTTGCGTCTCCATCTCGATCTGCCGGCGAGCCCGCTCGACCAGCCCCTGCGCCTCTTCCTTGGACTTGGCGAGTAGATCCTCGCGGACCCGCTCGGCATCGGCGCGGGACTTGGAGACGACGGCTTGCGCTTCGGCTTGGGCTTCAGCCAGTTTGCGCTTGTATTCGGCGAGGGCTTTGTCGGCTTCCTCGCGAGCCGCCCGGGCTTGTTCGATGTTGGTCTTGATGCCCAACTCCCGTTCGTCGAGCGCCTTGAGGATCGGTCCCCAGGCGAACTTCTTCAGGATCGCCAGAAGAATGACGAATGAGATGATGGTCCAGATCATCAGACCCGGATGGATGTCCATCATAGGCTTTGGTCCGGGACGGTTGTCATTCCCGCGCAGGCGGGAATCCAGACTCGCCCCCGTGATTTTTCAACTTGACTAGATTCCCGCCTGCGCGGGAATGATGCGGTGACTAAGCCTTAAGATTCAGCAGCAGACATATGACCGCGCTGAGCAGCGCGATGCCTTCGATCAGCGCCGCGGAGATGATCATCGCGGTCTGGATCTTGGCGGTCGCTTCGGGCTGGCGGGCGATGCCCTCCATAGCGTTGGCAGCGATTTTGCCGATACCGAGACCGGCGCCGATGGTAACGAGCCCGGCTCCGATGCCGGACGAAAGATAGGCGTAAGCCGTGTTGGTGAGTTCAGCGATCATTGTGTTGTGGTGTTTATGGTGTTGATTTACTACTTAATAAGTACTAAAGGCTTGATGTCATTCTGAACGAAGTGAAGGGTCTCCTCCTAATCAGACGAGATGCTTCACTACGTTCAGCATGACAACGCTATCTCCTCGCCACATTCGAGCATATCATCGACGACCAGTCCGACTACATCTTTCAGATTGACGAGAACCTCTTCGTAAGTATCACCCTGGGTGTAGCATCCCTTGAGGCTCGGGCAACGGGCAAAGTAGCCGTCTCGTCGCGTTCGATCACCGC
>Ga0194120_10002358_pt1 | contig 32640 bp, 27 predicted proteins | sample TA2MahCa65mmetaG_FD_148642 | JGI IMG/M metagenome (GOLD analysis project Ga0194120, IMG submission 148642) | Freshwater microbial communities from Lake Tanganyika, Tanzania - TA2015019 Mahale Deep Cast 65m | ecosystem: Environmental > Aquatic > Freshwater > Lake | place: Tanzania: Lake... | reverse complement strand
GCTGCCGAGGACCGAGGCGATCCACCAGGCGATCATCGAGCGATTCCCCTTCATCCTCACGCCCGACCAGAGTGCGGTGTGCGACGAGATTGCGAACGACCTCGCGGGCACTGCACCGATGAATCGGCTCGTGCAAGGTGATGTGGGCTCGGGCAAGACGGCGGTGGCGCTCTACGCGGCGCTCCTCGCCATTGCGCACGGCCACCAGGCCGCCATCGTGGCGCCGACTGAACTTCTTGCTGAGCAACACTTCCGAAATGTGGTTGCGCTCTTACGCGACAGTCGCGTGCGGTTCCAACTCGTGACGGGATCGCTGTCGCCGCGCGAGCGAACTGAAGCGAACGCCGCCCTCGCGGGTGGCCAGGTCGATTTGGCGATCGGCACGCACGCCTTGCTCGGTGAGGGGGTTCAGTTCCACAGTCTCGCGCTAGCGGTCATCGACGAGCAGCACCGCTTCGGCGTCGAGCAGCGCGCAGCCCTTCGCTCCAAGGGCAACGGTCACATGCCGCACATGCTGGTGATGACGGCCACGCCGATCCCGCGCACGCTCTCGCTCACACTCTTTGGCGATCTCGATGTGAGCTCGATTCGCGCTCTGCCTCCCGGACGCCAGCCGATCGCCACGCGTGTGATGCCACGCTCGAGGTCCACCGAGGTGTACGCCTACGCCCGCACGCGCATCGATCGAGGTGAACAGGTCTATGTCGTGGTGCCCGCGGTCGAGGAGAGCGATCAAGGCCTGGCGGATGTCGCGAGCCACGCGGCTGCGCTCGAGGCAGGTCCATTCGCCGGTCTGTCGATCGGGCAGATGCACGGACGGCTCGCCCCGGCCGAGCGCGATGCCGTCATGAGTGCCTTCAAGGACGGCCGCACCAGTGTCTTGGTGAGCACGGTCGTCATCGAGGTCGGTGTGGATGTGCCCAACGCCACGGTCATGATCGTCGAGCACGCCGAGCGGTTCGGGCTGGCGCAGTTGCACCAACTCCGTGGACGCGTGGGACGCGGTTCAAAGGCGAGCTTGTGTGTGCTCATTGGGGATCCAACGGCCGACGACGGTGAGCGTCGTCTGAAGTCGATGGCCAGCACGACCGACGGCTTCGAGATTGCCGAGGAAGACCTGAAGCTCCGCGGACCGGGCGAGTTCTTCGGCACACGGCAGAGTGGATTGCCACCGCTGCGTGTGGCCGACTTGACGCGCGACACCGCGCTGCTGCTTGCCGCGCGCGATGAAGCTCAACGCGCGATCGACGCCTCGCCGTCGTTCTCGGATCCCATTGATGCGCGCCTTCGCCGCAAACTCATGTCGACCTACGGCGACGCGCTCGGACTGGCCGATGTGGGCTAGACGGCTACCATCCGTCGGCCGTGCATGCCCTCTCCATCACTGGTCTTGAGCTCACCCGCCCGGGTGGCTTCAACCTCTCGGTCCCCACACTCACCCTTGCGCAAGGCGAGCAAGCACTTCTGGTCGCGCCCTCGGGCGGTGGAAAGAGCACGCTCTTGCACCTGATCGCCGGACTCGAGGATCCCGACGCGGGGTCCATCACCGTCGCCGGCACGCCGATGGAATCGCTGCGCGGGGCGACGCGCGATGCGTTCCGCGGCGCATCAATCGGCATGGTCTTTCAAACTTTCAACCTGCTCCACGGGTTTTCAGCGAGCGAGAACTTGATGGTGGCCATGATGTTCAGTTCGATCCCTGCGGCAACGCATGATTCGCGCGCACGGGCGCTCTTGGCCGAACTCGGCATTGAACTGCCCGATCAAGCCGTTGAAACGATGAGCGTTGGGCAGCAGCAGCGCGTCGCCGTCGCGCGCGCGCTGGCGTGCAGGCCGAGCCTCGTCCTGGCGGACGAACCGACGGCGAGCCTTGACCCCGCGAATGCGGCGACCGCCATCGGACTGCTCCAGCGCGCGTGTCGGGATCACGGCGCTGCGCTGCTCTGCACCAGCCACGATCCCTCACTGCGCGCCCACTTCAGCCGTGTGATCGAGTTGGGCCATGCGGAGGCAGCACGATGACCGACTTCACGATCGTCCTGCGCAGCTTGTCGCTGCGCCGATTTTCGACCACGGTGACCGTGACGATGGTCGCCGTCAGCGTGGCGCTCTTGCTCGTGCTGCTCGCCATGCGCGATGCGGGTCGAGCAGCTTTCCGTCGCGGCACCGGCAATGTGCACCTGCTCGTGAGTGCGGACTCGAGCCCGCTCGTCGCGGTCCTCAACGGCATGTTCTACGCCAACGCGCCGTCGCAGCCGATCGACTGGGCCGCGTACATGAAGATCCGCGAGGCGTTCCCTTGGTCGTGGACGATTCCGACGCAGTTGGGCGACAGCTTCCGTGGCTCCCCGGTGATGGCGACGAGCAAGGAGTTCTTCACGAACTTCGAGCCAGTGCTCGGGCAACCTTGGATGTTTGTTGCAGGCAAGGCCTTCGAAGCTCCCTACGAAGCAGTGGTCGGTGCGGAAGCGGCACGCGTGCACGGTCTCAAGGTTGGTTCCGAACTCGTGCTGGCTCACGGCGTCGGCACCGCGAGCGGTGAGGCCGCGCACGAACACGACGACCACCCGGTCGAGGTCGTGGGCATCCTCGCGCCGACCGGCAGCGCGCACGACCGCGCGATTTTCACCAGCCTCGAGACCGGCTGGTGCGTTCACGCCGAGGAAGCTCGCTTGAAGGAGGCCGCCGCCGCGAATCCCGGCGAGGACGACCACGGGCATCTCCATGTCGCTGCCGAGGACTTGCGCGACAGCGAGAAGCTCATCACGGGAATCCTGCTCCGCGTCCCGACGCGACCCGGCGAACAAGTCAGCAGCGCGCTCCCGGTTGCGTTCGATTTGTTGCGTCGACAGTTCCCCTTCACGGTCGCGCAACCTGCCCAACAGGTCGGGCGGCTCTTTGAAATCGTCAGCGGCGTCGACACGCTCTTCATCGCCATGGCCGTCGCGGTCATGGTCGCTGGTGCGCTCAGCGTCATGCTTGCGCTCTACAACAGCATGGATTTGCGACGCCGACAGGTGGCGATCCTGCGCGTCCTCGGTGCGAGCCAAGGTCGCGTGTTCGGACTCGTGCTCGCTGAGAGTGCGATCATCGGTCTGCTTGGTTCGGGGCTCGGGGTCGCGCTCGCTGCCGTTTTCGGCACGGTTGCGAGCGCCGAGCTGCAGCGTCGTGTGGGTCTCGTGATCGATCCGACGATGGACCTTCGCACGATCGTGCTCTGTGCCGCGGCAGCCACGTTCTTGGCGTGCGCCGCAGGCATCGTTCCTGCACTCCGCGCGTACCGCACGGCCGTCGTGCAGGGCCTGCGCCCACTGGGCTGATCGAGGCCATGAAGCTCTTCTGGGCGCTGCTCGCCATCCTCCTCGCCGCTGGCGCATGGATTCTCCTTGCACCAGAGGGCGCAGATTCGCCGCCGGCGATGGACGCAGTGAACACAATCGGGCGATCGATTGACCTGCCCATGCGCGGTGGCTCGACGGCCGCACCACGCGGGACGAGGTCGGACACGGAGACCAACGCTGCAGCGAACGCACCCGCTCGCGAACCCGACAAGGCACCCGAAGGCGGCCTGTCGGTTGGGCTCGACGCGCGCATCAACGACGCAACAGTCAAGGCCGGCATGCTGAAGCAGGAGGACGGCGAGATCGTCGCCGACGGCAACTTCATCATTCGCGGTTCGGGCACGAAGGAAGATCCGTACGAAGTCTCGTGGGACCTCCTGCAGAGCAGTTCGAACACCTATGTCCCACGGCTCAGCGAGAAGATCATTCCACAGCGCATCGCGATGCTGCACGACAAGTGGGTCACGATCGCCGGCTACATCGCCTTCCCGATTGTCTCGACGGAGTCCGACGAACTCCTCGCTATGCTCAATCAATGGGACGGCTGCTGCATCGGCGTACCGCCCTCGCCGTACGACGCGGTCGAGGTGAAGCTCCGCGCGCCGGTGGAGGTCGGCTTGAAGCACCAGATCCGGTTCGCATCGATCACCGGCATCTTCCGAGTGCAGCCGTATGTGATGGAACGATGGCTCGTTGGCCTGTACCTGATGGATGAAGCCACGCTTTCGCAGGACATGTGAAGGAAGGTCCCCATGATGATCGCTTCGCTCGCCATCCTCCACCTCGCGTTCATGCAGGATGCAGCGGCGCCAACGCAGGACGCCGCCGCGCCCGCTCCGGTCCCAGCCACAGAGCCGACCAAGCCAGAAGCGCCGTCAACGAGCTTCGGTGAACTCGTCTCGATCGAGGCGTTCGAACAGACACTCCAGCGACTCGCCGCTGCGAGCGACGGCAAGGTGACGCTGACCTCGATCGGAACGAGCACATCCGGCCGCGCGATCCATGCCGTGCATGTGACGAACCAGCCCAATCGAAAAGTGCCGATCCCCACCGTGCTCATCGTGGCGGGGCTCGATGGTTGGCATCGGTCCGGCAGCTTGGTTGCTGCCGGCATCGCCGAGCGATTCGCGATGGAGTCACGCGCGGCCATCGATGCACGGACCGTGCTCGATGCGCTGGACCTGTGGGTGATCCCCGTCGCCAACCCCGATGCGTGGGCCGTGGGCGTGGCCCGTCCGCAGGAGCTGGCCGGTCGCGTCGGTGCGCGCGTCGATGATGACCGGGATGGCCGCCTCGACGAGGACGCACCGTGCGACATCAACGGCGACGGTGTGATCGCGATGATGCGTCGACTCGACTGCCCTTCCGATGCCCCAGCCACGCTCGTCGCTGATCCAGCGGATGCGCGGCTCGATCGTGCACCCGATCGCGACAACGGGCAACTCGCGACCTTCTCGTTGCTGACCGAGTCGCTCGACCGCGACGCCGATGGCAGCGTGGGCGAGGACGCCGTCGGCGGCATCACGATGGATGCAAACTTTCCGCATCTTTGGCGCGAATTCGCTGCGGATGCTGGGCGTTTTCCCCTTGAAGCGCCTGAAGCCAAAGCGCTCGCGGAGTTCGTACGCGCCCATCCAGGAGTTGGTGCCGTCTATGTGCTCGGCCGCCAAGATTCGCTCGCGCGAACCCCAAACCACGAGCGCCGCGACATCACAGGTCGTACGCCGGTCTTCATCGATGGCGAGGACAAGGGTCTCTACGAACGCATCGGCAAGCTCTATCGCGAATCGACCGGGATCGAACGCGCCCGAGATGCCACGCACGAGGGATCGTTCGCTGCGTGGTGCTATGCGCACCGCGGACTGCCGACCTTCTGCAGCCAACTCTGGCAACGGCCGGATCCATCGCCGCCGCCCGAGGAAAAGAAGGACGCTCCCAAGCCCGTCGACGAAGACGCGGCTGCGTGGCTGGCATGGAGCGACCGCGATCAGGGCGGCCGCGGCTTCCTTCCCTGGAAGTCCTTCGACCATCCCACGCTGGGCAAGGTCGAGATCGGCGGCTGGGTGCCTGGCTTCCGGACTGAACCGCCGAGCGCGATGCTCCCAGATCTCATCACCAAACACGCTCGATTCGTTGCCGCGCTCGCTGGTGAATCGGCTCGTGTGCATGTGGAGCGCGTCAAGGCTCGCGAAGTCGCGCCGGGCGTGACCGAAATCACGGTCGACCTGGTCAACGATGGACGCATGCCGATGACGACGGCCATGGCTAGGACCAACGATGCGATTGGGCCGCTTCGCCTGCGCGCCAAGGTCGGTGTCGAGGCCTTGCTCGCCGGCAGCATCGAGCGCCGGATCGAACGACTCGACCCCGGTTCGCGAGCGAGTGTTTCGTGGACGGTGCGACGCGCTCCGAAGACGCACATCGAGATCGACATGCACGCTCCGAACGGACGCTACGACCGCATCATCGTGGACGACGACTCGCTCCAGCTTGGCGGCCGCGTCCTCGAAGGAGGCTGGACATGGTGATGGTTCCCATGATCGTGATCGCCGCCGTGACGCTCGCTCCGCAGGATGCCCTTCCAAGCAAGAGCGGCATCGCGTGGAATCGCTACCGCGACTATGACGAGTTGCTCGATGCCGTGCGGCAGATCGCCGCCCGTTCGCCGAACCTCGTCCGCATTGAAGAGATCGGCAAGAGCGCGCTCGGCCGGCCGATGGTCGTGGCCATCGTGAACAACCCTGCGACGGGCGCCGAAGCGTCGAAGCCTGCGATGTGGATCGACGGAAATGTCCACGGCAACGAGGTGCAAGCTGGCGAGGTCGTGGGCTACACGCTCGATGCCCTGTGCAATGCACACGGGCAGGTTCCGGAGCTCACGGAGCTCATCGATCGGTCCGTCTTCTACCTTTGCCCGAGCGTGAATCCCGATGGACGCGATGAGTGGTTCAGCAAGCCCAACACGCCCCACTCCAATCGCACGGGGCTGCAGCCGTTCGACAACGACCACGACGGCGAAGTCGATGAAGATGGACCCGATGACCTGGATGGCGACGGGTCCATCGGGCAGATGTGGCGCAAGGACCCCAACGGCACGCACCGACGCGATCCGCGGGATCCGCGCAGTTTCATTCCCGTGTCGCGCGAGCCCCGTCCTGATGGCACGACCGAGCGCGGCGAGTGGAGTTCCGCCGGCGAAGAAGGCATCGACAACGACGGCGACGGCCGCGTGAACGAAGACGGTCAAGGTGGATACGACATGAATCGCAATTGGCCCAGCGACTGGCAGCCCGACCATGTGCAGCACGGCGCCGGACCGTGGCCGCTTTCGTATCCAGAGACTCGGTGCATTGCGGAGTTCATCTTGGCCCGGCCGAACATCGCCGCCGTGCAGAGCTATCACAACGCCGGTGGCATGATCTTGCGCGGTCCCGGGGCCCAGTACAACGAGTCCGCGTATCCAGCGAGCGATCGCGCCGCCTATGACGCCATCGCCGCAGCAGGTGCGCAGATGCTGCCCGGGTACCGCCCGATGATCATCTACAAGGATCTCTACACCGTTCATGGCGGCTTCGTGAACTGGACCGCCGAGGGCCTGGGCATCGTCTCGTTCACCAACGAACTCTGGACCGACGACCGCATCATGCAAAGTGGATCGGATCCCACCGAGGAGCAGCGGACCCGATGGCGGGACGATGTCCTCTTCGGCCGCACCTTCAAAGACTGGACGGAAATTCAACATCCAACGCTCGGCACCGTGCTCGTGGGTGGGCAGAACAAGTGGTCCAGCCGCGTGACGCCGCACTTCATGCTCGAGGAAGAGTGCCACCGCAACTTCGCGTTCACGACCTTCCACGCAAGCCAGATGCCGCTCCTGCGGGCGGGGAACACTCGCGTGCGCTCGCTCGGCGAAGGTGTGTGGGACATGTCGGTCGAGATCTGCAACGATCGACACATTCCGACCCGGACCGGCCGCGCTGCGGAACGGGGCATCGCTCTGCCCGATCTCATGACGGTCGGGCTCGGCGATCCCGCCGGCGCCGTGGTGGCCGGCGGCATTGCCGAGGGCGGCGTGCTCGATCGCACCTTCACGCCAGCGAAAGCGGAACCGAGTCGGCTGCGGGTCGAACGCGGCATTCCCGGCCTGCGTTCGACGGTCTTCCGGTTCATCGTGCGAGCAGGCGCAGGCTCGATCGCGCGGGTTCGGTACGAGAGCCAGAAGGCACGGCCGCTTGAACTTGAGGTCGTGTTGCAGGAGACGGTCGCGCCGTGATCGTGCCAGCCGCGACGGATGTGTGCATCGTCGGTGCCGGCGCGGCTGGCCTGATGGCCGCCGTCGCCGCAGGGCGCGCGCTCCGGGCGAACGGAGCCTCGGGCTCGATCGTCGCGCTCGATGGCGCGCGAACGCTCGGAGCCAAGATCCTGGTGGCCGGGGGCGGCCGGTGCAATGTCACGCACTGGCGCGTGACCGAAGCGGAGTACGCCGTCAACCGCCCCGCTGTGCGCAGTGTGCTCAGGCGTTTCGGTGCGGACGAGACGGTGAACTTCTTCAATGACCTTGGCGTCGAACTCAAGCGCGAAGAGACCGGCAAACTCTTCCCGGTCACGGACAGCGCGCGCACGGTGCTCAATGCTCTGCTGCGCGCGGTCGATGATGTGGGCGCGTCGATCGTGCATCCCGCGCGCGTCACCGGCATCAACCGCGGCGCGCAGGGCTTCACGATCAGCGGCGAGTGGGGCTCGATGCGCGCCACGCGCGTGATTCTGGCGACCGGTGGCATGGCGCTCCCGCGCAGCGGATCGGATGGCGCGGGCTACGAATTCGCGAAGTCGCTCGGACACTCGCTGACCCCAGCGATCCGCCCGGCCCTCGTCCCGCTCACGCTCCCGAGCGGGCACTGGATCACGGAGCTCAGCGGACTCACGGTGCACGCCGAGCTCGTGCTGCGCGGACCGACCGGCAAGCGACTGGTGCACTTTGCGAACAGCACGCTGTGCACACACTTCGGACTCAGCGGACCGAGCGTGCTCGACATCAGTCGCTACTTGCTCGATGCGCGCGACCGCGAACCCGGGACCACGCTCATCCTGAATTGGATGCCAGGTGAATCGGCCGATGCGACCGATGCTTGGCTGCTCGCCTCCAAGGGTCGAGGCCTGCTCGGCGTGCTTCGCGAACGACTCCCCGAACGGCTCTCGCGCGCGATCCTGACGCAGGCACGACTCGCGCATGACGCCACCGTTCAGCAGACGCCGCGCGAGAGTCGTCGAACGCTTGTCGAGTTGCTCGTCGCCACCGAGTTGCCGATCCAAGGCGATCGTGGCTTCACCTACGCGGAAGTCACCGCCGGCGGCGTCCCGATCGACGAGGTCGATCTTGGCACGATGGAGAGCCTGACTTGTCCAGGGCTGTCCCTCTGCGGCGAAGTACTCGATGTCGATGGCCGCATCGGCGGCTTTAACTTTCAGTGGGCGTGGGCGACTGGGTGGATCGCAGGCCAAGCGGCGGCCCGGGCCATCGCGCCGATCGCTGAGTCAAACAACTGAATCGATCAGCTGATTCGACGAGCTGAGTCGCCGAGCCGAATCGCATCACTGTGCCGTCAAAGCGCGGCTGCGAGCAGTTCGCGCAGTCGCTCGCGCGCTTGGCGCACCGCAGCGGAGTCAGCGGCGATCGACGGATCCCGCATGCACGCGCGATATCCGTCGGCAAGGTCCCACGCGGCCAGATCATCACGATCGGCACGGCGTGGCACGAGATGCATGTGCAGATGACGCGCGCTCTCGCCGAAAGCGATCGAGTACACACGGTCCACGCCGAGTGCCCGTTTCATGCACGCGGACACACGAGCATGCAGCACACCGAAGCGGGCAGCATCATCGTCCGAAAGATCCGCCACCCCACCGACATGGGCCACTGCATCGAGCCGGAGCCATCCAGCAAGCGGACTTGGCTCTGGATGATGAATCACGAGGAATCTGCCGTCGGTCCAGAGCACCTGCCCTGCGGCGCGCGCCGCCTTGTGCTGCTCACAGACGGCACAACTCGGGGCGGATGCGTCCGGCACTGACTGAGCCGCCAATGCGACGGGCGGTCGACTCACTTGGTGCCCTTGGGTCCGCCGCCCTGCAGGTACTTCTCGCGAATGGCCTCTTCAAGATCGACGCCGGCGATGTTGGCGAGCGTGCACATCCAGGCCAGACAGTCTGCGAACTCCTCGCGCAGGTTCGCGGGATCCGGTTCGCCGCGCTCGAGCTTGCCCAACGCGTGAGCCAACTCGCCAAACTCCTCGGCGAACCACAGGAAGGTCTTGCCCGCACCGCGAGCACTGTCCGTGGCGTAGTACCGATCGTGAATGAGCTTCTGAAACTCGGCGATGCGCATGCGCGGACTCTACGCGGTGCAAGTCGCTCCAGAGAGCCCAGCGTGGCCGCGTCGACCCAGCCGCGCGGCCACAATCACCGCACCGTGGCATGGGGTCATCGAACCGAAACGTCCTGGGCGGGACTTGAACCCACAGCCTTCGCCTTCGGAGGGCGACGCTCTATCCAATTGAGCTACCAAGACAACACACGAGGAAGAACTGTACCAAGCCCCGCGTCCGCCGCGCCAGTCTGTTCCTTGTGCTCACCACGGATCGTCACCGCCCGCCCGTCCGAAGGAGCCGTCACGCGCGCCCAAGTTCGAAGTCGAGTGCATCGTGCAGGCGCGGGAAATCCCAACGGAATCCAAGTTCAGTCGCGCGTGTGGGCTGCGCGAACTGACCTCGCAAGAGCAGTGACTCGCCCATGTCGCCGAAGAGCATCTTGACCACGGCCGCTGGCATCGGCGCGATCGCCGGTCGCCGCAGGCTGCGTCCGAGCACTTTGGCGAAGTGGCGTTGCTCGACAGCTTCGGGCGCCACGGCATTCACTGGCCCCGTCCACCGCTCGTCCACGATGGCCGTCGCGATCATGCCCAGAAGATCATCCGCTGCGATCCACGAGATGCCCTGCCGCCCAGAGCCGATCGGTCCACCTGCACCAAAGAGGAACGGCGTTCGCATCTTCGCCACCGCGCCACCTGCGGCCGTCACCACCATGCCAGCGCGCAGGAAGACGACGCGAATGCCCGCGTCGATCGCGGGTTGCGCTGCGGCCTCCCAATCCAGTGCGAGTTGCGCGATGAAGTCACGACCGGACGGATCGCGCTCGTCGACCGAGCGGTCGTGATCGGTGCCGTACAGGCCGACGCCGCTCATGCAGACCAAGACCCTTGGCTTGCGCTCCAAGCCCGCCAGCAGCGTGCACAGGTGGCGCGTGGCGGCGACGCGACTCTCGCGCAGGACGACCATTCGCTCGGGCGTCCATCGTTCGTCGGCAAGGTTGGCCCCGGCCAGATGCACGATCGCATCGAGCGACTCGAACGGCGCCGTCGCGACACGCTCGCCGCGCGGATTCCACTGGATTTCTCCGCGGCTTGCACTTGCTGATCCGCGGGTCAGGCGCTTCACACTCGTCCCGCCGGTCGTGAGGAACGCCTGAAGTTGTCGACCGACCAGGCCGCTGGCTCCCGTGATGCCGACGCGCAGACCAGCCAACCCCGCACACTCCCGGTGCCGATGAAGATCATTCGACAAGCGTCGATGACGGAAGCGGAATGCGCGCTCCAGATGCGCACGCACAACCCACCCAGCAACAATCGGACCGACAGGTGGGACAGGGAGTTCGTACTGGATGTCGTCGGTGATCGCGCTTGTTGCACCCCGCTCCTCGAAGCGATGCTGGTGACGCCAACGACGGAACGGGCCTCGAACCTGAAGATCCACGAATCCCGTCGCTGGATCGACCTGCTCGTGCCGCGCGACCCAACGAATCGGCAGCAGCCCCCGTTGAAGGATGAACTCCGCCGTCGCGCCATCGACCATGGGCACGGGCGCTTTGACCACATCGACCTCTTCCCACGGTGGGAGCATGCGCTGCAGCGCACCATCGCGCATGTGCCAGTGCGCGAGATCCTGTCGCGACACGGGCATCGGGCTTGAGCGCGTGAATCGGCTCATGGCATGGGGTGCACCTTGTTCACCGCGTGGATTCTCCCTCAAGGACGCGATCACGCGGCTCAGGAAAGACCAGTCCAATGGCGTCATCGATCGGAACGGGGCCGCTGCAACGGGTCACGACCGAACATCAGGACGCAGGCTGCGTAGACTTCGCATCATGGCCGCCACGCATGACTCGACCTCGAGCGCCGCCCCGGTTGGCGCACTCTGTTCACGACTCGGTTTCGTCATCACGCGTCTGGCCGTTCCGACATGGATCTGCGCTGGCGCGATCACCAAGCTCGTCGAGAACGATCCGCGCAATCTGCCTAAGCCGATCTTTGATGCCGTTCGTGCGCTCGATGGGACCTTCGGTCTTCAGGGTGTGGACTGGATGGACTTCGCGCTGCGTTCCATCTGCGGCATTGAGTTCATGATCGCCGGCATGATTCTGTGCATGCCCAGGCTCGCTCGCCCGTTGGCGACGGCAGTGCTTGCGCTCTTCTGCGTGATCCTGCTCTGGCTGATCGGTACTGGTTGGGCCAAGGACGGATTCGAGGCCGTCCTCAAGGGTTCGTGCGGCTGCTTCGGCAAGTCGGGCATGAATCCGCTGTACATGCTGCTCATCGACGGCGCGCTGCTGACTGGCGTCGTTGTCCTGGGCAAGGGCTGTGGACGCAGTCATCGCTCGTGGCGCGCTGGCGGCGCGCGTGCAGCAATCGTGGCCGCTGTGGGCATTGCCGTCGCCTTCGGCATGCCAGCTCGCGCAGTTCAACTCGAGGATCCGACCTCCGTCACGCCGCCTGCAGTCACGCCACCTGCAGTCACGCCACCCGCTGTCACGCCGCCAGCAGTCACGCCGCCTGCTGTGACGCCGCCCGCTGTGACGCCGCCTGCTTGGCCGGCACGACCGAGCCAAGTGCAGCCGTACTACCTGCCGGACTTCGCGACTTGGGTCGGCAAGCCGCTCGCTTCGCAACCCGAAATGGCTCTGCTCGACGCTCCTCCGCCGACGACGATCTCGAGCGGAACATGGATCGTGATGCTCTATCGCGCCGACTGCGAACACTGCCACCAAGTGCTCGAATCGCACTTCGTCGGTTCGCTCAAGCGCCCGGCACTTCTGATCGGCATCCCCGATCATGATCCGGCGAATGAGCAGCCCATGCCATGCACGGAGTGCACAATCCGCACCTTCCTCAAGGGCCCCAACTATGTGGTTCAGACCCCAGTGGTGATGCGCATGAAGGATGGAGTGATCGAAGCCATCTGCACCGATCCTGAGGACGAGGTCAGCTTGGTCGATGTTCTGGAGGGCGGATCGTGAGCGACGCGACATCGAGTGGGAGGAGCTTCTCGTTGGGACTCCGTGAGATCCATCTCCGCTTCGCGGTGGCGTGCCTGCTCGTTGGCATGGCCGTGCTCCAGTGGAACGGCGGCACATCGTGGTTGCCGACATGGCTCGCGAATGTTGGCCTTCGATTTGAACTCAATGGCGCAGACAGTCTGCGAGTCCTGATTGGCCTTGAGCTCACGGCCGCGGGGCTCTGCGTGGTGCTGCGCTCGCTCGGCGCCAAAGTCGCATGGGGCTGCGCGTTGGCCACCGCCTTCGTCTCGCTTGCAGAACTTGCGGCGCTCAACGCACCCGGTGCGGTGGCCGCGGGCGCCGGCGCGTCGGCCATGCTCGTGCCGGCGATCGTTCTGGCCATCGCCGTGCTGTTCCTGGTGACCAAGACATCGCCCTCGGACGGACCGCGCCAAAACGCACTGTCGAGCGCGGTTCTGGCGATTGTTGTGTTCACGATCATGATGGGCGTCGCAACGCGTCTTCCCGTCGAGAACACCGTCAAGACGGAAGCGTTTGCGAACCAAGGGCTCACAGCGGTCGATCTTGCCTTCGAGTCCTGGAAGGGCCGCACCTTTGCCGATGCCGGCGTCGCAAAGCATCTTCCTCGGCTGACCGCTGAAACGCTCGAGGGCGACGCGATCGTCGTCTTCTACAACCCAAAGTGCGGGCACTGCCATGAGGTGTTCGACCGCTGGCTCGCGAAGGGCCGCAACGAAAAGATCATTGCGGTCATGGTCCCCGCGGCCGACGGTGCGCTCGAAGCTGCAGGCGACGGCGATGTCGGTGACATCAACTGCCCGACCTGCGTCCGACTCGAACTTCCCAAGGGGCCGACCTGGCTCATCACCACGCCCAGCGTGGCCATGCTCAAGGATGGTGTGATCCGCTGCACCGCGGACAAGGACTTCACATCGTGCCTTGGCGCCCCGCCCGCTCCGTGAACTGCGCCTCGCCGCCCTGGATTCGCAGTTCCCAGTCCGGGCCCGCCTCGTACACCCTCGGCTCGGGATCGTTGCGGAGCAGCTCCTCAGCCCAGAATCGGCTGTCGCCCTGCGCGCTCGGCGGCTGCATCAACTGAATCAAGTACGGCAACACCTCGGGAATCGCTCGCTCCATTCCACCGAGTTCGAATCGATGGTCCTTGTTCTCGGGGTCCGCACGCTGCGACATGCGCAGCGCGTTACCCATGCCGTCGATCGCCTCCGCTGTGTGAGCCACATGGACTGCGGCCTTCGGCCAACGCTCCAAGAGATGCGGCAGCACCTTGGTGCGCAACATGCCGCGCGCCGACTCGGGATCCTCATTGGATGCATCGTGATGCCACGGCACGCCAAGCTCCTGCACAAATTCCACAAGGCGCGCCTTCGGAATGTCGAGCAGCGGACGCATGAGCACCACATCCTCGCTCAAACGACGGCTCCATCGCATGCCTCCAACGCCGAAGTTCGCACCCCCCCTGCACAGCGCCATGAGCACCGTCTCGAGCTGGTCGTCCGCATGGTGCGCGGTCGCCACAGCCCCCATCCGCGCTTCGACCACGCACTCGGCGAGCGCCTCGTATCGAAGCCGGCGCGCTGCCGCTGCCAGATTGCCTGGCTCATCCGCCGGGTACACATCGCGTCTGAAGAACGGGACCTTGAGCAGGTCGCAGTGCGCGCGGACCGACTCAAGTTCGCGATCGGCTTCGGGGCGCAAGTGATGGTGCACGCAGCACGCGGCGATGCGCGCTGGCCCGCTCCCGCGCTCGTGGAGCGCCGCCATGATCGTGAGCAGCGCCATGCTGTCGGCACCCCCACTGACGGCGATGATCGTGTCGGCCATCGTCGCCGGATGGCGCGTGCACCACAAGCGAAGGTTCCGCTCGACCTCGTGCGCGAGGGGATGACGACCTGCTCGAAGCAAAAGCGCGCCGTGGGGATCCACGGCGCGCATCGTAATGCTCTGGATTGGTGCTGGTCAGGCGACCGCGCGGGCGCGGCGCAGCGATCGCGCGGCGGGCGCAGTGGCCTTCTTCGCGCTGGCCGGCGCGAAGAGCGACTCCATGCTCTCCACGAGTTCGCGCGGCGTGCGGGCCACCACGGTGGCGCCGATTTCCTCGGCCAGTCCCGGGACGCGGTTGAAGATGCCGCCACCGCAGACGATCTGCATGCCGGCATGGCCGCCGTTGTTGCGGATCATGTCGATCAGCATGCGGAAGCCAGGGGTGTCTTTGCCGCTGGCTGCCCAGAGCAGCAGAACATTCGGCTTGCGGTTCGTGCACTCCAGGTAGATCTCGTCGTTCGCCACGCCGCCGCCAGCGAAGAAGACATCGAACCCGGCCGCTTCAAGCATGTCGGCCGCCATCTGGCTGGCTAGATCCATGCTCTCGTCCACGCCACCGAAGATGCACACGCGCACATCACGGCGCGCGCGGCGGGTGTAGTTCGCAGCAACCTGGTCCACGACCTGGCGAAGCGTGCGGATCGCGTAGTTGTGGGCGAGCGTCGTGAGCTGGTCGTTGCGGTAGTGCGCGAAGATCATCTCGAGCACGGGCCACGCCACATCATTCATCGCGCCCTCGGGCGTCAGGTCCGAGCAGAGTTCGTCGGCGAAGGTTCGGGCCGCGGTGCGGTCGCCGGTGAGGAGCGTGTTGAAGAGGGTCTCGATGGCGGTATCGGTGTGCATGGTCAGGTTTCCTTCGTGGTGTGTGGCAGGCTTCGTCCTGCGCACCGTGTTCATCGGGAGGAACCCACGCGACTTCACAGATGACCGCGCGAACGGCTTCATGTGCGATATTGGACGCCCCGAACCCCATTCCCGGCGCCGGAGCGCGCCTAGACTGGCCGTTATGCGTCAACACGAGACCGGGCATCCCGCCTGGACCGCCAACGACTTGGAGCGAAATCCTCACGCGGTGAGCGATAAGGCGCTCCGTGTTCAGCGCATGTTCACCTCGATCGCGCATGCGTACGACCTGAACAACCGTCTGCACAGTTTCTGGCGCGATCAGGCATGGCGCCGCGCCGCCGTGCGCATGACTGAGCCGGTTGACGGCGCGCGGGTCCTTGACTGCGCGTGCGGCACGGGCGACCTGACCGAGGCGTTTGCGAACGCCGGCGCCAAGTGCGTCACCGGGCTGGACTACACCGCAGCGATGCTCGACTTGGCGAAAGCCAAGTCGGTGGACGGTCGTCGCCTCGCCGTCCAACCCACCTATGTGCAGGGCGATGCCCAATCGCTGCCGTGGGCTGATGGGAGCTTCGACATCGTTTCAATCGCCTTCGGCATCCGCAATGTCGACGACACGCTGAAGGCGCTGCGGGAGTTTCACCGCGTGCTCGCTCCTGGCGGCCGTCTCGTGGTGCTTGAGTTCGGCGAACCGAGCTTCGCGCCGCTGCGCTGGTTCAACCGGCTGTACACGCACCACCTGATGCCGTTCACGGCGAGCCTGATCGCGCGGGACCGCAGCGGCGCCTATCGCTACCTGCCTCGAAGCGTCGAGACCTATCTGAGTCCCGAGCGCCTGCGATCCCAGGTGGATGAGGCGGGATTCGTCGAGATCCGCCAACAGCGGATGACCTTTGGCGTCTGCGTTGGGACCGTCGGAATCAAGCGCTGAAAGCAGCGAAGCCGGTCGCCCGGCTCCGAATGGACCGACGCGCGGCGTAGGATCCCCAAACGGAGATCCCACCATGACGCAATCACCAGATCCGTCGTTCGCCCCGCCGCCCGCGCTAGCCACCGCCCCTCAGGAAGTCCTCGTCCGTAGTTCCATGACTCGCGGTGCCCTTGGCGCGATGATCGGCGTCGTCGCCACGACACTTGTCTTTGGGTTCGGGCTGCTCATCGGCTTTGGCGGCGGCGCCGCGGCCGTTTCGGGTGGCAAGCAACTCGAGCGCAGCGAACTGCGCGCAGGATCCGTCGGTGAGATTCTCGTGGTGCCGGTCGAAGGCGGCATCGACGACTCGATGGCTCGCTTCGTCGCCGAGTGCGCGCGCGAGATTGAGTCGGGCAGTGTGCCCGACGCGATCATCCTTCGTGTTGACTCCGGCGGCGGCGGCGTGTCGCCGAGCGACCGCATCTGGAAGATCGTGAAGGACTGGAAGGCCAAAGGCATTCCCGTCGTGGCGAGCTTCGGCGGCACGGCTGCGAGCGGCGGCTACTACATCTCCTGCGACTGCGACCAGATCGTTGCCGAGCCCACCTGCATCACCGGCTCGATTGGCGTCATCGCACAGCTCTTCACGCTGCAGGGCCTGACCGACAAGGTCGGCATCGCGCCCATGACGATCGTGGCAACCGGAAGCCCGCGCAAGGACGTCGCCAACGACATCTTCCGGACATGGACCGATCAGGATCGCGCGGTCGTGCTGGGCATTCTTGACGATGCGTATGCGACCTTCACCAAGCGCGTGCTCGATGGCCGATCGACGCAGTTCAGCGACATCAGCGATGTGCAGCAGGTCGCTGACGGCTCCGTCTACACCGCGCAGAAGGCACTCGATGCTGGCCTGATCGACTCGATCGGCTACCTCGAGGATGCGATCGCGATCGCCGAGTCGCTCACTGGCTTGACGCCCGGCAGCGCGGTGGTCAACCGCCTGTCGCGACCTGCGGGACTGTTCGCCGATCCGTTCAGCGCGCGCACGATGCCAACTGGCGGCGCTGCGCTGGGCAGCTTCCTCGGCCGGGATGTTCGAGACCTTGCGGCGGAACTCGCGCAGCCGCGCGTGATGTACCAACTGCACTGGTGATCCATGCAGGAACTTCGGGGGACGATCGATGCGCTGCGAGCGCAGCGGCGTGCGCGTGCGCGACGGGAACTCTGCACCCGCGGCGAATCACTTGCCGCGAAGCATCTTGCCGACTTGGGCTACATCGAACTCGCCCGCAACCTGCGCATTGGGCACGACGAGGCCGACCTCGTGATGCTCACGCCCTGCGGTCGAACGCTCGTCATCGTCGAGGTGAAGACCAGGTCCGATCCTGGCGCCCGACCCGAGGAGCGAATCGATCACGGCAAGCGCTCCAGCCTGACTCGTCTTGCGCGCACGCTGGCCGAACAACCGGCGTTGCGGCCGTTCCTCGTGCGCTTCGATGTCCTGGCGATCCTGCTCGCTCCAGACGCCGAACCCGAACTCGTGCACTTCAACGATGCTTGGGAGGCAGGATCAGCCTGACTCGCGCCCGTCATCGGCCCCCTCACGCGCCGGGAACATAACGCTGCACGGCGATCGACTGCAGGCGAACGCGCATCTGGTCGATGTCCGCCGCAACCCATCGGTCTCGAAGACCCTTCAGGTATCGAGACTGCTCGACCATGCGGCGGCGACCCGCGATCTCGGCGCGCAGAACGAGCTGCACGCCCGGGTCAAAGATCGATGCCGCCGGTCGGCTGTCGCGCGCCAGGATCGCGTACCAAGTCACACTTTCACCTTTGGTCACCTCCTTGGAGGCGGCGCCAGTCTGCAGGTCCTTGAGCAGGGACTTGAGCTCGTCGGTCAGGTCCGTCGCGGCGATGTCAGCGACCGCGAACTCGCGCCACGCGCCGTCATCCTTCACGCCCAGTTCGGTCGCGACTCCGGCGAAGGGCTTGCCGGCCGCGAACGCTTCGCGCGCCTTCGCGACCAGTTCCGCATCCGTTGCCTTGAGCACCATGCGCCCCACGACGATCCGCGATTGGGCCGCGAACCGCTCGGCGTTCTTGGCGTACTCGCGCTCCACATCGCGCCAGCTCACGATGATGCGCTTGTCGACGCGTCCGCGAAGGAGCTCACCGGCCAAGATCTCATCACGCCGACGCGACATGAACTCGTCTAGGCCGATCCCGAGTTCCTCCATCAACGCGTTCGTCGCGCTGGCATTGCTGCCGCCGAGTTCGGCCACGGTCTTCTCGCGCATGTCCTTGAGGAAGGCGAACAGCCCCTGCTGCATTTCGGGCGTGAGCCCGGCCTCGGCTTCGGCGATGACGAGCTCGTTGTTGATCAACTGGTCGAAACGCTCGGCCACGATGCGCGTGATCTCCTTGGCGGCCGCCTCGCGCGGCATCTCGGCCACCGTACGGAGCAGGCGGTCCTCGAGCGGGGCCAGAAACTCGCTCGCGAAAATGGGCCGCCCGTTGACCTGCCCAACCAGTCCATCGACGACCCAGCGTTGCCCCACCGCAACACTCTCCGCGCGGGCGCCGCCGATCGATTCCTTCACGATGTTGCCGGCATCGTCCTTGATCGCGACGGCCTCGATGACCTCACCGTCGGCGCGCGTGCCTTGGGCGTCACGCGCCGCCAAGGTGAGCGACTCAATCTCCATGAGGTTTGGAAGGTCGTCGGTGCCCGCATCGCGCGGGGCCAATCCCGAGGCCGGGCCGAAGTCGGCAGGCGACAGCGCCACACGCGCAACTTCATCCTTGGCGCACGCTGCCGCGAGGCAGGCGATCAACAGCCCTGTCGTTCGCTTCACGCCGGGAATGCTAGCGATCGCAGACGCGCGCGTGTCGGGGCCGGCGCACCGCGAGACCCCTATACTCCATGACTCCCCGAAAGGACCTTCATGCCGGACGACGCACCCAAGCTTCACATCGACGCCGACTGGAAGGAACAGGCTCAGGCGGAGAAGGAAAAGCTCAGTCAGAAGATCGACGACTCGCCGCGCCAGCCCGGCAGCGAAGAGTTCCCCCCCGCGGACATGCGCGCGCTTGTCGGTTCCCTCGCCTCGCAAGCGATCATGGGTCTGGGTGCGTACGCCGACCCGCAGACGGGCCGCCCGATGATCGACCTCATGGGCAGCCGGTTCGCGATCGACCTTCTCGGCGTGCTCGAAGAGAAGACCAAGGGCAACCTCACTGACGAAGAGACCGCGGAACTGAAGGAAGTCCTGTCGGAGCTGCGCCAACGCTTCGTGCAGATCGCCACCATGATCCAGCAACAGATGGCGAAGGACCCCGCAAGCGTGCAGTTCATGGGGCGTCCAGGGGCAGCGCCCAGCGGTGCCGATGCACCGGCCGGCCCGCGCTTGGTCGTGCCAGACTGAATCACCTCGCGAACGATCCACCCCGGAGCCACCGTGAGCACCCACGCCGCACCCGCCAAATCCGCCGCGACCGTTCCCTTCATCGAACGCCACTACTTCCTGCTGCGCCGGCTCCACAGCCTCAGTGGCGTGGTGCCCATCGGCCTCTTCCTGATCCCGCATCTGACGACGAACTCAAGCATCGTCTGGGGCTCGGCACTGCACCAGGGCAAGTTCAGCGATGTCGTCGCCCGGTACGGCAGCGACGCCGCGGGCGTGGCTGCCTTTCAGCACGAAGTCGACTTCATCCACAGCCTGCCTGGGCTGATCATGATCGAGATCTTCGCGCTGTGGTTGCCCATCGCGTTCCACGCGATCCTTGGCGTGTACTTCGCTCGGACGGGCAAGTGCAACATCGATCGCTACGCGTACCAAGGGAACTACCGCTACTGGCTGCAACGCATGACCGGCTATGTCGGCGTGGCGTTCATCTTCGCCCACATCAGCAGTCTTCGGTGGGGATGGACCTTTGGCGGGCTCTTGCCGAGTTTCGACGGCGCGCATGCTGCGAGCTCGACCGCTTCGCACATGCAAGATGGGCTCTTGGGCTCGACGATTGCAATCCTCTACCTCTTCTGCGTGCTCGGACTGATCTTCCACTTCGCCAACGGGCTGTGGACGGCAGCGATCACCTGGGGGCTCACCATCTCAACTGGCGCGCAGCGACGATGGGGCCAAGTGTGCGTGGCCATCGGCGTGGCGCTTGCCATTGCGGGAATCACAGCGGTCATTGGTTTCGTCACCCTTGATCCTGAGGACGCTCGGGAAGTCGAGAACCACCTCGTCGGTCAGGCCGCGCAGCCCGCGGCGTCGCATTGACTTCCGCGCCTTGTCTGCCTTGCATCAACCGGAGCACGAACCATGGCAACCAAGCAGTCCCGCGTGATCGTCGTCGGTGGTGGCCTTGCTGGCCTCGGCGCCGCCGTGAAGGCCGCCGAACTCGGCGTCCAGGTCGACCTGTTCAGCATCGTCCCCGTCAAGCGATCGCACAGCGTCTGCGCGCAGGGCGGCATCAACGCGTGCAACGAGATCGCTCGTCAGCAGGGCTACTCGGAGTACGAGCACTTCGACGAGTCGATCTACGGCGGCGACTTCCTGGCCAACCAGCCGCCGGTCTACGAAATGGCACACTGGGCGCCGCGGATCATCGACCTGCTTGATCGCATGGGCGTGCCCTTCAACCGCACGAAGGAAGGCCAGCGCGATCTGCGCCTCTTCGGCGGCTCGCTCTACAAGCGCACGCACTTCGCCGGCGCGACGACGGGCCAGCAGCTCATCTACGCGTTCGATGAACAGGTGCGGCGCTTCGAGACCGAAGGCAAGGTCACCAAGTACGAGCACTGGGAGTTCCTGCGACCGCTCATCGCGGCTGATGGAACTTGCTGCGGCATCGTGGCGCAGGACCTTCGCACGATGCAGGTTCGTTCGTTCCGTGCGAGCGCCGTCGTCATGGCCACTGGCGGCTGCGGACTCGTCTTCGGCAAGAGCACCAACAGCGTCATGTGCACGGGCGGCGCCGCGAGCCGCTGCTACCAACTCGGTGCTTGGTACGGCAACGGCGAGTTCATCCAGGTCCACCCCACGGCAATCCCTGGCCACGACAAGCTTCGCTTGATGAGCGAGAGCGCTCGCGGCGAAGGCGGCCGCGTCTGGGTTCCGCGCCGCAAGGGCGATCAGCGCGACCCGCGCCAGATCCCTGACGCCGAACGCTGGTACTTCCTCGAAGAGAAGTACCCCAAGTACGGCAACATCGTGCCGCGCGACATCGCCACGCGCGAGATCTTCGATGTCTGCGTGAACCAAGGCATGGGCGTCGGCGGACAGAACCAGGTCTTCCTTGATCTGACGCACCTGGGTCGCGAGTACATGGACCGCAAGCTCGGCGGCATCGTCGAGATCTATCGCAAGTTCGTGGGCGAAGAGCCTTCGGAAGTGCCGATGCGCATCTTCCCCGGCATGCACTACAGCATGGGCGGGCTCTGGACCACCTACACCGCCAAGCCTGACCACCGCGGCATGGTCTACGGCGCGCCCAACAACATGATGACCAACATCCCGGGGCTCTATGCCTTCGGCGAGGTCAACTACCAGTTCCACGGAGCGAATCGACTTGGCGCGAACGCGCTGCTGAGTTGCATTTTCGACGGGCTCTTCTCCGGCGCGAGCGTTTCGGCGTGGGCCAAGGAGCACGCGGTCGATTCGGTTCCTCAGCAGGTCTACGACGATGGCGTCTTTGCCGAGCAGGCGCGCATGCAGGCACTCGTCGCGGGCACTGGCGGCGAGAACCCCTACCAGATCGGCAAGGAACTCGGCGACGAGATGACGGCCGCCTCGACGGTCGTCAAGAGCGAGGGCCGTCTGCTGCAGGCGCGCGCCAAACTCAGCGAACTGCGCGATCGCTCGCAACGCATGAGCCTGTCGGACACGGGCATGTGGACGAACCAGAATCTGTCCTACGCCCGAGCAGTGGCCGACATGGTGATCCTTGCTCAAGCCATCATCGAGGGATCGATCGAGCGCAAGGAAAGCCGCGGCAGCCACTACCGCACCGACTATCCAACCCGCAACGACGAGCGCTTCCTCAAGACCACCGTCGCAGCGTACGACCAGGCCTCGGGCGGCTGCCGGATCAGCTTCGAGGATGTCAACACGGGCCTCGTGCAGCCCCGAGCACGCACCTATGGCAAGGTCGAAGCGCCAGCGGCCGCTCCGACACCCGAAGCCATCACGCGATAAAGAGTCGATCGAGCCACGCCTTGGCGGGAGCCCAGTACAAGCTCGCCCAGGTCCCCACCACAAAGCACGCCATGCCCACGAGCGCGGTGCGATCGGTGCGTAGCACCTCGAGTGGGCTGTCGCTCAGGCCTCGACGCGCGCGGCGATAGAAGCGATACACGACCAAGAGCACGAACGGGGTCAGCAACGCAAGACCGGTCGCACCGGAACCGTACAGGCTCTTCGCGTGATCGCTGAGTGCATAGAGCAGATACATGAGGACGGCCATGCACGCCGAGACGGCAAGCAGGAACTGCAGCTCTTGCTCGTCGCCGTAACCGGCGCACTGGCTCCAGCCCGCGCCCTCACGCTGTGCCGCCACCAGATCACAGGTCCGCTTGACGAAGCCAAGGAACAGCGTGAGGAAGAAGACGCACAACACCAACCACACCGAGATTCGAACATCGATGGCCACCGCACCAAGCACAGCGCGCAGCGTGAATCCAAGCGCGATCGTCGCCACATCGAGATACGCACGACGCTTGAGCGTGAAGTTGTAGCCCGCTTGCAACGCCGCGTAGGTCGCCACGAGCCACCCGGCCCCGTTGCCCACAGCGAAGCCCATCGACGAGCCGACGAGCATGCACATCGTCCCAACGACCAGAGCGGTGGCCGCTGAGACCGCACCGCTCGCCACAGGACGCCGACGCTTCGTCGGATGAAGCCGGTCCTCGGCGGCGTCCCACGCGTCATTGAGCGCGTACCACCCGCTGGCGACAAGACTGATCGCGGCAAAGGCCATGAGCGCGGCCTTGACCTTGAGTTCAACGACATCGCGCCCGACATCCCGGCCCTCGCCCGCGAGCCAGAAGACGATGGGAATCAGGACGAAGACCCCCTTGGTCCAGTCGCCCGGGCGGAGCAGTCTCAGGAGTGCGGGCATGGCCATGACCCACCTATCGGCCGAACCCATGGTTGGGTTTGCGCAATTGCCCGACTCGGGCAACCTCGGCACCCTTCGCGCCACCGCGGGCGTCCTGCAAGCCTAGAATCGCCCAGCCATGATCGCCTCGCCCGACACGACTTCGGCCAATCCCATCCGCACGATCACCGTCTCGATCAAGCGCCAGAACGGACCGGCCGAACAGCCCCGCTGGGAGTCGTTCCAGGTTGAGACCCAGGACACCGCAAACCTGATCAGCGTGCTCCAGTCCATCGCCGCTCGCCCCGTCACGACCGAAGGCTCGGCGACCACGCCCGTCGTGTACGACGCCGGCTGCCTCGAGGAGGTCTGCGGCTCGTGCGCCATGGTCATCAACGGCCGAGTCCGCCCCGCGTGCAGCGCACTGGTCGGACACATCGTGGGCGAAGACAACACGATCACCATCGAACCCATGGGCAAGTTCCCCGTGGTCCGCGACCTCTCGGTCGATCGCGAGCGCATGTTCGCCGCACTGCGCCGCGTGAAGGCGTGGGTCCCGATCGACGGCACATACGACCTCGGGGCAGGTCCGCAGGAAACGCCCGATCGCCAAGAGACGCGCTATGTGATGAGCACATGCATGACCTGCGGGTGCTGTCTCGAGGCGTGCCCGCAGTATCAGAAGGAAGCTGAACCGAAGTCGTGGGACACTTCGTTCGTCGGCGCGGCAGCCATCAACCAGGCGCGGCTCTTCAACATGCACGCGACGGGCGCGACCGAGAAGGATGCTCGACTCGAGGCGCTCACCGGCGAGGGCGGCGTGAATGACTGCGGCAATGCGCAGAACTGCGTGAAGGTCTGCCCGAAGGAAATCCCGCTCACTGAGTCGATCGCCGCCATCGGCCGCGATGTGACTGTGCACGCGGTGAAGAAGTTCTTCACAGGCCGCTGAGCGACTCGCTCAGCACGCCACTTCCTCGCTTCGCTCTCGAAGCCCGTCATCGCATGGCTCCAGTTCCGCTCGTTACAGCAGGTCCCGCAGCACGCTGTCGCTCGTGAGCACACCACGCTCCGAGAATCGCAGCCGGCCGTCGGTCCACATCATGTCGCCACGCGCCACGGCGGCATCGAGCGCTGCTTGGCGCTGCGCGGCACGCGATCCGCGAGCAAGCAGTTCGCGCACCCGCTGGGCCTCCATGCCATCGAGAAGCCGCAATCCCATCAAGAACGCCTCGCCGATCCGCCCATCCTCATCGAGCGATTCGACGCTCCGCACAGGCGGCCACGGTCCCCCGTCGAGCCACTCCTGCAGGAGCGCAACATTCTTCCAACGCAGACCCGCAGCGTGACCGCTGGCGCTCGGACCGAGCGCGATCCACTCCCCATTCTGCCAGTAAAGGATGTTGTGCCGGCACTCCTGACCGGGCTTGGCCCAGTTGCTGATCTCGTAGTGGTGGTAGCCGGCCGCCGCGAGCGTGTCGACCGTGTGCTCGACCATGCTCGCTTCAAGTTCCTCGTCCAGCCGCTCGACTCCCCCAGCCTCGAGCCGTGCGCGCAGCGGCGTTCCCGGCTCGTAGACGAGCCCGTAGCACGACAGGTGATCCGGCGCGAACTTCAGCGCCTGCGCTAGGTCGTCTTGCCACTGCGCCAAGGTCGAGGTCGGGATCGCGAAGATGAGATCGATGTTCAGCCGCTCAATCCCGGCGTTTCGGAGCAGACCCATCGCCCGCGCGACCGACGCGGGTTCGTGGTGGCGTTCGAGTTGCCGCAAGAGTTCCGGCTGGAAACTCTGCGCGCCCATGCTCACTCGGTTGACGCCGCACGAGGCAAGCGCTTGGGCCTTCGCTGCAGTGACTGTTTCGGGATTCGCCTCGACCGTCCACTCCGCACCGTCGGCCCACGGCAAGGCCTCACGCAACCCGCCGAGCAATCGCCGGAGCCGATCGTCGGCGAGCAGCGTGGGCGTCCCCCCGCCCACGAAGAGCGTTTGCAGCGGCTCATGCACCAGTTCTGCCATCGTGCGAGCTTCGGCCAGGAGCCGCTCGACATACGCGTCCTGTCGGTCCTTCGTGTCGACGAAGGAATAGAAGTCGCAGTAGTGGCATTTGTGGAAGCAGAACGGCACATGCACATACGCGCCAGCGGGCCGGGCCGCCCGCAGTTGCGGCAACCAGTCGCTGAGCGGCCGGGAGGCGGTCGCCCCGGAGTCCGCTTGCGCCAGATGCACGGGTTCCATGGCTGCAGCCTAGTCCCTGAGCCCGTTAGCATTCCTCGCTTCATGCAGCACGCACCGCACACCACCGCCGTCGTCGGGCTCCAGTGGGGCGACGAGGGCAAAGGCAAGATCGTCGATGTCCTCACCGCCGGCCACGATGTGATCGTGCGCTACAACGGCGGTGCCAACGCCGGACACACAGTCGTGGTGGGCGATCAGCGCTACGCGCTGCACCTGATCCCCAGCGGGATTCTCTACCCAGACAAGTCGTGCGTCATCGGCAACGGTGTCGTGGTCGACCCCGAAAAGCTGATCCAAGAAATGGAAGGGCTCGAAGCTCGCGGCATCGCCGTCGGCGCGAACCTGGTCATCTCTGACCGCGCGCATGTGGTCATGCCCTACCACAAGGAGCAGGATGCGGCGCTCGAGGAATACCTCTCAGGCGTGACCGCTGGCGAGCGCGGCAATCTCTCCATCGGGACCACGCGTCGCGGCATCGGCCCTGCGTACGCCGACAAGATCCACCGCTCGACGGCGATCCGCATGGGCGATCTGCTTGATGCGGACTACCTGGCGAGTCGGCTTGCGGTCATCTGCCGGCTGCGCACCGAGGAACTCAAGGCGCTCGGCGTGCAGGCCCCGCCGCTCGATCCAACAGCGCTCACGGCGCGGTACGCGGCGCTCGGCGAGCGCCTGCGTCCACACATCAAGGACACCGTCTATCACCTGCACGATTGCCAGCGCGCGGGAAAGAGCCTGCTCTTCGAGGGTGCGAATGCATGTCTGCTCGACATCGACCACGGCACCTATCCCTATGTCACGAGTTCGAACTGCTCGACGGCGGGGATCCACTCCGGAACGGGCATTCCTGGCCGATCGCTGCGACGCGTGATCGGGATCATGAAGGCCTACAGCACGCGCGTCGGCGCTGGTCCGTTCCCAACCGAGCTCCTCAACCAGATCGGCTCGACGATCCGTGAGCGCGGCCGCGAGTACGGAACGACCACGGGTCGCCCGCGCCGCTGCGGCTGGCTCGATCTCGTTGCCGTGCGCTACAGCGCCATGGTCTGCGGTGCAACTGAGATCGCCTGCACGCTCTTCGATGTCCTCACCGGCTTCGATGAGCTGCGTATCTGCACGCACTACCGACTTGCGGACGGCACGGTGACCGATCGCTTCATCCCCGATGCCAAGCGGCTCGAGGGAGCGACGCCGGTCTACTCGACCTTCAAGGGCTGGACCGAGCAAGTCAGCGACCTGCCGGATCGAGCATCCCTGCCCCAGGCGGCGCGCGACTACCTCGAAGCCGTCGAGCAGCATGTGGGCGTACCGGTGTCGATGGTCAGCGTCGGCCCCGAGCGGACGCAGACGCTCGTCAGTGCGTGATCACGCGCGCGGACCGCACGCCCCAGGTCACGTGGCCGGATTGCCGGGGCTGAAGGGCTTGAACATCATCCAGATCCGGCCGTTGCGTCACGGGCCGGTGGCCTTGGACTCGATGTCTGGACGCTGATCGTGACCCCCGGGGCGCGACCTGCTCACTTGACGGTATTGGAGAGACTGGGCGGCACCGACGCCGGTGGTGCCAACAGGCCGCCGTCCAAGGCCTGACCGCGCTGCAACTGAGGCAGCAGTGAACGGATCTTCCGCTTGGGGCGTCCGTCACGAAGTCCCCGCTGGCGCCGCAGTTCATCCACCGTCGGGGGGAACGCGTTGGCACCGGCGAAGGCACTGCATTCGCTCTCGGCAAACGCCACGCAGGATTGATCCCACCCGACCGAGCAGCACTCGGGGATGAACTTGCAGGTCAGGAGGCAGCACGCCTCGAAGTCGCAGTACGGATTGGTGTGCACCTCAAAGCAGGAACCAGCTTGCGAGGCGCCGCAGGTCAATCCGCCACCGCCCGAGCACACCGAGCACTCCGATCCCGCTTGCTTGGCGCAGGTGGCATCCCAGATTCCGTCACAGCAGAACGGATCAATCTTGCAGATCTCGGTGCAACACGCAAGATCTTCGCACCCTGGTGTTCCATGCGGCACGCAGCACGAGCCGTACTCAGGAAGGCCGCACGGGGGCGGGCATGCGTCACTACCACCGTCACTACCGTCGCACAGGTTGCCCGCAAGTTCCGCGCACACCTGGTCCCATTCTGTATCACAGCAAACCTCATCTTGCATGCACACCTCGGTGCAGCACACGAGGTCGTTGCACCTTGGTGCGAAGTGGGGCGTGCAGCAGCTCTCTGCGCACACATCACCACACTCCAAGAGACAGCCGCATGCCCCGTCGAACTCATAGGTCCCACTGACGCAGAACTCATCCCAGATCACTTCGCAACAGAACGAATCAGCTGCACACACCGCTTCGCAGCACGCGGTATCGGAGCACCATGGTCCATTGTGGACGCTGCAACAATCGCCCAATCCTGGATCGGAGCAGTTGGGGACGTTGCACACCCCGAACGCCAACTGCGCACACACATCGTCCCATTCAAACTCACAGCAGTACGAATCGATGTCGCAGACCAAGCGACAGCACGCGATGTCATTGCAGCCAGGCGTTCCCTTGGCAGGCGAGAAGCAACTCTGGCCGTACGGCGAACCACAGCCGACTGCGCAACGCTCAGCAGCGATGTCGACGCAACCCTGATCCCAGAACGCCTCGCAGCAGTATGGCAGGAGCGCACACACCGCTGCACAGCAATACGGCTCATCACAGAACGGCGTACCGTGCGACTCGAGGCATGAACCGTTGCAGCCGCTGCCACAACCGACCGGGCCGCAGCAGCGTTGTCGGGCCAGCGTCGAACACGCAAGGTCCCAGCCCACCGTGCAGCAGTCTGGCAACTCGGCGCACACGGCGGAGCAGCACGAATAGTCCTCGCAGCCGGGCGTGTCGGGATGGGGATTGAAGCAACTGCCGATGCAGGGGCAACGCCAATCCGGCTCCTGGACCACGCAGAGGTTGTCAGCGAGTGCGCTGCACTCGCTGTCCCAGCGGTTGGTGCAGCAGCTCGAATCGAACGAGCAGACGGAGTTGCAGCAGGTTGCATCGTCGCAGCCTGGACCGTTGTGGGGGCTGAAGCACGATCCCTCGGCGGGGCAGGTGTTGGGGGACACACAGACTGCGAAGGCGATGGTCACACATCGCTCGTCCCAGCCCGCAGCACAGCACTCGGGCGCAACGCTGCACACGGCTGCGGAGCATGGACCACTTGCGCACCCTCGAGTCGGGTGGGGGGCGAGGCAATCCCCGTTCGCTCCCTGAGAACCCGCTGGCAGGGTGCAGACCTCGAAGGCGATCGCAGCGCAGATGGCATCCCACTGGTACTCGCAGCACGATGCATCCAAGTTCCCGCAGACCTCGGCGCAGCAATCCTCATCCTCGCAGCCTGTCAAGGACGATGCCACGAAGCAAGGTCGAAGCACGGGGTCTCCGCAGGTCTCCGTAGCAGGCGGGCACTCGCCGTAGGCGTGACCGACGCACAAACTGTCCCAACTGAACTCGCAGCAGTACGAGTCGATGCTGCAGACCTTCAGGCAGCACGCTTCATTGTTGCAGGTCGGAAGACTGTGAATGACGAAGCACGAGTCGACATCGATGTCGCCGCACGACGAACAGAAGGCGCCGGCATCATCGACACACTGAGCATCCCAAACGGTTTCGCAGCAGAACGGATTGATCGCACAGACCTCGTCGCAGCATGCCGGGTCATTGCAGCCGGGAGAGAGGTGCTCGACCAAGCAGCTCCCGAACGGGGGGATGCCCCAAACAGGCTGACAACTGGGTGTCTGTGCGCACTCAAAGCCCACCGTCCTGACACACGACTCATCCCAGCTCACCGCGCAGCAGAATGCATCGATGCTGCAGACCCGATCGCAGCACTGCTGGTCGCTGCAACCAATGCCCGCATGCGGTGCAAAACAATCTCCTGCGTCCGGTGCACCACAAATGCACTGAATGGAAACACACAGGTCAGCGGCGCTCAAGGCGCACGAAAGATCCCATTGCACCTCGCAGCAATACGGATTTAGGTCGCAGATGACCTTGCAGCACCCCGGATCGTTGCAAAACGGAGATGGGTGGGACTGGCAGCACTCACCAGCTACTGGTGATCCGCACGCAAGCGGCTCGCAGCGCAGGATTGCAAACAGAGCACAGGGAGTGTCCCATGTCAGTGTGCAGCAGATCGGATCCGCGTTGCAAACGAGACTGCAGCAGGCAGGATCGTTGCAATTCGGAAGCACATGGGGCACGAAGCAGTTGCCCACAGGATCTCCGCAATTGAGGCATTCCTCCCGTGCGATCTGCGCACACTGTGCGTCCCACGAGAGCCCCGTTTGGCAACAGAGGGGATCGATGTCACAGACGGAATCGCAGCACTCAAGGTCATCACAGTACGGAAGGTCGCTCTCAACAAAGCAATCTCCAGCCCCGGATCCACCGCACGCAAGACAGATTTCCGCTGCCCTGTCGACGCAGTCAGGATCCCAACCGACGGCACAGCATGCAGGATCCTCTTCGCAAACGGCCGAGCAGCACGCGGCATCGCTGCAGGAAGGCGCAGCATGAGCGATGAAGCAACTCTCCGCTGTCGGGTCGCCACAGAAGGAATCCAGATCGTCGCAGGCACGGTTGGTCGCGCCGGGGGTATCCACCCCGAATGCGGGATCCTGAATCAGTGCGCGCCACTGGCCTTCGTCCGCGCCGGTCCCCTCACAGCGCCAAGCATGAAGCGGGGCTTCGATGTGACCGTTGGGAACGGCAATCGGCCCCACCGCGTAGTCGGGCGCCGGGCAGTAGATGCAGCCGACCGAATCGCTGTTGACCAGCGTGCGCTTGAGGCTCACCGCATCGATGATCACATCCCAAGGCGGCGGGCCAGCATCGGTTGAAACCTGCCGCGCCACCAGGCGACAGGCATTCCCCGAATCGAGGTCGCTCCCCGCTTCAGGCTCTGTCGCCACGGGATCGTACGGGGGGCTGGATGACAATGGCCGGCGGTAAGTCAGCAGCACCGTGAGGTTGCGTTGCTCAGGATTGCCGATGAGTAGGTCGGACGGCGCGCCCAGATCCAGTTCCGGGGTTCGCAGCACGGGAATATTGGGTGTGGGCAGGTTGTAGACCTGAGGCGAGCCAAGTTCCTGCTCCTGCAGGACCAGCGCGTAGCCGGCGGACTCACCATCACGCTGGAACTGCATGCCGGTCAGGTCGATCGCTCGCAGGATGACGCCCTGATCCGTCAGGGCTTGATCATCAAGATCACGCCCAATGATCAACAGCGTGTACCCGGTCGGCAGCGTGCCGTTCCATGCGTAGTTACTCGGGAAACTGTCCTGCGGGACCCGCAACTCGATGTAGCGTTGCTGGAGGGGTGTCGCTGTGGACGATACGCCGAGCCGGATCTCGTTCAGCGCAATGTTCGGTACGCGGAACTGGCCACCACCGTTGATCGTGCTGCTGTTGAAGTCCACCAGCGTCGACAGCACAGTGCCATCGGCATCATTCAGGATGCCATCCCGGTTGAAGTCCGCGCAAGCGGAGTAACTGCCCGACCCGCGCAGCTGTTGGAAGACGGCCACATCAGCAACCGTGACCTTCTTGTCACCGTTGAGATCGCCGACGAAGACACTGTCACACACGGAAGAACCTGCATCCGCAGCCGGGGGCGCCAGAGCAGCAAGGCCAACCGCGAAAGACACCGCCGCCAACCGCGTGAGCCGTCGCAGCTCACGCGGCAGGGCATGATGGCAAGGAAAGCCAGGCATGGGCAACATCTTGAGGTGAGTCAGAACTACGGACTCATGAAGTGTACGGGGTCGCTGGGAGGAGGCCAGCGTGAGTTCGGCACAATCGTGAACATCACGATGCCTTCTGCCCTGCAAGACGCCCCCACTTGCGGGTCCGGCCCGCATAGTCGGCGAGTGCCGCGTCAAGCGCAACCGCATCAAAGTCAGGCCACAGCACGCTCGTGACATGCAACTCGGCGTAGGACACCTGCCAGAGCAGGAAGTTGGACATCCGAGACTCCCCCGCTGTCCGGATCACCAGATCAGGATCGGGCAAGCCTGCTGTGGAGAGGCTGGACGAGACCAGCCCTTCGTCGATGTCACCAGGCGACAGCCGACCTTCAGCCACCTCAAGGGCCAAGGACCTCATCGCGGCGACGATCTCATCACGCGCCCCGTAGTTCAACGCCAGACAGAGCGTCAGGCCTGAGCAGTGCGCTGTCCGTCGTTCGGTCGTGTCCAACTCGTCGAGCACCCGGGCGGGAAGACCGTGTCGCGAGCCGAGGTGCCGGAACCGGACATTGCTCGCCGCGAGCGCCTCGCGTTCCGCCGCCAATTGGAGTGCGGCAAGCTCCATGAGGCCGGCCACCTCGTCGGCGGGCCGCTTCCAGTTCTCGACACTGAAGCTGTACAGCGTCAGCACCTCAATGCCGAGCTTCCCGCAGCGTTCCGTCAGTTCTTTCGCACGCTCCGCACCTGCAGCATGCCCCATGAGTCGGGAGTGCCCCCGGGCTTCGGCCCATCGACCGTTGCCATCCATGATCACCGCAACGTGCCGCGGCAGCCGCGGGGGATCCGCTGCTGACGGCGCTCGGCTCGAGGCTGGCCGCGCACCACTCATGAGGCGCTCCGTTGGGTGCGGGACGAGAAAAGAGAAAGGACCCAGCCCTGCCAGCGGATGAGCGTGACGAGGGACTGGGCCTGAATGTGCCGAAACGGAACAGAGCGATCAATCATCGATCCGCTCGACGTACAGGATGCGCGGTGCATCGCCCGGCCGGTTGACCTGCGATCGGTCAACGAGCATGACGTATCGGGTGTCCTCGATCACGTTTTCGCCATCGGTCGCATCCCAGCGCCCCGTCGCTGGATTCTGGGTGAAGGCACGAATCCGAAGGTAGACCGTGAAGACATCGCTGCGGGTCGTGACCAGATTGGCAATGCCCGTCAGCAGGAGATTCGTCTCCTCGGCATCGCCGGCGGCATGATCCGCCTGCGCGACGAAGGGTTCCTCGATGAAGC
>Ga0194120_10002357_pt1 | contig 32644 bp, 24 predicted proteins | sample TA2MahCa65mmetaG_FD_148642 | JGI IMG/M metagenome (GOLD analysis project Ga0194120, IMG submission 148642) | Freshwater microbial communities from Lake Tanganyika, Tanzania - TA2015019 Mahale Deep Cast 65m | ecosystem: Environmental > Aquatic > Freshwater > Lake | place: Tanzania: Lake... | reverse complement strand
AAGGCACTTTCCCGCCGCGGCCGCCGCGAACTGAAATCCTTGAGCGACATGCTCAAAGGTAAAAAAGGTCGTTTCCGCCGCAACCTGCTCGGCAAGCGTGTGGATTATTCCGGTCGTTCGGTGATCGTCGTCGGTCCGCAATTGAAATTAAATCAATGCGGTTTGCCCAAGAGTATGGCGCTTGAGTTGTATCGTCCATTTGTGATTGCGCGACTCGTACAAAATAATTATGCAGCAAATGTCAAAGGTGCGCGCCGCTTGATTGAGCGCAACAGGCCAGAGGTCTGGGAAGCGCTCGAAGGTGTGATCGGGGACCGCCCTGTTCTGCTTAATCGTGCTCCCACCTTGCATCGATTGGGTATCCAGGCGTTTGAACCAATCCTGATTGAAGGCTCAGCCATTCAATTGCATCCGCTCGTCACAACCGCTTTTAACGCAGACTTTGACGGCGATCAAATGGCCGTGCACGTACCGCTGTCACAAAAGGCCGTCACCGAAGCGCGCGAACTCATGCTCGCCTCCAGGAATTTGCTCAAGCCTGCGGATGGTGAACCGATCATTTCCCCATCCAAAGACATGGTGTTGGGTGTGTACTACCTGACCATGGAAAAGAAAGCCGTTCATCGAGGTGATGGCCGCGCCTTTGCAGATATTGACGAAGTGGAACTTGTCTACGCTCTTAATCAAATAGAAGTGCACACCGAGATCAAATTCCGAGCAAAGACCTGGTACGATGACAAGGGTGATCGCCTGCCCGAAGCCGAGTATCGTGTCATCAATACAACGGTAGGGCGCGTTTTATTCAATCGCGTTTTGCCTGAACAAGTGCAATTCGTTAACCAAAAGCTTGATAAAGGCGGCGTAAAGGATTTGATCGCAGAAGTATACGAACTATGCGGACAGGAAATAACCACCGGTGTGGCCGATGCAATCAAGAGCATTGGCTTTGAATACGCAACTAAATCCGGCACCACGCTTGCAGTCGCAGATATATCCATCCCGCCGGAACGCAAGGGCATCATTGACGAAGCTCTTAAAGCAGTTGAAGTGGTATTGCGCGATTTCCGCCGTGGCTTGCTTACCGAACAGGAAAAGAATGAACGCGAGATCCAGATTTGGCAGGAAACCACAGACCTTGTGGGTATTGCCGTTAGAAAACATATGGATCCTGACGGAAATCTTTCCACCATGGCCACCTCCGGTGCAACCAAAGGTGGTTTCTCCACGATCTCGCAATTGGCGGGGATGCGCGGTTTGATGGCTGACCCATCTGGACGTATCATTCCGATGCCGATCCGTTCCAACTTCCGTGAAGGACTCACTGCGCAGGAATACTTTATCTCCACACATGGCGCACGCAAAGGTCTGGCGGATACAGCTCTCCGTACTGCGGACGCCGGTTACTTAACCCGCCGCCTCGTGGATATTGCGCAGGACATCATCATCAACGAACATGATTGCGGCACACATGAAGGTGTGTGGATCCGCACGACTGACGATGTTGCTGGTCAGTCCATGATGAGCCGCATGTACAGCCGTCTGATCGCCGAGCGCGTACTCGATCCGAAGACTGGCGAAGTGCTGGCCGAATACAATGACGTCATCACCCACGATCTGGCACGCAAGATCGCCAGCACGAATGTGGCTGAATTGAAACTCCGCTCGCCGATGACCTGCCAGCTCAATCACGGTATCTGCTCAAAATGCTATGGCATTGATCTCGCCCGCGGGGAGATGGTACAACTTGGTTCTGCGGTCGGTATCGTGGCCGCCCAATCCATTGGTGAGCCTGGCACGCAGTTGACGCTCCGCACTTTCCACACGGGTGGTGTCGCTTCATCCGGAGCATCGGATATCACAACCGGTCTGCCGCGCGTGGAGGAAATCTTCGAGGCACGCAAAATGCCAAAAGGTGAGGCAATGGTCGCCGAGATCGGAGGCGTGGTTCGCATCCTGCAATCAGAAAAATACGTGGATATGCGCGAGATCCGCATTGAACATGCTGAAATGGTCCATGATGAATATGCCATTCCAGAAGATTGGAAATTCATCGCAAAAGATGAATCTGAAATTCAGGCGGGCGACATCCTTGCCACGAAAGAAAAGGCCACGATCACAACCCAGCACAGTGGCCGCGTCGCCGTGGAGAAAAAGGAACGCAAGATCATCGTTTCCTATGAACAGCGTGAGGAGGTGACCGATGATATTCCAAACACTTCACGTCTGCTCGTGAAAGACGGCGCGCATGTGGAAGCTGGACAACCACTGACAGAAGGTTCGCTAAACCCACATCGCATTCTCAAGATCCAGGGACGTGATGCCTGCCAGATGTACCTGATGACCGAGGTGCAGAAGGTGTATCGTTCACAAGGTCAGAACATCCATGACAAGCATTTTGAGGTTATCATCCGCAAAATGTTGAGCAAGGTGCAGGTGACACGCCCCGGCGATACCAAGTACCTGCCCGGCGATGCGGTCGACCGGCTTGAGATCCGCAAAATCAATGAACAATTACTGGTGGATGGAAAGCAACCGTCTCGCTTCCAGGAAGTCCTGCTGGGCGTTACGAAGGCTTCCCTGAGCACCGATTCTTTCCTCTCGGCTTCCTCATTCCAGCACACCATCAAGGTTCTGGCAAGCGCGGCAATCGGTTCCACAACTGACCCGCTTTTCGGTTTGAAGGAAAACGTAATCATCGGCAAACTCATCCCAGCGGGTACCGGCTTCGTCCATGGCCGCTTCACAGATGAGGAATCCGTCCATAATGCTACCCAATGGTCGCAACTCCCGGATGTCGGGCTTGGTGTTTAATCAGTGGATAGGATGTAAACAAGGGCAGCCTTTGAAAGGCTGCCCTTGTTTTTTTAGCGGATATGTCTTTTGCATTTCCACTAAAACTACTGAGTGCAGCTTACGGGGAATTTTACTTGCGCGATCATCTCATTGGGCTTAAGGACATGCAGTTTGATCCAATATTCATTCGGCGCGTTAATTTGATAATACTCATTAATAACGTGTGTACCGGCCTCTTCAAAGATGAGTGTGCCATCATCAGATGAGACACCTGTGCTGGCCTCCCACCTCCACATAAACAAGGTTGGGCCGTTGGTGGTGATCTCGGCCTCAAAAAATACGGTTTGTGGGAATTGATAACAGTTCACCACAATTCGGTTTGGCTCCACACGCAGATTTATATTTGTAACCGTCACAAAGGGAGGCGGGATGATCGTCAAAGGAGCTGTCGCACTTTGCGGTTCGGTCACATCAGCCGAAACCCAGCAAAAACTGCCGGGATTTCCGGGGTCCTGGATATACCACCAGGTGGAGGCTTCGTTGCGTCCCACCGCGCGCAGGGACTGTCCCTCACGTAATTCATTGAGCAGTTGATATACCGTGCCCGGGCCGAAGCGGCAATTGATCAATTTGGTTTTGACCAGCAAAGTGACCCGGGCAGGAGTGGCTGTGGAAATGAGAGTTGGCTCAGGACTGGCGCTTGGCGGGCTGGTCGGGGAAATGAATGGAGTTGGCGCAAGAGCAGATTTTGAAATATTACAGCCCAACAAAGCAATTGAAATAAGTCCCGTTAGCAGGACCAGGCGATTCATGTTTTCCTCCTTTTGATTGTTAGGCTCAATACTCCATCGGCGTTGGAGAGAAAGGCAACCCATCTGGATCGCCTTGCACTTCTACTTTACTATAACAGTGAAAGTGACCGTTTGTTACGGTTCCATACCGTCGGCAGAATTTTTTATGTGGCTCTCTTTTTGCTCAACCTTGCCTTTGCAGGCCTGCAATCCAACTTTCCCCTTTATTCCAATTATCGCTTTCATTGGACACCGTCTCAGAACGGCCTCTTCTACTTTTATGTTGGCATCTGTGCTGTTTTTATTCAGGGATTCTTATTTGGCAAACTTCAGCCGCGCTTTGGGAACGCCGCTTGGCACAGGCACGAGCATCCCATCATTGACAGCCCTGGTTTCATTGCGCGTCTCTGAAAGCGGGCAGGGGCGTTTGATGGGCGGCACGCAAACCCTGCTCAGCCTCACCTACATCATTGGCCCCGCACTTGCCGGCATTTCATTTGAAGTTATCGCCTTTTCCGCGCCGTATTGGCTGGGGAGTCTGCTTTCTGTTTTTGCTTTAACCGTTGCACATTCGGCGTTACGAGGAGGGCGACAGCCTGACGAAGCAACCTCCTATTCATGAGAAGATTGCTTCGTCGCAAAAAGCAAGAGCGCTTCTCGCAATGACATTTACAATTCCTTCAAAAAATCCCTCACACTTTTATCTGCCGGGCTCGCTTTAATTTTCTTCGGCGTGTCCACCTGCTTTAATTCACCGCCGATCACAACCGCCACATGGTCGCCCATTTGCGCGGCTTCTTTTAAGTTATGTGTGACAAAGATGGTTGTGCGATGATCGTACGCTAAGAGTTTGGACAGGTCTTTCAACAACTGCGTACGTGTCGGGGGATCGACAGCGGAGAAGGGTTCATCCATTAACAACAATTCGGGATCGAGGACAAATGCCCGCGCCAGGCTGACTCTCTGCGCCTCGCCGCCAGACAGCAGGCCTGCCCGCCGTCCGAGCAGATGATCCACGCCCATGGCCTTTGCCCACTTAATGACCTGCATCTTAATCACATCTTTATTCGCCTTGCGAAATTTCAACCCAAGCGCGATGTTCTCCCGAACGGACATATCCAATAGCAGTGGGTCTTGAAAGACAAAGGCAATCTTTCTTCGATATTCAATGTCATTCCAATCTTTGAGAAGCTTTCCGTGGAATGTGATCTCGCCGCGCACCGGCGTGAGCAAATGCGCCAGCGCCAGCAGGAGTGTGCTTTTCCCCGCTCCATTCGGACCGACGACAGCCAGAGTTTCTCCCTTATTAATTTCGAGCGCGGCGATCTTTAATGCATCATTTCCATTGCGTTGGATGAGGAGGTCTTTGATCGAAATCATTTTTTGACCCCTCTTTGTTGAATGGTCGTCAGCCCAAGATTGATGAGATAAGTCAGGATGAGCAATAAAGCAGAGAGCGCGAGCGCGTTGTCAAATTTACCTTTGGAGGTTTCAAGGACAATGGCCGTGGTCAATACACGTGTTTGCCCCCGTATGTTCCCGCCCACCATCATGGATGCGCCTACTTCCGAAATGACAGAACCAAAGCCAGCCATCAAGGCCGCTAAAAGGGGCAAGCGCGCCTCACGCCACAGGTACCAGACCACCTGTAAGCGTGAAGCGCCGAGTCCCAGTAATTGTTGTTGAAGTCGCGCATCCAATGATTCCAGCGCGGCGGCAGTAAGACCCGTCACGACAGGCGTAGCGATGATCGTTTGTGCGATGACGATCGCCCAGGGGGTGTAGATCAGCCGTAAATCGCCGAGCGGTCCGCTTCGCCATAATGACATGGCGACTACAAGACCAACCACGACGGGCGGCAATGCCATGCCGGTGTTGATGAAGCTTAGAATAAATGAACGTCCGCGAAAATTGCCGAGTGCAAGCCAACTGCCGAGCGGCAACCCGATCAACATGCTGATGAGGGTTGCAAAAGTTGAGACTTGCAAGGAGAGAACCGTGATCTGGAATATTTCCATGTTATAAAGTATACAGGGAAACAAGTACACAGGTAAACATCTCCAAAAAAAGTACACATGCCAGCGTTTGCCTATTTGTGTACATGTGTACTTGTTTACTTGTGTATGTTTTACTTACGGCGCATCTGGGAAAAACAAGGGCTGACCATATTCCAGCATGCCAAACTCACTGATGACTTTTTGTATTTCAGGGGTGGTTATAAATTTATAAAAAGCGAGCGCACCGTCGTAATTTATATTCGGCCATTTTTGTGGGTTGACTGTGATGACATGATATGGATTTAGCAAAGGTGGGTCGCCTTCAAGAATGATAAGCAGGTCAAGATTCTCTTGTTGAGCCAGGAAAGTACCTCGATCTGTGATCGTGTAAGCTTCCTTCTCTGATGCTATGGTCAGGGTTGCGCCCATGCCCTGCCCAGATTCGAGATACCAGGCTTGTCCCTTTGGATCAAGCTCGGCTTTGCCCCAAATCTCCAACTCCTTCTTGTGTGTGCCAGAGTCATCACCGCGTGAAATAAAAAGTGAGCCGGAGTTATAAATCCTCTTTAAGACGTCTATCGCAGAAACCGTTCCCTTAATTTGTGCCGGGTCTGATTCAGGCCCAACGATAATAAAATCATTATGCATTACGGGCGCGCGGTCTTTACCAAAACCTGCCTCCATAAATGCTTCTTCGGATTTTGGCGCATGGACTAGAAGCACATCGGCATTGCCTTCTTCGCCCATCTTCAAGGCTTGACCGGTTCCTACTGCCACCGTCTGGATCGTGTAACCTGTCTTTTCCTCGAAGAGCGGAATCAACACATCTAGCAAACCTGAGTCTTGTGTGGATGTGGTTGTTGCGAGAATGAGATTTGGGTTGGCAGGCGCGGCTGGAACTTCAGTCGGAGCTTCAGTAGCTGGGGCCTCGGTCGCGATAATAGACACTTCGGTTGCAACAGGTGTTGCAGCAGGCACGCAGGCGTTAAGAAGAAGTGCAAGCAAAAAGAGAATGGAGGGAATTCGTTTCATGGGTCTCCTAAAAGAATTACAAATGAATTTGCTCACCACTGTGGGTGGTGTTATAGCCAGTTAATTGACTGAGTGAATTACGAAAATCACTTGTTTGGATGTAATCCAGTAATGGATTAAGCTGCTTCTCCTGCTCACGCAGCAGGATCAGGTCGTATCGTTCTTCGAATAGTGGGATGAAGTAGAGTCCGTGCTGGTGTGCGGCGGCTTGCAGGCCGAGGGAACCATCCGCTTTGTTTTGCGAAATCAACATCGCAGCTTCACTGTGCGTTTTGACTGTTTTTTCATAGCCAGTGATTTTAATAGTAGGAATTTTGAGCCTGCGTAATTCTGTATCCAGCCACAGACGTGTGCCTGAGCCGGCATTGCGATTCACAAAGCGGACATTCGGTTTGGCAATATCAGAAAATTTCTTTACTTCTTTGGGATTTCCACTCGCAAGCATGAGTCCCTGTGTACGATAAGCGAGCGTGACAATTTCTACTTCGCGGTCTGGGAATAAATGCCGAATGAACGGCGTGTTGTATTCGCCGCTTTCATCCAAAAGATGGGAGCCTGAAATTTGACATAAACCCTGGCGGAGATTGACAAGTCCATCCAATGAACCGACTGGCAGATTGAGCAATGTCACATGTTTATCCAGATGTTCAGCAATGCCTTCAACAGCAAGATCATGACTGCCCGAAAAAATCACGGCAGGCTTTTTTGTTTTGGGAAGGATGAATTCTTGTAAAAGAAGCGCGTCTGATTTTGCGCGATAATACTTTTCTGTTACTTTTCCCGTCTTGCGGATTTCTCTGATTTCGATGAGGTTGGCAGACTCAAGCGTCAGAATATGATGCCGCACCCACGCAGGAGACTGCTTCATGGTCCGCGCGAGATGCGTGAGCGTGGCAGGGGAGCCCATCAGCAGGCGCAGAATGTCCATGCGGCGGGAGTCGGCAAGGAGTTTTATTTTGTCAAAAGAGTTAATGGGTTCGACTTTTTGCATATTCGATTAAGGAAAAACTTAATCGTGAGTCTAAATGCAAATCGGGTGAATGTCAAGCGACATTATTATTTGACATCCCATCCCTGCCATGTTATATTCTCGAGACAATTTACTGCGCTGTGCTCATCCAGAGAGGCTGAGGGACCGACCCTTTGACGCCTCGGCAACCGAAATTAGTTCGATAGTTCATTAGTTGAATAGTTTGGTAGTTGCGAGACTACAAAACTATGTAACTAACAAACTATAAGACTAACTCAAGGTGCCAACTTCGGCAGACGAAAGTCTGGGAGATGAGAGATGACTATTTTTATGTCGCCTCTCATTTTGGAGAGGCGTTTTTTATTGTGAAGAAACTCCGGTGGTCGAGTAGTCCTGAGCTTCCGTTGCGAAGGGCATATCGAGACCACCACATAACAGAAATACTCTTGTTTACAGGTGGTCTCGATACGGGCTTCACCCTACTCGACCACCGAGGAATCTTGATTATGGAAGTCGGCGAAGCAATTTATGTAACCACGCGTGAGGAATTTCGCGAATGGCTGGAACAGAATCATAGGATCAAAAAAGAGATCTGGTTGATTCAATATAAGAAGGTCACTAAGAAACCTTCGCTCAATTATGTGGAGGCAGTTGAAGAAGCGATCTGCTTCGGCTGGATCGATGGATTCGAAAAAGGCATGGATGGCGACCGTTATGCCACCCGCTTCACGCGCCGCAGACCCAAATCCAATTGGACGGATACAAACAAGGAACGCGCGAGAAGGATGATCGCAGAAGGCAAGATGACGGAGGCGGGTCTATTTACTTTACCGCCTGGTGTGAAATAAAGAGAATGCGAAATAGTATTTGACGACTATTCTCAAAAGGAGTAAAACCTGGACAGATTTTGAGAGGAGTAAATCATGAATGATATTTGGCAGATTCAGGATGCAAAGAACAAACTCAGCGAAGTGATTGCGCGTGCACTTAAACAAGGCCCACAGCTGATCACGCGGCATGGCGAGAAAACCGTCGTGGTTGTGGCGTACACGGAATATGAGAAACTTCGCAAGCGAAAAGAGCGGGGCTAAAGCCATCTGCTCAGCACATGGAAGCCCTGCGGGTTGCTTGAGCGAGTTCGCTTCAGCGGACTTCCACGCACTGAGGCAGGGATTTATCCCGCCGAACCACAACCTCGCCAAATCCCCGCGCTGGAAGATGCGCAAGGATTGGAAGTCTGAATATTTTGTAATCTTGTTATTGAGTATCTAAACATGAACACAAAGTTTCATATAACACTAGACGAGGTATTAAAAGCAATCGAAGATTATCCTTACCTTCGAGAGTGCTTTTCTAATCATTTAAAATGGTTGTTTGAAAATTGTAGCAACGAGAAAAAAGATGACCACATTTATTTCAAAATTGCGATTGGGCGAAACAGTTTAGGAAGCCTTGAGAAGGTATTTGAAGAGGCAGGGAGAATATTAGGCTTGAATGAAAATGGATTACACAAGGCATTTGATTTCGACTCTGCCTCTGATTGCAATGATATCTTCAAATTAGGAGACTATCTAGCCGAATTACGAATTGCAGTTGAACTTGGAAGATTGGGCTTTAATGAAATCAAGAAAATTGATAATCAAGAAGGATGCACTGACTTCTTGGCGCAATATCAAGGAAAAAAATTCGCTATAGAAGTAAAGAATATCCGAGAAAAAGAACTCCTCGAAGAGCTAAATGATGGAAGTTACAAAGAAGAGATTCAATTTCTTGGTGAATTGCGTGGTGCATATTTTGGAACCTTGCCTGAAGCAGAAGGTAAGAGCCTCTTAGTGGGGCTAGAACGAAGATTTCACTCGCCAAAAGACCAAAAAAGAATTAAAAAACAACTAAAAAACACTGTTGAAAAATACAATTGCCAATCAACAATGCTTATTATCTCTATCGAGACCATAACTGGCATAGGTTTCTCTACTTATTTCATGGAACAATGCCTTAACCAAGTAAAAACCAAATATCCATTTAGTGATTATCTAGCATGTTTCCTAAGTGGAAATGATTTGTACACTTATCCAAAGTTATTTATGGAGAACTAATGACCCAACGCAAATACACAAACCGCTCGTACCTCGACGCCCTCGAAACGAAAGTCCTCGTCTTCGATGGCGCGATGGGAACGAGCCTGCAAAACCAACACCTCACTGCCGAACATTTCGGCGGCGAACAATACAACGGATGCAATGACTACCTCGTCATCTCGTATCCCGAAGCCGTGGAAAAAGTCCATCGTTCGTTCCTCGAAGTCGGCGTGGATGTGCTCGAAACGGACACCTTCCGCTCCAACCGTTTGACGATGGTGGAATACGGATTACAAGACAGAGTACTTGAAATCAATGAAACAGCGGCACGATTAGCAAGACGACTTGCGGATGAATATTCTGGTCTTGATGCGTCCCGCGAAAATCATGCGGGACTACTCGACCACCAATCTCCAATTCTCCAATCCTCAATTACCAATCACCAATTACCAATTCCGCACCCCCGTTTCGTCGCAGGCTCCATCGGACCTTCAGGCAAACTTCCCTCCGCCAATGACCCCGACTTGTCCAACGTCACCTTCGACGAACTCGCCGATGCCTTCCGCGAGCAAGCTGTCGGACTCATTCAAGGTGGTGTGGATGTTCTCCTCATCGAAACCTCGCAGGACATCCTCGAAGTCAAAGCTGCCATCATTGGTCTTCACAAAGCCTTCGATGAGACTCAGATCTATTTGCCGATCCAGGCTCAGGTCACGTTGGACACGACGGGTCGCATGTTGCTCGGCACCGATATCAACGCCGCGCTCGCCATCCTCGAAGGCATGGGCATTGACGTCATCGGTCTCAACTGCTCCACTGGACCTGAGCACATGCGCGAGCCGATCCGCATCCTCGGCGAAAATTCCACGCTGCCCGTTTCGTGCATCCCCAACGCGGGTCTGCCGCTCAACGTGGATGGTCAGGCCGTTTATCCGCTCGAGCCTGAACCGTTCGCGAATGACATGTACGAGTTCGTGACCAAATACAATATCTCAATAGTGGGCGGATGCTGCGGCACGACTCCCGAACACCTGCGACTCCTCGTGGACAAACTACGGAACACGCCCCACGCAACACGCCCGCTTCGCTCCACACCTCAGCTTGCTTCCGCCATGTCGGCAGTTACCATGCGACAGGATCCTCCGCCAACTCTCCTCGGTGAGAGGTGCAACGCGCAAGGCTCACGCAAATTCAAGCGGCTCCTGCTCGAAGAAGATTACGATGGCATTCTGGAGATCGCGCGCGAACAGGTCGCATTCGGCGCGCATGCCATTGACATTTCCTGCGCCGTCACCGAACGCCCCGATGAAATCGAACTCATGCGCAAGGTGGTCAAGAAACTTGAGATGGGCGTGGACGTTCCTTTGGTGATCGATACGACCGAATTGGATGTTCTCGAAGTCGCGCTCAAAACTGCGCCTGGACGTTGTCTCATCAACTCGACTCATCTTGAATCTGGCCGCGACAAAGCCGATAAGATTTTCAAACTCGCAAAAGAACATAACGCCGCCGTCATCGTTTTGACGATTGATGAAAACGGCATGGCGAAAACTCGCGAGAAAAAACTCGAAGTGGCCAAACGCATCTACGACATCGCCGTCAACGACCACGGACTCAAGCCCGAAGATCTAGTCTACGACGCATTGACTTTCACGTTGGCAACTGGTGACGAGGAATTTGTCAACTCGGCCATTGAGACCATCGAAGGTATTCGCCTCATTAAAGAAAACCTACCTGGCGTGATGGCTTCACTTGGCGTAAGCAATTTATCGTTCGGCCTTGCGCAACATGCGCGCCCCGTGCTCAATTCGATCATGCTTTACCACTGCGTAAAGGCTGGCATGGACATGGCCATCATCAACCCATCCCACGTCACACCGTATGCAGATATCAACGCCGAAGAAAAAGAAATGGCTGAAGACCTGCTCTTCAATCGCCGCGCCGACGCCTTGCAGCGCTATATCGAATACTACGATAATGTCACGCCTGCCGAAGAATCCGCCGCGTCCAACCCCACCGAAGGAATGACACCCGAACAACGCCTGCACTGGTCAATCGTCCACCGCCACAAAGAAGGCGTCGAAGCCGACATAGACGAAATCATCAATCGCGCCACAACGGAACACGCAACACCCCTTCGGGACACGAAACACGCAGTCGCCGTCCACACCCTCAACACCGTCCTCCTCCCCGCCATGAAGGAAGTCGGCGATAAATTCGGCGCGGGCGAATTGATTCTGCCCTTCGTGTTGCAATCCGCTGAAGTAATGAAGAAAACCGTCAACCACCTTGAGAATTACCTTGAGAAAGTTGAAGGCGTCACCAAAGGCACAGTTGTGATAGCCACAGTCTATGGCGATGTGCATGACATTGGCAAAAATCTCGTCAAGACCATCCTCGCAAATAACGGCTACACTGTAATTGACCTTGGCAAGCAAGTTCCCGCAGAGACGATCATCACCAACGCCGTTGAAGCAAATGCCACCGCAATTGGCTTGTCTGCTTTGCTGGTATCCACCTCCAAGCAAATGCCACTCATCGTCAACGAACTTCATCGCCGCGGACATAAAATCCCCGTCCTCGTTGGCGGCGCAGCAATCAATCGTCGCTTCGGACGCCGTATCCTGTTTGCCGAAGATGGCGCTGCCTACGAACCTGGTGTCTTCTATTGCAAGGACGCCTTCGAAGGCCTTGAGACCATGGATCAATTGATCGATTCAAACCGCAAGCCTGCTCTGCTCGAACAAATGCACAAAGACGCGGATATGGAAATGGGTCGCGCCTCGCAAAACGTTGAACGTTTAACGTCAAACGTTAAACGTTCGTCGATTGTCCCTTCACCGATTGCATTGCCGCAAAAACTCGGTCAGCGAGTCGTAACAGATATGCCGCTTGAAATGGCGCTCAAACATCTCAACATCAATGAGTTGTATCGTCTCTCGTGGGGCGCGAAGAATACTCACGGTAAAGAATGGGATAAGATGAAAAAAGATTTCGATGCCCGCCTGCAAAAGATGACGAAAGAAGCGCTCAAAGATGGCTGGCTCAAACCCCAAGCCGTGTATGGCTACTTCGCCTGCCAGGCCGATGGTGACGGTCTAATCATCTACAACCCCGCCACTTTCGCTGACTCGCGCGAATCGCTGATTCGATTCTCCTTCCCCCGCCAGCCTTACGACGATCATCTCGCGCTTTCAGATTACTACGCTTCCGTTGAATCAGGTCAAATGGACGTGGTCGCCTTGCAGGTAGTGACAGTTGGTCTCGAAGCCACCAAACGCTTTGAAAAAATGCAAGCCGCCCACGATTACACCGAAGCCTACTTCGCCCACGGACTTGCCGTCCAAACTGCCGAGGCGACAGCCAATTACCTGCATGATCACATCCGCCGCGAATTGGGCCTGGCAGAAAATCAAGGCAAACGCTACTCATGGGGCTACCCCGCCATCCCAGACTTGGAAGATCACTTCAAAGTATTCCAATTATTACCCGCCGTGGAAACAGAACTTGGCATGAGCCTCTCCACTTCGGGACAACTCATCCCCGAGCAATCCACCGCCGCGATCATTGTTCACCATGCGCAGGCAAAATATTACTCAGTGGGCGAGTCTAGGGTTGAGCAGTTGATGAAGTAAAAAGTAAACAGGTACACAAGTAAACACGTAAAAACGTGCCCTGTGTACCTGTGTACATGTGTACATGTCTACATGTTTACTTGCTTACAAATTCCCTATGATAAACTTACCGCCAGTAAATTAACTGGAACGCATAATGAAACATTCCCTGCAAACCGCATTCAAATTATGGATTGGGCTCACACTGCTGGTAATTGCCAGCCTTGTCATGATCTATATCAGAAATGGTACAGCTGGTCTTAATCTGTTTATTCAGCAATGGCCTCTTTCCAATTTGGTTGTTACGCTTGCATCGACATCCATAACCTGGTTATTGCTTGGTGCATTGCTTTATATGTGGGCCAATGAAAAAATAAACGCGGGAAACGCATTCTCTGTTGCTGGTTTTTTTCTTGTAATGTTTATTTACTTAAACATCCTGCGCGAGAGATTCCGCTATGGAGATTACGCCTACTATATCGAAGCGGCGACTGCTTTATTGAACCACCAGACTTTGCCGGATACCTATTTATATTTACCTCTTTGGGCGACAGTGCTGCAATTCATTGTCCCGCTTGGAGATCAGGGCGTTTTGGCCATCTTGTGGACCGTCAATATGTTCGCGCTTGGAGTATTTTATTTTTTACTTATCCGTGTTCTGGAACGATATCAGTTTTCAAATCGATTTGCCGTAATCGTTGTCGTCTTATTCATTCTGATCAACGCCCCCATCCAGCGCACTTTGGGATTCGTGCAGGTCAATTTGCTGGTCATGGATCTCATCTTCCTCAGCATTTTGGCATATCCCAAAAATACCATTCTCTCCGCCCTAACTCTGGCTCTCGCCATCCATTTGAAGACCTCCCCCGCAGTGCTTGCGCTGGCTATTCTGTTGGACCTAAACTGGCGCTGGCTGGCATGGTTTGCTCTTAGCTTCCTTGTCATTGCGGCAATTCCAGTTGCGGTCAACGGCATCTCGCCTTATTATGATTATATGAATAACATTGCCGTTTTGACCCAGATCCCAGATACTAACTTCCACGATACCTCATTTGATTCATTCCTGCGTTTCCTCAATCCCTTCCTCGGTATAAATATTTTGTGGACGCGCATCATGATCTATACTGGCAAAGCCGCGCTTTTATTTGCAACCATTACTGTCATGCTAAAGAACCTCCGCAATCAATCATTTGTAATTGGTGAAAATAAAATGCTAAATGCCCTCCCGCCTCTTTTCGTTTTGATGACTTTGGCATCTCCCATCGTTTGGGATCATCATGGCATTTTTGTCACTTTATCATTTTTGCTGATGTTAAAGCGCATGGAAGCGCCAGCCATGTGGATTTGGTTTGGCTTTGCTTATTTTCTTGAATTTGTCCTGCCTTCCTTTGACTTTTTCCCCTGGTCTTATGGCCGCCTGATCGCGCCAATGATCGTGCTGGGTTTAATGTGGTTTACCGCTTCCAAAAATGAAGCCTCGCGTTTCTTCACAAACGCCAATCAGTGGTTTGCAGAACTGGCGGGCTAGGCAAGCCGTGCGAATATGAAAAAAAATTATCCCATCCTTATTATTCTTTTGCTCGGACTACTCGTTGGTTTTTTTACTTTCGATCAGTACGGCGAAAGCTGGGACGATAAGTCTCTTCAAAAATATTCCGTCAAATCAATCAACGCCTATGCAACCTGGACTCAGCAGGGGGTCGTTTCACTCGAGCAGGATGATCTTGGAAATTACGGCCCGTTTTATGTCATGCTGGTGGAGCGTGTTACTCAATTTCTCAGCCCGCTTCTTCCCTACCGCTTGCCCGATCTTCGCCACTTGATTTATTTCATCACCTACATTGCTGGTGTTTTGGCATTTTACGCGCTTGCCAAACGCTGGCTGAGTGAAATTCCTGCCATCGGCGCAACCTTGCTTTTCATGACACAGCCGCTTTTGTGGGGACACGCTTTCATCAATCCAAAAGACACTCCTTTCCTGGTATTCTTCCTGCTCAGCCTGGTCTTTGGATTCAAGATGATGGATTCCATCAAACCGATTTCATCCATTCCTTTGATTCCCTCCGCCAAACGGACTCTCGCGCTTCTGACCGCCCTCTGGCTTGTTTCTGTTTTCTCGCTATTTTTCTTTACCCAAGCCTTTCACAACTACATCACAAACCTTGTCATCTCCGCACAATCTGGCGGGACAAATATCATCACCCTCATAGCAAAGCATATCACCACAGTCTCCTCAGATGTATACGTCCAGCGTTACTTTCTCCTCTTCCTTCAAGCCCGTACTTATTACTTTTTACTTATTACTGCTTTGCTTCTCTTCATCTGGTATCGTCTTCAACCCAACTTGTTGAAACTTTTGATTGCAGTTTTTCCATCCGCCATTCTGCTCGGGCTCACGACCTCCACACGGATTTTAGGTCCGTTTGCAGGGTTGATCGTTGTCTATTTTGCCTTGCGTACAAAAGGCAGGCAGGCAATCCCTGCTCTTGCAATCTATGCTGTGATCGCGATGATGGCTATGTATCTCACCTGGCCCTACCTTTGGGTGGATCCGGTCGGCCATTTCTTTGACAGTTTGGGAACAATGTCTTTATATCCCTGGGGTGGACTTGTACTGTTCAATGGTGTCAAATATACATCCTCTACGTTGCCTTATTCCTATTTGCCGGTGCTTTTCGCCATCCAGTTGACCGAGCCTGTCTGGGCGTTGTCCATCGTTGGATGGGTAGTAACAATTGCCAGCGGCGTGCGACACTTGCGCCGCACGCCATATCGTCCCGATGTTTTTTCGGGAGTGCAGGTGAACGGGAAGCGTGGATTGGTCGAGTTGTCGCTCCTGTGGTTTGTTATCCCGTTCATTGGATTTGTCATCATGCGTTTGGCATTGTATGATAACTTCAGACAGGTATTATTTATCCTGCCGCCGATTTTCTTAATGGCGGGCGTTGCATTTGAAAAAATAAAAAATATAAAATGGCAAATTGCGTTAGTGATTTTATGTTTGTTTCCCGGTATTGCTGGCATCGTTTCTTTGCATCCATATGAATATATTTATTACAATCGTTTCATCGGCGGCATGGATGGCGCACAGGGTCGCTTTGAGACCGATTACTGGGTCACTTCGTATCGCGAAGCGGCGGGATATGTGAATTCGATTGCTCCGCCAAATGCAGCGATCTGGGTCGAAGGCCCTGCACATTTGTTTGCAATTTTTGCTCGAGAAGATTTGAAGATTTATTCCTGGCATGAAGCGGAGCGGGCGGATCGTTATGAGTATGTTATTACGACGACACGCTATGATTTTGATAAAACATCCTACCCAGAGGCAGAGATCGTCCACAGGATTATGCGCGGCGATGCTTTACTGGCCGTGATAAAAAAACCGTAATGCAATATAAATATTGCGTTACTTTGTATGCTCCCGCCGCCGAGGACTGCGGCGGGGACGCCGCGAGAGCAAATTTATAAAACCTTGAAAGAGTTAACATGAACCTGATCGAAACAATTTCCAAAAAGACCCTGCTTGCTGATGGCGCAATGGGCACCATGCTGCATGCTCGCGGGATTGGCTTTGACAAATGCTTTGATGAGTTAAACCTGACCAACCCTGTCGTTGTGGCGGAAATCCATCGTGAATATATTGAAGCGGGCGCGCAGTTGATCATCACCAATACATTCAGCGCGAACCGCTTTAAGTTAAGCAAACATGGTTTGCAGGATGATGCGGCTGAGATCAACCGCGCGGGTGTGGAGCTTGCAAGGCGTGTGGTTTCGGCTTCCTACAAGGATGTTCTGATCGCGGGGGATGTCGGTCCGCTCGGGGTGAGAATCGCTCCCTATGGCAGAGTCAAGCTGGAGGAGGCGCGTGAGGCGTTTGCGGAGCAGATCCGCGCATTGGCTGAGGCGGGCGCGGATTTAATCGTCATAGAAACAATGAGCGACTTATATGAAATCCAGGAGGCGATCAAGGCAGCCAAGAAATCTTGCTCCCTGCCTGTTGTTGCTTCCGTGACTTATACGCGCGACGACCGTACTTTGCTTGGCGATGCCCCTGCCAAAGTAGCGCGCGGGCTGGTTGAGGCAGGCACGGATGTGATCGGCGTCAACTGTTCCGGCGGGCCTTCGCAATTGTTGCGTATCTTAAAACAAATGCGGGGGGCTGTGCCGAATGGGAAGTTTTGGGTGAAGCCCAATGCAGGCTGGCCCGAACAGGTCGGTGGACGAATCATGTACCCAGCGGATGCGGAATATTTTGGCGATTATGCGCTTTCGTTCCGTGCGGCAGGCGCAAACATAGTGGGCGGCTGTTGTGGAACCACTCCTCTGCACATTGCCGCGATGAAGAAGGCCCTGGAATCCACACGCGTAGATACAAATGCAGATGTGATGATTTTTCCAGTGGATGAAGATTCCGTCGAGCCAGTTGAACAACCGACACAACTTGCCCAAAAACTTGCCGATGGAAAATTTACGATATGTGTGGAGATGAACCCGCCGCGTGGACTGTCAACTCATAAACTACTTGCAGGCGCATCGCTTTTATATGATTCTGGCGCGGATGTCATCAATGTGGCAGACAGCCCGATGGCGCGCATGAGAATGTCCGCCTGGGCGGTATGTGATGTGGTACAGCGTAAGATCGGCGTGGAAACGACTTTGCATTTCCCCACCCGCGGACGCAACCTCCTGCGCGTACAGGGGGATCTGCTTGCCGCACATGCTATTGGTTTGCGAAATGTTTTTGTTGTGATGGGCGATCCGACTTCGATTGGGGATTATCCCGAAGCAACGGATAATTATGACCTCGTGCCTTCCGGGTTGATCAAATTGATCAAGCAGGGATTCAATATGGGTATGGATCATTCAGGCACAAGCATCGGTCAACCCACCAGCTTTTTTGTCGGCGCAGCGTTGAACCTTTGTCCACAGGATATGGATACGGAAGTAAAAAATCTGCACCGCAAGATCAAAGCTGGCACGGACTTTTTCCTGACCCAACCGATTTATCGCGCAGATGATGGCCCAAAATTGATCAAAGCCTACGAAGCCAAATACGGAAAATTAAACAAGCCGATCCTCGCGGGCATTCTGCCATTGGTCAGCGCGAAACATGCGAACTTCCTGCATCACGAAGTGCCGGGCGTTTTCATTCCTGAAGAGGCGCGCAAGCGGATCGAGTCTGCTGACGACGCGGAGCGAAGCTCAAAGGTGGGTGTGGAAATTGCCATTGAATTGATCGAGGGCATCAAAAGCTGGGCAGGCGGGATATATGTCATGCCGCAATTCCATCGTTACGATATGATCTCTGAAATCATTGTGGCGGTGAAGGAATAAAGGAATGAAAGTTTTACGCGGCCTTGTCAGTTTGTTGATTGGATTCGCCGTCGGTCATTTTCTAGCGGTGACGTTTTTCAATTATTTTGATTACTCATCGAATATAGACCGCCTCTTTCTGACCGTTGTGCCTGCCCTGGCAATTGGCATTCTCCTATTTGAGGCATTTCCCGTCATCTCACAATGGACAAAGCGAATTTGGGCGCGTTATTCATTCCAATATTATCTCTTCAGTTTCATCTTAACCCTGATCCTTACTTATGGCGCGGTTGGATTCCTGGGTGAAGTATTTCGCACTCCATTCGGAATGGTCCTATTCGCTGTCGTTTTTATCGCAATCGGTAGTACGGCTGGATATTATCTCGTCCGCCGCGCGGCGCGTTCATTTCATGATGGGTTTTTGAGCAAGCCGTTGAACCTCATCCTTGTTCTCGCTTTGCCTTTACTTTTGTTTGCGGTCATTTATGCAAGTGTACAGTTTCCCTCCATGTTCGTTTGGGAATACATGATCGTCCCGCAGAAATGGATTGTTTTATTCATTGTCACTGCATTAGCCGCAGGAATATGGAGTCTTTCCGTCTTAGAGAAATTTGAACTGGGCGGATATGATGAAAGAATCATGCAGACAAAGTTATTTAATTTCATTTCGCAAAACCTGCCCGGTCTTTATGCAGGCGGGATGTTCTTTCTGGTCAATCTCATCATTGCGCGGGCACTGAATCAGCCTGCATTAAGCATCAACAGTGTGCTGTTTGAATCTGACGCAGGCCCGTGGATGTCCATCCTCGCCAGCCCTGAGGGGGATGTCATCAATCGTTCCGTGCATCCCCTGGTATTGATCACCTTGCGTCCGCTCATTCGTTTTGTGGCAGGTTTCATGGGCGAGCATTGGAATCTTGCCGGTATGTTGGTTGCCGCTGCGGCAAGCGGATTATGCGTTTTCATGGCATGGCTCTTCATCAAACGCGCCACGGAATCTAAAACCTGCGCATTTATTTTTGCGATTTTGCTGGGTTCCACTGCCTCGCATCTGCTCTTCGGCTCACTTACCGAGAACTATATTTTTGGCGCTGCTGCGCTGATCTTTTTCTTCTTATTGATCCAGGCGGATGAAAAACGCTTTTCTGTGCTCGTGCCTGCTGGATGGCTGCTTTTTGGAATTACCATTACCAACATTGCGCAGGGTGTGATCGGTTTGTTCTTCAATAAATTTGGGGTTCGCCGCCTCGTGCAATATAGTCTGCTTGTGATGGCCTCCGGCGTTGTGCTGACTACCTTTGTCAGCGTTTTGTATCCCAATGTGCAGACCATCTTCTTTATCCCCTCTGACCTTGCCTTTGAGTTCAATTTTGTGGAAACAACGCAAGAGTCTCCTGCGGAGCATTTGCTTGAGAAGTTTCAAGTGGTCAGCCGCACGATGTTTTTGTACGGCGCAGTAGGCCCCAGTCCCATTGCAGCCATATCGAATAAAGACCCTTTCCCCACGATTGACTTCAAGACCTTCGATGTCCGCACGCATCGCCTCGCTTCATACAGAGGATTTGGCAATATTCCCTTGGCATTGTGGTTGACCCTGCTTGCGGGTTCGTTCCTCGTCTTTGTGAGAAATATCCGCTCATCCAAACACCTGCCGCTGATGCTTGGACTGCTTGGAACGCTCGTCTTCAATTTTCTCATGCACATGGTCTACGGCACGGAGCTCTTCCTTTACACACCATATTGGATCTATGCGCTGGTCTTTTTCATCGCACTTGCACTGGCAGAATTTGCGGATAAAAAATGGTTTGAATCCATGCTGGCAATTATTGTATTGGCATTGATGGTCAATAATTTCTGGTTTATTTTCACCATCCTGCGCGGGCTGGCTCCGTTTTACGTTTCTTCATAACATTCCATGAACGGTGTAAAATACAGATATGCTCCTCACCATTGATATTGGCAACACCAACCTTACCCTTGGATTATTCGAAGGCGAGACGCTCGGCGCGCACTGGCGTCTTGCTACAGATCATAACCGCATGCCTGACGAATACGGCTTGCAGTTTTTAGGTCTCCTGCAAAATGCAGGCAAAACGCTGGAGGAAATCACAGGCATTTCGCTTGCCTCAGTTGTGCCGCCGTTGACGGGGAGGGTTATTCAAGCCTGCCGCGAATATCTCAAACAAGAGCCGCTGGTTGTGGATACAGGGATCAAAACAGGTATTAAAATCCGCTATGAAGACCCGCGCGCCGTGGGCGCAGATCGTGTCTGTGATGCTGTCGCGGTGATGAAGTTTTATGGCGGCCCCGCCTGCGTGGTGGATTTTGGAACTGCAACCACCTTCAATGCTCTCACCAAAGATGGCGAATATCTTGGAGGCGCCATCACGGTCGGCATCCACCTGGCCGCAGAAGCCCTGTTCACCCGCGCTGCGAAACTTCCACGGATTGATCTTCAGGTGCCGCCATCTGTCATTGGACGCAATACCGTCCACGCCATGCAATCGGGGTTACTGTTTGGGTATGTGAGCATGGTCGAAGGCATGGTGGCAAGATTCAGGTCCGAACTTGGAAGCGATATGAAAGTCATCGCAACGGGCGGGCTGGCAGAAGTCGTCGCCAAAGAGACGAAGGTCATTGATATCATCGCTCCCTGGCTAACCCTGGATGGATTGCGTTTGATCTGGGAACTTAATCATTAAAGTGAAAAAATTTATGTCCTTGATTATCGGGGGGACTATATTACTGTCTGCATGTGAATCATACACTGCAGATCTGATATTCACAGAAACCCTCACACTCCCCGCTCTGCGTCCGCCCTCAACTGCCACGCTAACAAGCACCATGACCGCTGCCCCAACCATTACAGATTCGCCTATTCCAACAGCCACCTGGGTTCAACAGGGACCCGGGCAGGTGATCGTTCCAATCATTTTATATCATCGCATTGATATCTCGCCAATCAACAGCCAATATTATGTGCCGCCTGAAAACTTCGAAAGGCAGATGCAATTATTGCGTGATTGGGAATATAAAACCATTACCACCGAAATGCTTGCAAACGCCATTCGGGATGGCGCAAACCTGCCGCCTCGTCCGATCATCATCACCTTCGACGACGGTCACCTTGATAATTACACCCGGGCTTTTCCCATCATGCAAAAATACGGGCTGACAGCCGTTGTGTATGTCGTTGGCAACTACCTCGACACGGAGGGGTATATGAACGCCGAACAGGTCCGCGAGATGGCTGCGGCTGGTTGGGAAGTGGGAAGTCATGGCATGAGTCACTCCGCGCTGACCCAATTAGACCCGCAGGTATTGCGCCATGAAGTTGTGGATTCACGCAAAACATTAGAGGAAAAGACAGGCATGCCTGTGCTGACCTTTGCCTACCCCTTTGGCATGAGCAATGCCAGTGTGCTGGATTACACTTATTTTGCAGGTTATATTGCCGGCATGGGGCTGGGTCCCACACATAACCAGACTACCAAAAATTTATACTACCTGCAAAGGCGCGAAATAAAAGGGGCTTACGATTTGATTGCATTTTCTTCCTATCTTCCCTGGCATGGAGACGCCGTCTTTTTACCGACTTTCACACCCACCCCATCCTCCACACCCAGCCGCACGCCTGTGCCGACAGGTACAAAAAACCCATAGCTTTTATTCTGCACTTCCCTAGCGTACGTCTCGTAAACTGATCTCGTTGCGCACCATAGGTTTGGGCGATCATATAAATTTATCTGCTTTCCTCTTCGTCCCCAACCATTCAGTTTTGTGCAGGTTATTAATTATTTTGTAAAGGGAAAATCACAAGGAGAAGTATTCATGAAAACCAAAACAGTGTTTGTGGTCCTTATTATCATCTTTTTAATTTTGGCTTCCGCGGCAGTCTTTTTATTACTGCAAGATGGGCTAAATAATCCTTCATTAGGCGCTGCTGGAAACACTTTCTCGTGGATAAGCGGGATTTATGTTTCACCAGTTGGTAATGATTCAAGCGCCTGCACGCGCGCCGAGCCTTGTCAAACATTTGGTAAAGTTATTTCCATTGCACAGCCCGGGGATGTTATCCATATTCTGGAAGGTGATTATCCGGAACCATTTACAATTTCGAAATCCGGCACAGCCCAAAATTATATTTCGATCGTTGGTCATAATGCCGTTTTGAATGGCATGGTGATATCCGGGGATTATATCGTCGTCTCGAGTGTGGAAGTAACAGGATCGATATCTCATGGGATAAAAGTCGAAGGCAAGCATGTTATCGTGGAGGATTCGAGCATTCACCAGAGCGTAACGGAGAATGGCAGAATTTTTTGTAACAACTCTGGCTCCTGGGGAAGCGCGCTAAAAGTCATGGTTGGGGGGGAAGATATTATTTTTCGCAGGAATTCAGTCTACGAGAACTGTGGCGAAGGGATTGCAGTAACACAGGGAGTTCGCACCCTGATCGAGGATAATGTTGTCAGGGATAATTTTTCAGTCAATATTTATATTGACAACTCTCCATTTACCACCGTGCAGGGAAACACAGTATTATGTACTGGCATTTATCTTCGTGACGAGCGCAGACCAACAGGAATTGCCGTAGCTGAAGAGACTTATCCTGGATGGGGAGCTCAGCGGCATGATACCAACATCCTGAACAATTTGGTGGATGGTTGCTACGATGGGATTGCTTCGTGGAACCCTGAAGAACCGCAAGGCATGGAAATAAACCTGGTTGTAAAAGATAATACGATAACCAACGGGACCCGTCGGAGCATCTCCCTGGAGTGGTTCAATATTAATGTCTTGATCGCGGATAACAAAGTTTATACTCCTATTCATGTAGTAAACCCGGAAGGCGTGATGCTGGTGAATAATAGCGTGCGATAGTCTGGGTCTGAATAACAAAAAGAACTGCTCATGGAAGCAGTTCTTTTTTTGTGCCCCCACGGGAATTCGAATCCCGGTTTAAGCCTTGAGAGGGCTTCGTCCTGGGCCACTAGACGATGGGGGCGTTAGCGGGCTGTATTCTATCATTCCGAATTTGAAACGTCAACGAAGACATGAATTTCCTTCGGACCATGTACGCCGATGGTGAGCGTCATTTCGATGTCTGCGGTACGTGAGGGTCCTGTGATAAAAACGGCCGCACTTGTATTTTTTAGCAGAGGCATTGCATCAGATAAGGATGGCAAAATATCAGATGACTTCAAGACTGCGATATGGATTTCTGGAAGAAGCGACGCATGCAACGGGCTCCCCGCCCCATCCACGATCAAAACGGACCCGGTATCTGCCAGCCCGCAAAGGGCATTCGTTACCCCGACGGTGATCTGCGGGTCAGGGCGATATGTGAATTCAATATTCGCCTCGCGCAATAGATTTTCATCCAGCGTGTTCGGCTCAAGCAAAATTTTGTTGAAGCCGTGCGATTTCAGGAATTCGATCATATCGCGCGCGGGATTTTTTGTTTGATATACATGCCCGCTCAAAGCATCGAGTTCGAGTGTAAATTGAGAGACAGGATCATCTGTTTGTTTACTCGTATACGTATCCGCTAGCACGTGTTTACTTGTATATGCTTTTACCTGTCTACTTGTATACTTGTTTACTTGTTTACTTTTATACCCATCCCGAAATGTTTTTCCAACAAATCTTGGAAAGTCCTTGCTATATCCCCAGCCTGTAAACGCGGGCAGACGAATCCACTGCGAGGAGGGGGAGAAGAGAAAACTTCCAAGTGCCGCGAATTTTTGTGACACCGCATACAGCCTCGGGTGAGTCGCGAGGCGGGCGAAAAGTTGCAGACCAAATCTCGTTGAGGGAGAAAGTCCCTTTCCGTCGCCAGATGTCGGTTGAGTCGAATATCCAGCCCTCACACGTGTGAGTAGTTTAGGCAGATCAATATCCACTGGACAGGCATCTTTGCACGCGCCGCATAGTGATGACGCCTGCGCGAGCTGAACGAAATTCTCACCGAGCAAGCTTGGCGAAATGACCGAGCCAATCGGGCCAGGATACGGCGCGATGGAAAGGTTACTGCCGATGTAAGCGTGTCCGCCGAGTTCGCGGAAAACGGGACAGGCATTCAGGCACGCGCCGCAGCGAATACACAGTAAAGATTCTTTAAGTGGAGAGTTGCGCACGCGCGAACGTCCGTTATCGAGAATGATGAGATGACGTTGTTGATTAGGAAATGACTTGTGAAGCAGCTGGGTATAGACCGTGAGTTTTTGTCCCGTTGCAGAGCGCGGCAGAAGCGAAAGCATGAGCGCGAGATCATCGGGATTGGGGACGATGCGTTCCATGCCCATCAGCGCGATGTGAACGGGGGGAAGCGTGGTGACCATGCGCGCGTTGCCTTCGTTGGTGATGATGCAGAGCGCGCCTGTTTCAGCCACTCCAAAGTTGACTCCGCTTAAGCCAATGTCGGCAGTGAGGAAAACTTCGCGCAGAACTTTGCGCGCGGTGGCGGTGAGCGTGGGAATATCGGTTGTGTATGGAATGCCGAGTTTTTCGTGAAAGAGTTCCGCTACTTGTTCTTTGCGTAGATGCGCCGCAGGTGTGATGATGTGACTCGGTCTTTCATGGCGAAGTTGCACGATGTATTCGCCGAGGTCGGTTTCGACAACTTCGATTCCTTCCGCTTCGAGGGCATGATTCAATTCGATCTCTTCTGAGACCATGCTCTTGGACTTGGCGATCAAGGTTTTACGGATTTCGTATTTCGTCCCTTCGACATTGCTCAGGGCAAGATTACGTGTTGCGTAATCCGTAATATTAAGAACCTCGCGTATCGCATCCGCCGCATCTTTGGCGCGATGGACGATGACGCCGTGCTCTTCATTTTTCGCGATGAACTGTGCGAGATACTCATCGAGGTGATCAATCACATCCGCGCGGACTGCGTGCGCACGTTGACGCCTCTCCCGCCAATCGGGAATCGATTCAAACGCGAGGGCGCGTCCTTTCAGACGGCGTTCGGCATTGTTGTCTAACGCGGTTTGAAGAGTTTCGTTTTCAATTGATTCACGAATTCGAGTGCGAAAATTTTGAGCACTCATGGTTTTGTGCCTATGTATAATCCGCGTCCATCTAAACCTTTGGGGTCGTGAATTACTTTCAAGCCAGCTTTGTGAAATGCCTCGAGGTAATCTTTTTTAGAGAATAAACCCAGTTGATGCTTCTCAACGCTATATTGAATTCCCTTTGATGTTCCAATCAAATATTGGAATTCGAGTATTGAAATATTCCCTTTGCGTGAACCGTGGCTCATGCGGGTGATTTTTAGATCAGGTTTGTCAACATGGACAGTAAAGACGCGCCCATTGTGCCATTCATCTGGCGAAAACCAGGGTTCGATTAACATCACACCGCCAGAGCGGAGATGTTGTGTCATTGTTTGAACTGCCTTATTAAGACCTGATTTTGTTTTAACGTAACCAATGGAACTGAACAAACATACAATCGCGTCAAATTTTTTGTTTAATTTGAAATCTTTCATGCTGCCTTGTTGAAAGCGAATTTTCGGATATTTTTTACGAGCGACAGACAAAATGTTTGGATCAAGATCCAATCCCACGATTTGATAATGTTTGCTGAGCAGGCTTGCATGATGGCCTGTTCCACAGCCAACATCAAGCAGTGATTTACCGCCAGATTTTACATATTTTTGAATTAGCTTATGTGTTTTGTTTGCTTCTTTAGGGTAATTCTTTCCCATTGAAGTGTAGATTTCATCATAGTAGTTTGCTGATTTTGAGAACATATTTACCTCGTATTCAACACTTCCGCAATATGCATCACGCGTTGGCTTTTCTTCTGCCGATTCAATCCGCCCGCAATGTGCATGAGACAGCCTGCATCGGTCACAACCAAAGTAGGGGAGTTTGTTGATTCGAGATTGCTGATTTTGCGCTTCAACCATTCTGCTGATAATTCAGGGTGCTCCACAGACATGATGCCGCCGAATCCGCAGCATTCTTCAGCATGAGGCAGTTCTACAAGAGTTGCGCCTTGAACATTTTCCAGCAATGCGCGTGGTTGTTTGTCCACGTTGATGCCGCGTAAGGTGTGGCAGGAAGGATGATACGTCAGCAAGCCATCCCATTTTGCGCCGACATTGGTCACGCCTAATTTATTCACGAGGTATTCGGTGAATTCGTATGTCCGCGCCGCCAAAGCCTTTGCGCGCGGAAGCCAGACCGAATCACCTTCAAATAATTCTGGATAGTTATGCCTGAACATGTGCGCGCACGAGCCAGAGGGTGTGACGATGTCACCCGTTGTATTCTCAAAAACTTTTATCGCATGCTCCGCAATGGCGCGCGCATCCTTGCGAAGACCTGCGTTGAATTGTGGTTGTCCGCAACAAGTTTGGTCATGAGCGAAGTCCACGTGGATGCCGAGGCGCTGGAGGATGTCCACGACGGCTTCGCCAGTTTGCGGGAAGAATGAATCGGCGAGACAGGTGATGAAGAGTTGGATGGTGGTCATAAATCAATTTTACATCCAATTCACCTGTCCGCTTCGCGTGTTTACCTGTTCACGTGCCTACCTGTTTACTTGTTTGCTGGTATCATTTGCCGCTATGGAATTCAAAACAAAACCCTCTCAAAAATTTGATCTGCCCAAGCGCGTTGCGCGCCTTGGCGAATTAGCCTTCAACCTGTGGTGGACTTGGCAGCCCGAAGCCGCGCGCCTCTTTGGAAGACTCGATTATGATCTATGGGAACGCCTCGGACATAACCCGATCCGTTTATTGCAAGAGATCGGGCGCGCGCGTTTAAATCAAGCCGCGAAGGATAAAGATTATCTCGCATTGTATGACGCGCTCTTTGAAAAATTCGATGCATACTTCACCAAACAAACGTGGACGCAGCAAGCGCATCCCGAATTTGATAACAAACCCGTCGCATATTTTTCGATGGAGTTTGGTTTGCATGAAACGCTCCCCATCTATTCGGGCGGACTCGGCGTGCTTTCGGGCGACCATCTAAAAGAATCTTCCGATCTCGGCTTGCCCCTCGTCGCTGTTGGATTTATGTATGGGCAGGGATATTTTTCCCAGCGCATCAGCGAAGATGGCTGGCAGGAAGCGCTCAATAATCCGTTGGTGTTCGAGCATCTTCCCGTAACGCTGGTTACAAAAAACAATAAGCCGGTCACTATTCAAATAGAATTTCCAGACCGCAGCCTCACCGCGCAAATTTGGGAAGTGCGCGTGGGCCGCGTGCCTTTGTATTTGCTTGATTCAAACGTCGAAGGCAATGATGATTATGATCGCCTGCTCACCGCGCGCCTATACTGGTCTGACCTCGACCGCCGTGTGATGCAGGAAATTTTGCTTGGAGTGGGCGGCGTGCGTGCCTTGCGTGCGTTGGATTACTCGCCGGCAGTCTGGCACATGAACGAAGGCCACGCATCTTTCCTGACCCTGGAGCGGGCACGCGAACTAGTGGCCTCTGGCTCCACCTTTGCAGATGCCGCCCAAAACACGCTCGGACAAAATGTATTCACCACGCATACGCCTGTCCCTGCAGGTAATGACGAATTCCCACTTTGGCTGCTCGATAAATATCTCGCCAAACTCTGGCCTGAGCTGGGACTCACCCGCGAAGAGTTCGTGGATATTGCCAAGCATCACCAACCCCACGGTGAGACCTTCTCCATGCCCATCCTTGCGTTGAGACTCTCCAGTGGGAGCAACGGCGTTTCAGAATTGCACGGACAAGTCTCGCGCGAAATGTGGAAATTCCTCTGGCCTGACAAAGCGGAAAATGATGTGCCGATCCAACACGTCACCAACGGTGTGCATACCGCCAATTGGATGGCGCGCCGTTTGAATAATTTGTTCGAGAAATATTTAGGCGAAGACTGGTATGACCATTTGGATGAATCCGCTTTTTGGTCGAAATTGGATGGTGTGCCAGACCCGGAATTATGGGCGGTGCGTTTACATCTTAAACGCAAACTGGCTTTTTATATGAGGGAACGCGTCCGCGATAGATGGACTCACGGCGGTTTCCATCCTGTGCAGGTCGTTTCCTCTGGCGTGCTCATCAATCCCTACGCGTTGACAATCGGATTCGCGCGCCGCTTTGCCACATACAAACGCGCCAACTTGATCTTCTCCGATCTGGAACGCCTGCTTGATATGATAAACCGTCCGAACATGCCTGTGCAAATTATCTTTGCGGGCAAGGCACATCCCGCCGATGAGCCTGGCAAGGAATTGATTCAAAAAGTCTATCGCACTGTGAAGAAAGCTGAGACAAGCGGCCGCCTCGTCTTCATCGAAGATTACGATATGAATCTCGCGCGTTATCTTGTCCAGGGTGTGGACGTGTGGATGAATACTCCGCGCCGTCCAATGGAAGCCAGCGGAACATCAGGCATGAAAGCTGCGCTCAACGGCGTGTTGAATTTCTCTGTTCTTGATGGCTGGTGGCACGAGGCGTACAACGGTCACAACGGCTGGTCAATTGGTGATGAGAAGGAATATTCATCCAATGAAGTCCAGGATGCGGCAGATGCCGAAAGCCTGTACCACACGCTGGAACACGAGATCATCCCGTTGTATTACAACCGCGACCCGAAAGAGATTTCCCACGAGTGGATCGCGTACATGAAAGACACGATGAAAACAGTCATCCCGCAATTTTCCACCCGCCGCATGGTGAAGGAATATGTGGAGAAGTTCTACGCCCCCGCGTTGAAGAAATAAATAATTATGCTCTTGCCGCCGTCCCTAGCGAAGCATCCTGTGGACGGCGGCGAGGACGCCGCCTGGAGCCTTTTATGTTCCCCGAAATCACCGTGACTGATCTTGCCGAAAAACTCAAATCGGACGAAAAATTTATTCTGCTCGATGTGCGCGAACTGTCGGAGTTGGAGCGTGCCAAAATAACAGACAGCAGGCTCCAGGTCACGCCGATGAGCCGCCTCGCTCAGGAGGGAGTCAAAGCATTGTCTGAGTCTGTCCAGTCCCAGAAAATCCCTGTGTATGTTTTATGTCATCACGGTAATCGCAGTAAGCAAGTGACGGGCTGGCTCGCCCAGCAGGGATATAAAAATACATTCAATGTGCATGGGGGAATTGACGAATATGCGCGCAAAGTAGATTCGTCAATCGGATTTTATTAAACCCGACCGACTTGTCTACTTGTTTACCTGTCTACCTTTTTCCTTCCCCCTTTAAACCAGACTGCCACCCTTGCGGATGGCAATCGTGGCGCGCTGTGGCAATTCTTCGTTAGATCACGGAGAGGGATGCCACAGCGCTGGGTTTATTGCTACTTTTCATAAGTGACATCACCTCCTCCATTTCATAGAATGGCGGTTAAATTGTTTGCCCCCGAACAGTAGCGAGAGTATGTCACAAAATAAATTGGATGTCAATAGCCCAATTTTGATTCTCAAAAACCAGTAATTTTGGTCTCCGGCTTTCTGAAAATTTATGATACCTTTTGAGAGCCTTCGCCAGACTACCGCGGCTATCCTTGCCGATATAAGATCAATGCAAAAGCCTTCCTTACCGCGAAGATAGGAAGATCGCGAAGATATACAATAAAGTCAAGGCAGTTTTCCTAAATTCAATCAGGAGAAAACCATGAAAAACAATCCAACCAAACTCTGGATCCTCGTGTTTGCCGTTGGCTGGCTGTTCGATTTCCTGTTTTGGAAACAGTCCCCCGGCGTCAACTTTGCGATCTTTGCGACGACCTGCCTGATCGCGGCCTTCCACCTTTTGTTGAGCGCTGGGCTTCGCCCGAATCGCACCAGCCTGATCCTGCTCCCGTTATTCGGCTTTTTCGCGGCTGTCACATTTATCCGCGCCGAGCCGATGACCACCTTGCTGGCCGTTACATTCACCCTGCTGGTGATGATGTTGTTGGCCCTTACATATCTTGGCGGGCGTTGGTATTTGTACACTGTCGCTGATTATGTAACCAAATCTCTACAACTGATTGGCAGTATGCTCACGCGCCCGATTACACTTATGAACGATGTCCGTAAACAGCAAACAGAGGCGGGCATTCAACCATCCAAACGGAACATCTGGCCGGTGGTGCGCGGCATTGTCATCGCGTTGCCCGTGATCGCCATCTTTGCATCCCTGCTCGCCTCGGCAGATGTGATCTTCGGTCAGCGGCTGGATGATTTGATCAAATGGTTCAATATCGAGAACCTGCCTGAGTTGATCTTTCGTTTTGTCTATATCGTTGTCATCGGATATGCGCTTGCGGGGGTTGTATTGCATGCCTCCATAGAATCAAAAGATGAAAAGCTTGCAAATGAAAATAAACCATATCTCCCTCAATTCCTCGGCCATGTAGAATCCACGATTGTGTTGGGAAGTGTCGTTGCGCTCTTCACCGCATTTGTAGTGATTCAATTCCAATATTTTTTTGGCGGACAATCCAATATTCACATTGACGGATATACCTACGCCGAATACGCGCGCCGCGGATTTGGCGAACTGGTCGCCGTGGCATTCTTTGCCTTGCTCATGCTGCTTATCCTGAGCGCCGTTACCAAACGCGAAACCGAAGCCCAGAGAAATATCTATTCGGGACTGGGTGTGACCCTCGTTGCCCTTCTGCTGGTTATGCTTGTTTCGGCGTATCTGCGCCTCGGCTTGTATGAGGAAGTTTATGGCTTCTCACGCCTGCGCACCTACACACACGTCTTCCTGATCTGGATCGGCCTGCTTCTCGTCGTGACCATCGCGCTCGAAATCCTGCGCAAGGAACGCATGTTTATGTTCGCGGCTTTGGTCGCTTCGTTTGGCTTTGCAATGTCACTGCCCATTCTTAATGTGGATGCATTCATCGTGAATCAAAATATTCAACGCGAGATCAATGCCCAGACACAGGATAGCGTGGATTTGGACGCGCAATACTTTCTGGATCTCTCCGATGACGCAGTTCCCACATTAGTTAAAGCTTATCAGACTCCAGCGTTGCCTGCTCCTGTCCGAGAGAAAATTGGCGCGTCCCTGGCCTGCATCCACTACGAGCGCGGACTGGATGACCGTAAATTGACGTGGCAGTCTTTTCATTTCGCCACTCTCAACGCGGATAAGGCGCTGGTTTATATAAGAAACGACCTCAAAGGATTCAAAATTAACGACACAAATTACCCCGCCATGGTTACAACACCCTCTGGCGATGAATTCTCCTGCTCGCAGTATTATTATGATTAACCAATGTCGTTGCGAGGAGCGCTCTTGCCTTTGCGACGACACTTGCGCCGCACGTGATTTGCTTAGCAAATCATGCAGGTGAGCAATCCCCTGTTGCGATGAGGTTGCTTCGAGGCTATCACCCCTCGCAACGACATCATCAAGGTTTTCTCGGCTATCAATCGTCCTGATCTGCCAGACTATCCTACCAGACGTAGCGAAGGTCAATGGAAGAAACCTTTAGGGTCTGGTTTTCATGAGATGTTTTGCGTTTTGTTTTGTTGTTATAATTTATCTCATACTTGGAGATTGGATTGTATGAAAACGAAAGCCTCTAATTTCGATAAAAAATTCGATGATGGCGAAAACATCGTTGGATATCTTGACCTTTCCAAAGCGCGCCGCCCCGCCGAGGAGCAAAAGCGCATTAACATGGATGTGCCCGTCTGGATGGTGGATGCCCTTGACCGCGAAGCCAAACGGCTGGGCGTGACGCGCCAATCCATCATCAAGGTCTGGCTGGCGGAGCGTTTGCAGGCAACCAGGTAGGTTTATCGTTACGATAGAGCCCCTAAAGGTTGGGAAACCTTTAGGGGCTTTTGATTCTCTACGAACCAACCTCCGTGTCAGAAACCCTAAAGGTCTTTCTGTAAATGGAAGTATCTTGTAATGCAGACTTTCACTCTTAACAGCAAATTCCGGCAATAAAAATACCTTTTGGGTTTGTCGTATGAAGCCTTCAAGAATGCGCTGGCGCAGATATTGAAATAAAAAATTCTCTACCGTACAAATACGAGGGAAATCAGTCATTGAGGTACACTCACGGTAACCAAACCAAAGAGGTGCTGCCAAAATGACTGATTGCTACCGAGTATA